>Ga0078894_10004286_pt1 | contig 10905 bp, 16 predicted proteins | sample LauGreSu1BDMLBSD_2_FD_67506 | JGI IMG/M metagenome (GOLD analysis project Ga0078894, IMG submission 67506) | Freshwater lake microbial communities from Lake Michigan, USA - Su13.BD.MLB.SD (version 4) (version 4) | ecosystem: Environmental > Aquatic > Freshwater > Lake | place: Lake Michigan... | reverse complement strand
ATCTATACTTATTTGGCTGAAAAACTTGAAACAAGTCAGCGAAAGAGCATTTGAGGACTTAAATGAGAAGAATGTATGAATTTGCCTGTATAAACGGGCATAAGACAGAGAGATTTGTTGTTTATGAGACAACAAGTCTGAAGTGTGAGTGTGGTGAGGATTCTCATCGCATTCTCTCAGCGCCAGCTTTTAAGTTAGAAGGGTGGTCTGGAGCGTTTCCATCATCGCATGGGAAGTTCGAGAAAAGCCATTTGGATAAGTTAAATGCTGAACGCAAAATCAACTCATAAGCAATAACGCCGAGTTGAATCTCCTACAACCGATTGACGGCAGGAAAAGGAAAAAAGTATGTTGATTGATGACGACAAAGAAGAGTTGGGCGAGTTAGAGATCGAAGAGCAGAAGATCGAGCAAAAGCCTGAACTTCCTGAGAAATACAGGGATAAAAGTTTAGACGAGATTGTGAAGATGCACCAAGAGGCTGAAAAGCTAATTGGGAAGCAAGCACAAGAAGTAGGCGAGGTCAGAAAGTTAGCCGATGAACTCATCAAACAGAACCTTGGTTCACGACAACAAACTAGGCAGGAAGAGCCTGAAGTAGATTTCTTTGAGAATCCACAGAAGGCAATTCAGAGGACTGTTGATAACCACCCCGACATCCAAGCGGCTCGCATGGCGACTCTTGAGATGAAAAAGGCACAAATTCAGCAGAGGTTGGCGCAAGAACATCCTGATTTTGGCGACATCGCTAAAGATCAAGATTTTGCAAATTGGGTGAAGTCTAGCCCTGTTCGCATTAAGTTATTTGAGCAAGCCGATGCGGGATATGATTATGACTCTGCCAATGAATTGCTATCGACCTATAAACAGCTACGAACTGTAAAAAGTAAGCAAGTAAGTGATGAAGGTGAGGTAACTCGCAAGCAGAACTTAAAGGCAGTAGGTGTTGATGTAGGTGGTTCTGGTGAATCATCAAAGAAGGTATATAGAAGGGCTGACCTTATTCAGCTTCAGTTGAGAGACCCAGATCGTTATGCTGCGCTAAGTGATGAAATCATGCAAGCGTACATAGAGAAACGGGTTCGTTAAAATTTGTTTTAGGAGATTTAATCATGGCATATCCAACACCAGCGGTAACCACAACAACCGCAGCAACGTTCATTCCAGAAATTTGGAGTGATGAAATCGTAGCCGCTTACAAGAAAAACCTTGTTCTGGCTAACATCGTAATGAAGATGAACTTCAAGGGCAAGAAGGGTGACACAGTTCACATTCCAGCTCCTACCCGTGGTTCAGCTTCTGCAAAAGCCGCCTCTACTGCCGTCACTTTGATTGCAGATACTGAGACAGAAGTTTTGGTTTCTATCAACCAACACTTTGAATACTCACGTTTCATTGAGGACATCGTTGAAGCACAAGCCTTGAACAGCTTGCGCCAGTTCTATACTGCTGACGCTGGCTATGCGCTTGCCAAGCAAGTAGACACTAGCTTGATCCAGTTGGGTCGTGCATTCAATGGTGCTACTGTCGGTACTAACGACTACGCAACAAGCAATACATCCACCAAAGCCTACATCGGTTCTGATGGCACTACTGCTTACAACAGCACATCTTCCAATGCAGCCGCATTGACTGATGCCGCTATTCGCCGCACCATTCAGCGTTTGGACGACAATGACACTCCTATGGATGGTCGTTTCTTTGTTATTCCTCCTTCAAGCCGCAACACGTTGATGGGTCTATCCCGTTACACCGAGCAGGCTTTTGTGGGCAATGGCAATGCAATCCGTACTGGTGAAATCGGTCAACTGTATGGTATCCCCGTGTTCACATCTAGCAATGCTGACTTCGGTGCTGGTAACTCTGGCGCTGATCGTATCTGCTTGATGGGTCACAAGGACTCTATGGTTTTGGTTGAGCAGATGGGCATCCGTTCACAGACTCAGTACAAGCAAGACTACCTTGCTACTTTGTTTACATCGGACACTTTGTATGGTGTGAAAGCCATGCGTACTGCCGCTACAACTGGTGCAGCTTTGTCTTCTAGCGCATTTGCGTTAGCAGTTCCAGCCTAATAGTTGCCACTTTCCCCTCATCTTTACGGGTGGGGGGATTTTTTCTAATCTAGGAGGAATTTATTATGGCAACCGCATCAGCAGTAGTATCCCGCAGGGGTAATGACCAGTTCCGTGGCTTGTTTAGCGACACATGGGCTGTACGAGCAACTTTGGACGCAGGTTCATTGGTTGATGGCGCTGGCGAGACAGACGATGTAACAATCCCTGGCGTAGCTTTGGGCGACATGGTTATCGGTGCATCTTTGGGTGTGGATTTGGTTGGTTTGACAGTTACAGGTTATGTTTCTGCCGCAAACACAGTCAAGTTCCGTATCCAGAATGAATCTGGTTCAACAGTTGACTTGGCATCTGCAACACTTCGTATTGTTGTAGCTCGCATGGTCTAATAAAAGGGGGCTAATAACCCCCTTTTTAATGGAGTTCTTATGGCAACCTTTAGATGTTTAACAAGTGGACAGACAGTCACTTTTACCTATCAGCACGATATTGATTCGATGAAAGGTCATCAAGGTTACGTCAGAATTGATGAAGTTGAGGAAGAAACTTCTGAAAAGCAAATAGTCTTGCAACCTCCAGTACCTGTTAAGAAGATGGGTCGTCCAAGGAAATCAAATGTCTGAGATTGATCCACGAGAATTTGGCAAGCTAGAGGCTCAAGTTGAGGCTCTACAAACAGAAGTTCACGCACTTCGCCAAGATATTAAGACGCTTTTAGAAATGGCTAACAAATCTAAAGGCGGTTTTTTCGTTGGAATGGCAATCGCCTCTGTTGTTGGCGGTATCATTTCTTTCATTGCAACCAAGCTAGTTCGATAAGGATTTATATGCCTCAAGTTGGAAACAAGAAATTCCCATACACAGAAAAAGGCGAGAAAGAAGCCAAAGAGTATGGCAAGAAGAAATCTATGCCTGTAACTGTAATGATTGCTATTGGTAAGCCTAAAGCTATGCCTACCCGTGGTGGTCGTACTGCAACTAACATGATGAAAAAAGCAGGTCGTGGCAAATGAAAAAGACCAAAGCAGAGGCGAAAATCTCTAAGGTCTACAAGGAATTTAAGGCGGGAACGCTTCACTCTGGTAAGGGTGGCCCTGTTGTCAAGAATCCTAAACAAGCAGTTGCGATTGCTTTAAGTTCTGCTGGTATGAGTAAACCAGGGAAAAAGAAATGAAACAAGGTCTTTACGCTAACATCAATGCCAAACAAGAACGCATTAAAGCTGGTTCTAAGGAAAAGATGCGTAAGGTTGGCTCTAAAGGCGCTCCTACTGAGGCGGCATTTAAGGCTGCGGCTAAGACCGCAAAGAAGAAATGAAAACTCCTGCTTGGCAAACAAAAGAAGGAAAAAACCCCAAGGGGGGCTTGAATGCCAAGGGGAGAGCATCGTATAATGCAGAAACGGGTGGTAATTTAAAACCACCAGTAAAGTCGGGAGATAACCCTCGTAGGGCATCCTTTTTAGCACGAATGGGCAATATGCCTGGCGCTGAGATGAAAGATGGGAAGCCTACCCGACTCCTATTATCTCTTAGAGCTTGGGGCGCATCGTCCAAGGAAGACGCTAAAGCAAAAGCTAAAGCGATCTCTAAGAGGAATAAATGAGACCTGTATCCGTTGGAGTTGAACCTACAGCCGCTACGCTGACTACTGTTTACACAGTACCAACGGGTTACTACGCCAAATTCACAGTCATGTATATCCACAATACTGGTGGATCAACAAAACACATTACTGTGGTGTGGAATGATGCAAGTGCCGCTACTTCCTACGACATCCTGACTGAATACAACTTTACTTCTAAGCAATACCTTCAATTTGATGGCAATGCTTATATCGTTTTGGAAGAAGGCGATAAGATTCAAATTACGACTGAAGCGGGTAGTTCATTCAGTTTTATTGCCACATTTGAGGTTTCAGGAGCGCAACGAACATGACCTACTTAGAACTTGTTAACGATGTGCTAGTTCGCTTGCGTGAAAGCACAGTATCTACTGTTGGCGAAACAACCTATTCTTCTTTGATTGGCAAGTTTGTCAATGATGCTAAGAGACAGATTGAGGACTCTTACAACTGGAATTGCCTTGCTCAAACAATCACAGTAACGACTACTGCTGGTACAAGTTCCTATGCTTTAACAGGTGCGGGACAGAAGTTTCGTGTTAATGACGCTCTGAACACAACAAGTTTGATTGGTCTTCGCAATATTGAGTTTGTGGACATGAACCGCAAATTAAACCTTGGTGCGCCTTCTCAATCTATTCCTTCAGAGTTCTGCTTTAGCGGTGTAGATGGTAGTGGAGACACCAAAGTAGACCTGTTTCCTGTTCCTTCTGGTGCTTTTACTCTGTTGTTTGACCTGACAATCCCACAGGCTGCTTTGTCTGCTGATGGCACATCTGTCAAGGTTTTGGACTATTTGGTTTCTCAGAGTGCGTATGCTCGTGCTTTGATTGAGCGTGGTGAAGATGGTGGAACAAACTCTGCCGAGGCTTATGCTTTGTTTAGAGGGATGCTCTCTGATGCGATTGCATTGGAGTCCACTCGTTATCCTGAAGACAACTTTGTGGCGGTCTAATGGCTTCTCAACTTCAAAGTTACAGTCTCTCAGCACCAGGCTTTTATGGCCTGAATACTGAAGACTCTCCCCTTGATTTAGGGTCTGGCTTTGCCTTGGTTGCAACTAATTGCATCTTGGATCAGTATGGTCGAATTGGTGCTAGAAAAGGTTGGTCAAGGGTTAACTCTTCCTCTGGCAATCTAGGCGCTAATGACGTTGGTGTCATCCATGAGTTAGTCCAGACTGACGGGACTCTTACAGTTCTGTTTGCTGGCAACAACAAGATATTTAAACTTGGCACTTCTAATGCGGTGACTGAGTTGACCTATGGTGGTGGTGGTTCTGCTCCTACTATCACAGCATCTAACTGGCAATGTGCATCTTTGAATGGCATTGCATACTTTTTCCAAATTGGTCACGATCCATTGATTTATGACCCCGCAGTAAGTACTTCTACGTACCGCAGAGTCTCAGAGAAGTCTGGTTATGTGGCTACAGTTCCTCAAGCCAACATCTGTATCTCTGCATTTGGTCGCTTGTGGGTGGCTAATACATCTACAGATAAGGTCACTATCAGCTTTTCTGACCTGATTGCTGGTCATGTATGGGGTGGTGGCACTTCAGGCTCATTGGATGTCTCCCGTGTATGGCCTAATGGTGCTGATGAGGTGATGGGCTTGGCAGCTCACAATGATTTCTTGTTTATCTTTGGTAAGAAGCAGATTCTTGTTTACTCAGGTGCTTCTACACCCGCATCTCTCGTTTTGAGCGACACAGTAGGCTCTATTGGGTGTATTGCTAGGGACACCATACAAAGTATTGGTACTGATGTTGTTTTCTTGTCAGACTCAGGTGTTCGTTCATTGATGAGGACTATTCAAGAGAAGTCCGCTCCTTTGCGAGACCTATCTAAGAATGTTCGTTTCGATCTGGAATCATCCTTGGCAGGTGAAACACTAGCCAATATCAAGTCTGTTTACTCAGAGAAGAACGCTTTTTACCTGCTTGTTTTACCTGCTACTTTGCAAGTTTACTGCTTTGATACGAAGCAATCCTTGCAAGATGGTGCTTCCCGTGTAACCAAGTGGGACTCTATTTCTCCAACTTGTTTGAAATCACTAAGAAATGGTGATTTGTACATTGGTAAGAATGGATACATTGGTAAGTATGGAACTTATCTTGATGACACATTGAGTTATCGGTTTTCTTACTACACCAACAATGCTGACTTAGGAAACCCTAATCAGATTTCCATCCTGAAGTCCATTACTGCCGTGGTGATTGGTGGTTCTAACCAGTTCCTCACAATCAAGTGGGCTTTTGACTACTCGGGCGCTTATCAGTCAGAGAACGTATTTATCCCGCCCCAAGGTTATTTTGAGTATGGGGTTGGTGAGTATGCAATTGCAGACTACGCAAGTGGCATACCAATTAAAGCATTGACAAGTAATGCTTCAAGTGCAGGTAAAATTGTACAAACTGGTTACGAAGCCACTATCAATGGCACTCAGTTGTCAATTCAGAAAATTGAACTTCAAGCCAAAGAAGGCAAGATAGGATAAACCATGTCAAATTACTCAAAAAGTACGAATTTCGCAACCAAAGATAACCTTTCGCCTGGCAATCCTCTAAAGATTGTTAAAGGTACTGAGATTGATACAGAGTTCAATAACATTGCAACTGCCATTGCGACTAAGACAGATAACTCATCTGCCACCATTACTGGGGGTACGATAAATGGTGCGGTAATCGGTGGAACTACTGCTGCTGCGGGAACTTTTACTAACCTTACTGTTAGCACAGCCGCTACGATTGCTTCTGCCGCCATTAGTGCAGGGACAATCAATGGTGCAGTCATTGGTGGCTCATCTCCACTTGCTATTACTGGCACGAACATCACCGCCAATACAGGCTTTAGTGGCCCATTGACAGGTGCAGTAACTGGTAACGTCACAGGTAATGTAACGGGTGACGTAACGGGCAATGTCACGGGTAACGTAACTGGCAATCTGACAGGCAATGTAACTGCGGCTTCTGGTACTTCTACGTTCAACAATGTGACCATCTCTGGTTCATTGGACATGGATTCTGGTACATCGGCAACCATTACTGGTTTGGCGAGTCCCACAAACGATTCTGATGCGGCTACGAAGGGTTATGTTGACTCACTAGCCCAAGGTATTGATGCCAAGGCTTCTGTTGTTGTAGCTACAACTGCAAACATCACATTGTCTGGCACACAAACGATTGATGGCGTAGCGGTATCTGCTGGTGACCGAGTATTGGTCAAGGATCAGTCTACTGCTTCTGGAAATGGTATCTATGTTGTTGCTGCAGGTTCTTGGACTCGTGCTACTGATGCAGATTCATGGACAGAATTGACTGCGGCTTTTACCTTTGTTGAAAAAGGCACTACTAACGCTGATTCAGGTTGGATTTGTACAGTAGATGCAGGTGGGACATTGGGAAGCACATCTGTTACTTGGGCACAGTTCTCAGGTGCAGGTCAGATTACAGCAGGTGATGGCTTAACTAAAACAGGTAATACCCTTAACGTAGGAACTGCGTCTTCAAGCCGTATTGTTGTCAATGGCGACAACATTGATTTGGCTACTTCTGGTGTTTCAGCAGGAACATACCAGTCTGTCACTTTTGATGCTTATGGTCGTGCAACGGCAGGAACGAATCCAACGACTATTGCTGGCTATAACATATCTAATGCTTATACAAAGACTGAAATAGATTCGATCTTTGGTTCAACGACTGCGGCAGCTACTTCTGCATCTAATGCGGCTACATCTGCTTCAAATGCGGCAACAAGTGCTTCTAATGCTTCTACAAGCGAGACAAATGCGGCTTCTAGTGCAAGTGCGGCAGCGGCTAGTTATGATTCTTTTGATGACAGATACTTAGGTTCTAAAGCCTCTGCTCCTAGTGTAGACAACGATGGAAATGCTCTGTTGACGGGTGCTTTGTACTGGAACAACTCTGTAAACACTTTGTATGTTTGGACAGGATCGGCTTGGTCACAAGCGGCATTTACTGCAGGTGGCTTTTTAGTTAACACTAACAACCTATCTGATGTTTCTAGCACATCTACTGCTAGAACTAACTTAGGTTTGGCAATCGGTACTGATGTACAAGCCTATAACGCTAACAATGCAGTAACTAACGTAGCCCAGACCTTTACTGCTACACAGACCTTTACAGGCACTTCATCTGCAACTGCCATTGTCCTAAACGATGCAGCAGAGGTAGCAACAGTCTCAGCAACTGCGGCTACTGGAACAATCAATTACGACATTACCACTCAGTCAGTCTTGTATTACACAAGTAACGCAAGTGCAAACTGGACTGTTAACTTCAGAGCCTCTAGCGGTACTTCCTTGAATACTTTGATGAGTACAGGTCAATCAATGACTGTGGCTTTCTTGGTTACTCAAGGCTCTACTGCTTACTACAACAACGTGGTTCAAGTAGATGGCACGACTTCTGGAGTGACTACTAGATGGCTAGGTGGTGCGCCTACTGCTGGTAATGCTAGTGGCATCGATAGTTATCGTTATCTCATCATCAAGACTGGTAGCGCAACATTTACAGTCTTGGCAAGCAACACACAATTTAAGGCTTAAACCTATGCCATTACAAGCAACAAGTGGTGCAGCTTCTTATGATGCCTTTGGTGGTGGTGTAGCGGCTGAACCGAACTATATCGAGGACGTGTTCTCAACTTACCTCTACACAGGCAACGGCTCTACGCAGACAATTACAAACAATATTGACTTGTCTACGAAGGGCGGTTTAGTTTGGACAAAACGTCGAGATAACACTTCGTTTAATGGGTTCTTTGACACCATTCGTGGCGCAACAAATTATATTGCTAGTGACAATACAGACGCACAAATAACAAATGCGACTACGCTAACTGCATTTAATTCAAATGGATTTTCTTTAGGCGCTGATGGAAATGTAAATAGAAACACAAACGCCTACGCCTCATGGACATTCCGCAAGCAACCAAAGTTCTTTGATGTTGTGACTTATACGGGGACAGGAGCGTCAAAAACTATCACACATTCTTTAGGAAGCACTCCGGGTTGTATTATTACTAAACGAACTGATTCTTCTGGGCCTTGGGCTGTTGGGCATCGTGGGATGACTAGTTTTTCTTACGGTATGTATTTAAATACAACAGATGCTGAATCTTTTCAGGCGTGGTTTAGCAATGTTGGTTCTACAAGTTTTGATATTAGTGGGAGTTCTGATTTAAACGTAAACGGAGGAATTTACGTCGCCTACGTCTTCGCCCACAACGCAGGAGGCTTTGGTCTGGCTGGTACAGACAATGTGATTTCGTGTGGGTCGTTTACGACTGATGGCTCTGCTAACGCTACTGTTGATCTTGGGTATGAGCCTCAACTAGTAATTGCAAAACGCACAAATAGCACAGGGGCTTGGTGCATTCAAGACAATATGAGAGGGTTTACGGCTAAGCCAACAAGTTATTCCGCCAATCCGATCTTGTTTGCAAACTCAAGTGATGCTGAAATCAAGACTGGCGCTAATACGCTACAGATGACAGCAACAGGTTTTACAACTGACAATATTTCGTACAACGCAAGCTCAACCTACATCTACATAGCCATTCGTAGAGGCCCAATGAAAGTGCCTACGAGTGGGACGAGTGTGTTTAGTCCTGTTGCTTACACAGGAACAAACGTAGACAACCGATTAGTAAATACAGGAATCGTCACAGACATGACGATGGCGCGAATAAGGACTGCTTTGTCTACCGGAAGTTTTTATACAGCGGATAGATTGCGTGGCGATTACTTTATTGGTACTGCTGTAACAGACGCAGAATCTACGGACGCGGATTCGTTTATGACACCAACTGTAGGTTACGGCAATTCATTCTCCGCAATGAATGGTTTTGGTGTGGGCAATGATGCGACAAGACAGCTAAACCAATCGTCAACATCGCAACTTTCTTACGCATTCCAACGCGCCCCCAGCTTCTTTGATGAGGTTTGCTATACGGGGACGGGAAGTGCTACAACTTTCAATCACAATTTAGGTGTAGTGCCTGAGTTGATGATTGTTAAAGAACGCAATGGTGCAAATGGATGGCAGGTATATTCAGCTTCATTAACAAATACTGAGTATTTAATACTTAACACATCTGCCGGTGTTCCTGCTTCAAGTGCAACTCGATGGAATAGCACCACGCCAACGTCAACAGTTTTTAGTGTTGGAACTCATGGTGCTACAAACGGAAGCGGTCAGAATTTTGTTAACTACCTATTTGCAACCTGTGCTGGTGTTTCCAAAGTAGGCTCATACACAGGTAACGGCTCAACACAAATTATTGATTGTGGCTTTACTGCAGGGGCGAGATTCGTCCTCATTAAGAAAACAAGCGGTACAGGGTCGTGGTACGTCTGGGATAGTGCTAGGGGTATTGTGTCAGGAAATGACCCCTACCTTTTATTGAACTCTACAGCAGCTGAAGTTACCAACACAGATTACATTGATACTTATTCGGCAGGTTTTGAAATTAGTTCAACAGCTCCCTCAGAAATCAACGAAAATGGCGGTTCTTTTATCTTTTTTGCAGTGAGTTGAGCATGACAAAAGACATATTCCGCAAGCGTTATACGCAACACAAGAGCAACGCAAAGATGCGTGGTGTTGAGTTTCTATTTACATTTGAGGAATGGAAAGACTGGTGGATTGCAACAGGAAAATGGGAACAACGTGGGAAACTACGTGGACAATATGTAATGCGTAGGCATGGTGACATTGGGCCTTACTCTGTTGAAAATGTTTTTTGCGGTGTAACAGAAGAAAATGTTAGAGATGGTAATTTGGGTAAAGAAATTACTATTGAAACAAGAAATAAAATATCTGCATCAAACAAAGGTCAACCTCATCCTTGGTCTGTTGGCGATAAAAACCCAATGCACAGACCAGAAGTAAAAGCCAAGATAAGCGCATTAACTAGCGGTTCAAAACACTATGCAGCACGAATGGTTGGTACACCTAATGGAACGTGGGGTTCTGCTACTGAGTGCGCTAAAGCGTTGAATATGCCAAGACCAACAGTAGAGTGGCGTTGCAAAAATCAGAAATCAGGCTTTGCCTACCTTACATAAGGAACATCATGCAAATCAGAACAAATAATGGGCAAGTCATGTACGAAGCAGAATTTCGTGCATACACAAAAGCCAATGGTGGCCCATCATGGGAGACAACAACAACTGAAGTCTTA
>Ga0078894_10004285_pt1 | contig 10905 bp, 7 predicted proteins | sample LauGreSu1BDMLBSD_2_FD_67506 | JGI IMG/M metagenome (GOLD analysis project Ga0078894, IMG submission 67506) | Freshwater lake microbial communities from Lake Michigan, USA - Su13.BD.MLB.SD (version 4) (version 4) | ecosystem: Environmental > Aquatic > Freshwater > Lake | place: Lake Michigan, USA... | reverse complement strand
ATGCAGGGCCGAGCGGCCACCCTTTTCATAGGTCTTGGCAACCGCCGCACCCAATCCTGGATCGGTCATAATTTGACCGAACCCAGCTTCGGCCTGCGCGGCGATCAGGGCTTCGGCACAGGACTTGGCCCGTGTCGCGTCCTCGGCCTTACCGGCTGCATAGGAAAGCACCTGGCGATGGTTCGCAGAGCGCCAGATCGCGGTGATTTCGCCTACGAAATCAAAGCCGTTCTTGGCACAGATTTCGCGCGACAGTTCATAAAGCTTGACGGCTTCTTCGCCATCCACAGGGCTGACCGGATTGGCCGTTAACGCGGTGTCGCCGCCCCAGCCCGAGGTTCGGGCCGGGGGATCGGCCACCACGCCGGTCATCGTGCCCATCCGCCAGGCCCACAACTTGGGATCGATGCCCTTGCCATCGGTAATCACCCGTGCGCCGCTAATCGACGAGAACGCACCCTTGACCATGTCCCACAGGATCGCGACGTTGCCGGGCAATCCATAGAGCGAGCCGTAGAGGTTCCAGTAGCCAAGGCCGAGCGCTTCGCCGGCAGCCTTGACCGCGCTTGCCCCCATCGGCCCCTGGCCTTCGAAGTCGGCGCGGCGCTTGCCGAGCAGGGCCGCTTCGTGAAGCGCATTGCCCACCGCGACGCCATTGGCCACCACCATATTGAGCTTGAGCGGCCCGAGCACGTCCAGCAACGCGCCCAGATCGTCCTCCTTGGGGACCGAGACCATGAAGGTCTGGTGCGCCGGGGGCTGTGGCATCATCCACATGCCCACCTTGGTCACCACCCCGAAATCGGACTGGGTGAACAGACCATCGACCCAGGGGCCATAGCCGAACTTGAACAGCTGCCAGCAGGTGCTCTTGGGCATGGCGCCCATGCCGGTGCGCACCATCTTGCCATCAGCCAGCATGACCTCGAGCCCGCACTGCATCAGGAAGTGATCGGAATAGGGGGTGTAGCCGGGGCGGCGGTTGATGAAACTGGCGGCCACGCTTTCATCGGGATTGCCGGGAAAGTCGACCCACAGCTTGATTCCCTTTTCCTTGATGTGGGCATCGAGCTGGCGGAATGTGACGCCCGGTTCGACCAGGCAGGTGGCCAGCTGCTCATTGACCTCAAGGACCTTGTTCATCTTCTGCAGGTCAAGCACGATCACTTTGTCCTGCACGGCCTTTTCCAGCCCGTGGGCGCCGTTGCAAACCGTCTGGACCACGCCGCCACTGCTGCGCGCCGCTTCCAGCACCCTGGCGAGCTGGGCTTCATCGCCCGGAAGCACCACGCCTGCCGGAGCCATCCCCGGAACGGCATAGCGGGCCAGGGTTTGCGGGCTGGTATCGACGGCGGCCTTGCCCAGTGCCTGGGCGAGGGTGCCGAGCGTGGCCGTCTGGCGGGCTTGATCGATCATGGCGCTGGGAGCCTTATTGCTGGAGAATCTTGGGATAACGCTGGAGATCCCCGGCATCGACGGCGAAATCGGCCGAGCGCACAGCCGGGTCGATCGCGCGGGCCGGTTCGCTGTCGCGCCAGGAAAAGTTGCAGGTCGGGCAGCGCAGGATAGTCCACACGACAGCGCCGTTCTGCCTGCCCTGGTAATCGGTGATGGCGCCGCTCGATTTGCAGCGCCCGCAGACGGTGGTGGTCATGACAGGGCTCCCAGCTGCATTTCGCGGATCCGCTTGCTCAGGGCGTCGATTTCGTCACCCGTCGGCGGGGTGACAAGGTGTGCTTCACCCACCGGATCGGGCGGGAGATAGCTGGTCGCGTCGATGATCAGGCGGTGGCCCTTGCCCGGGATCACGGCCGAAGGATCGATCGGCACGGCAGGCATGTTGGGCAGCACGATGATATCGTCGGCGCGGGTGCGGGTCGAAAGCGCCCACATCACCTGGTTGAGATCGAACGGATCGACATCGGCATCGACCATGATCAGGTTTTTGAGGTACATCACCCCGTGCGGCGTGCTCAGCGCGCGCAGCGCGACCGTCTTGGCAAAGCCGGCCATGCGGTTCTTGACCGAGATGATCCCGGTCAGCCCGTGCTGGTAAAGCGCGTTGACCGCGGTGACTTCGGGGAAGCTCTGGCGCAGCTGGGCATAGATCGGGGCGCAGGTGTGCAGGCCGATCAGGGTATCATGTTCGGTCCAGCCGCGCCCGATGTAGATGTTCTCGAAGATCGGATCGCGCCGGTGCGACACCGCGGTGACCTTGAAGATCGGGGCCTTGCGTACGCCGCTGTAGGAGCCGGGGAATTCGCCGAACGGCCCTTCCAGTTCGCGTTCGCCCAGTTGCAGTTCAGCCTCGATCACGATTTCGCTGTCGGCCAGGATGTCGATCCCGTTGCCCGACTTGGTCAGCCGGATCGGCGCGCCCATCATCGCCGAGGCATAGGAATATTCCGATTCCTCGTAACCGATCGGAGTGGCGGCGAAGACTGCAAGCCCGGGATGGTTGCCCAGCATCACTGCGATCTTGAGCGGGACATTCTCGCGTTCCGCCGCGATGATCTGGCGCCCCATGTCATGCGACGGGATCGTCATCAGGGTGAAGCTGTCCGGTCCCTGGATCTGCAATCGGTAGATCCCGACATTCTGCTTGCCGAAGTTGTCCGGATCGAGCGGATCGCGCGAGGCGACCGAGGCCTTGCCGATGTAGAACCCGCCATCGTATTCGTTGATCCGGTAGACGGGCAGGACATCATAGAGGTTGATGTCTTGCTCAAGCCGGCATTCGTGCACCGGGGCCTGGGTTTCGGGAACATAACTGATCTGCGCTTCCTGATCGCCCCAGCGACCGGCGATCTCGAAGAACAGCTCGCGGATGGTCGTGCCCTTGGGCCGGCCCAGCAGCAGGGCGATGTTGTCCCACGAACCATGGACGCCCACCGCCAGGCGCTTGCCGGGATAGCCGGTGATGTTGTCGAACACGATCGCTGGCGCGCCGTTGGCATCGCGCGAGGCGGCAACGGCAATATTGCGCACGCCGGGTTCGGGCATCACCGGATCGCTCCAGGTGATGGCCTGGCCCGAATCCTCGAGCAGTTCGAGGAAATCGCGCAGCGAGGAGATCGACCGGGCGCGGTTGGGAAGATCGTTCATTGCCGTTGCATCCCGCTTGTCAGTGTCCGCCCGCACCCGCAGTCGCCGACTGGATGGTCACCCATTTCCATTCGGTCATGATTTCGAGATCGGCTTCGGTCCCTTCGCGGCCAAAACCCGATGCCTTGGTCCCGCCGAACGGAACGTGCGGCTCGTCGTGCAGGGTCGGGGCATTGATATGGACCATGCCAGCTTCGGCCCGCTGGGCGAAAGCCAGGGCCTTGTCGAGATCGCGGGTGAAGATCGAGGCGCTGAGGCCGTATTCGGTGCTGTTGGCCAGTTCGAGCGCTTCATCGAGCGTGTCGAACGGATAGAGAGAGGTCACCGGCCCGAAGGTTTCCTCCTCGAACACGATCATTTCGGCGGTGACGCCGCTCAGGACGGTGGCCGCGCAGCTGTTTCCACTCCACTCGCCGCCGGCCAGCACTTCGGCGCCTTTGGATCGGGCATCGTCGATATGGCGGCGGACCCGGTCGCGCTGGCGCTCGGAAATGATGGGCCCCAGCATGGTGGTCGGCTCACGCAGGTCGCCGCTCTTCGCCCGGCCGGTCGCGGCGGCGAAGGCCTTGGCGAACTGGTCGAAGATCGACCGTTCGACATAGATACGCGAGGCCCCCATGCAGACCTGTCCCTGGTACATGAAGATGCTGAACAGCGCGGCGCCCACCGCCTTGTCGAGATCGGCATCGGCGCAGATCACCAGCGGGCTCTTGCCGCCCAGCTCGAGCGTGTACTTCTTGAGGTTGCGGGCCGCGATTTCGGCAATGTGCTTGCCGACGCGCGAGGAGCCGGTGAAGGTGATCGAGGCGACCTTGGGGTGGCCGGTCAGCACGTCGCCGATTTCCGCGCCATTGCCATAGACCACATTGAACAGGCCGTCGGGAACGCCAGCCTCCTTCCACAATTTGGCGAGCAGATCGGCGACCATCGGCGCGGCTTCAGAGGGCAGCAGCACGAAGGCGTTGCCTGTGGCCAAGGCCATGGCCGATTGCTTGATCCCTTTAATCAGCGGGACATTGAACGGGGTGATGCCGGCAACGACGCCGACCGGCTGGCGCAGGCTCATGCTGAACCGCCCGGGGGTGTCCGAAGGAATGGTTTCCCCCCGGACCCGGCGCGGCACGCCGATCGCTGCGCGCAGGAAGCTGATGGCAAAGCGGGTTTCGAACCCGGCTTTGGCGATCGGCGAGCCGATCTCGTCGACCAGCACGTCGGCGAACTTTGCGGTATCGCGCTCCATGATTTCGGCGGCTTTCGCGATCCACCCTTCGCGCACTGCTGCGGTCAGGTCACGATGCTGCAGATAGGCTCGATGGGCGGTTTCGACAGCGCGATTCATGTCCTCGGCGGTGCCGGACGGCACCCGCGAATAGACTGAATCGTCGACCGGGTTGAGATCGTCGAAATAGGCTCCGCCCGTTGCGGCAACGGCGGCGCCGCCAATCCAGTGCTCAAGTTGCATCATGGTCATTCTATCCTTGATTTCGTCGTTCACCTGGTCGCGCGATCACGCTTGGTTGCGCATCGCCTGGGGCCAGATCCCCTGCTTGCCGGGGGAGAGGATGCCGTTGGGATCGAGTGCATCCTTGAGGCGGTGGTGCAGGTCCCACAGCGCCCCATCGTTGTGCTTATAGGTCTTGGCGATCTGGTCCATGAAGGCGAGGTGGGTGCGGTATTCGCCGAAGCCGGCATCCGCTGCCTCGTCGACCAGTTTGCCGAACAGGTCGTAAGCGCTCTTGCGCATCGCTTCGTCGGCGCGGTCATACATGATCATCAGGATGTGGTGCATGTCGCGCCATCCGACCAGAAACTCGCCGATGTAATCGAACCCGAAATCGTGGCAGCGCTGCTTGATCAGGTTGTACTGGCTCAGCGCTTCCTTGCCGTCGGGTGCCGAGATCGGCGAGAAGTTGATATGCCCGCCGCCGCCGATCCAGTTCATGATGCTGAATTCGGTCATGTTCGGCTCGCCGCGCATCAACCGCACGCGATAGTCCCAGGCGGGATCGTTATCGCGGTTGAGGTGCAGCTTGGCACCCGGAATGCTCATCATCGCTTCTTCAACGAGCTTCCAGTTGTTCTCGATGATCGGCGGCGGGCCATAGAGCGCGGCGTAGAAGTTCCACATGCCAAGGCCATGATCCGACGCGATCTTCTTGCGGATCGAATCCGGGATAGGACCCTTGCCGTCAAAGTAATGGCGACGCGTGGTCTTGGCGGACACTTCCCACAAGAGATCGACCGCCACCGCCGCGTTGGGGATCACCTGGTTGACCTTGAGCGGTTTGACCGCGTCGAAGATCGCGGCGAGGTCTTCCTCACGCTCGTAGGTGATCATGAACGGTTTGTAGCCTGGCGGTTCGGGCATCAGCCAGATGCCCATCTTGGTCACCACGCCAAAGTTGGACTGGGTGAACATGCCGTCGAAATGCGGGCCGGCCGCGTGCTTGGTCGATTGCCAGTGCTGCGACCCTTCGATCGCGCCCTGCCCGGTGCGGACGACCTGACCATCGGCGAGGACCACTTCCATGCCGCATTGCATGACGAAGTGATCGCCGTAAGGCGTGTAGCCTGCACCGTGTTCAAGCGCGTTGCCCATCACGCCGCCCCAGCCCGGTGCCGCCGGATCGATCCACAGCTTGCTGCCGATCTGGCGCAGATGCCGGTAGAGCTGGAAATAGGAGACCCCGGGTTCGACCAGCGCGTAGCCGTATTTCTCGTTGACCTCGAGGATGCGGTTCATCCGTTTGAGATCGAACATGACATAGCCGGACTGGCGCGGGGCAGGTCCGCCATAGGCGAAATTGCGGCCGTTGCCGAAGGTCCAGATCGGCAGCTTGTAGGCGTTGAAGACCTTCAACGCCTCCTGGATCTGTTCCATGTTTGCCGGTGCGACGGCAGCCGAGGGCAGCATTTCGCCATCGGCCAGCGGCGAATAGGCATCGCGATAGGCCGACAGCGGCAGTTCGTCGACAAAGACCCAGTCGTTGCCGACGATTCGAGCTAGCTCGTCCAACGCCTTGCGAAAGGTTGCGGCGTCGACGCCTTGGGGCATGCGCGTGCTCACGACTGTTGTACTCCCACTTCGAATGCCCACGAAACCAGCATGCCAGGGCTTTTCCCATCGAGCCCGCAATGTCCCGACTGGCACCGCAGTTCGGCAGACCGCCGGTTCCCGCCCAGCGCATCCTGCATGTGGTTAGCCAGAACAGTCGGCCAGCCGGTGCTGGCCCGCGCGAGCAGCGCCGGTGCGCCGTCGGTGCGGTGTTCCCACCGCATTTTGCGGTAATGATGCGCCCACTGCAGCAACGGGCGCGCGCCGTCGGCTAGCAGAACCTGTTCGGCAATCATGGCGACCGGGTCGGAAGTCAGGCCGACGAGCACGCCTTCGCCAATGGCGAGTTCATGGAGCAGGCCGTTTAGCGTACGGTCGATCCGGATGACTCTTGCCGCACGTCCCGAATTGACGAAGGTTTCGGCAAAGAGCCGGCTTTCGGGGACTTCCGCTTCCTCAATGACAATGGTCTTGAGTGGTCGCTTCGCGAAGGCGCGGCGTCCGATACCCAGACCGGCCACTACCGCTCCCACGGCACCCCCGCTCATGACGGTGCGACGGCTGACATCCCACGCCATTCTCTAGTTCCCTTCTTCTTGCGCCAAGGCCGGAACGAGGCTTGCCGCCTCTTTGCTCAGGCCTTGCCAGCGTTTCTCCGACTTCGCGTGAAGCCCGAACAGATCAAGCACCCGCATACAGCTGTGATCGACTACCTCGGCCAGCGAGCTCGGCCGCGAATAGAAGGCCGGCACCGGCGGAAAGATCACCGCACCCATTTCGGTGCAGGTCGTCATGTTGCGCAAATGCGCCAGATTGAGCGGCGCTTCTCGGGTAATCATCACCAGACGCCGCCGCTCCTTCAGCATCACGTCAGCGGCGCGGGTGATGAGGTTGTCGGACAGGGCGTGAGCCACCGCGCCCAGCGTGCGCATCGAACAGGGCGCGATCACCATGCCTTCGCACACGAACGAACCGCTGGCGATCGAGGCGCCGACATTGCGGACGTTATGCACGACATCGGCCAGCGTTTCGAGCCGGGCTTTGCCTTCGGGCAACTCCTCGCGAATATTGAGCAGCGCCGCCGAAGACATCACCAGATGGGTTTCCCAGCCCCCGGACTCGCGCAGCAGTTCAAGCAGCCGCAGGCCATAAACCGATCCGGTTGCGCCGGTAACGCCCACAACCACCCGCTTCACCGCAGGCATCCTGCCAGCGTGTGCATCGCGATCACGTTCGCGCAAGGCCAGACCTTGCAGTGCATGCCGAATTCCCGTCTCCCGATCTTTGTCAATACTATACAACGCATTCCTCATTGCGCAACGTTTTTTGCAAACCGAGGAAAGCGGTCTAGCTCATGGCCGGACCCCCAGATTGATCGTCTTCATCTCTAGAAACTCGTCGATGCCGTGGCGCGAACCTTCTCGCCCGAGGCCTGATTCCTTGATCCCGCCAAATGGGGCCGTTTCGGTCGAGACGATGCCGTTGTTCATGCCGACCATGCCGGTTTCCAGCCCTTCGGCAACCCGCCAGGCCCGGTCGATATCTCGGGTGAAGGCATAGGCAGCCAGGCCCGAGCGGGTGGCATTGGCCAGGGCCAGCGCTTCGGCCTCGGTATCGAAGCGGAACACGGGCGCAACTGGTCCAAAGGTCTCCTCGTCCGCCAGGCGCATGGCGGGGTTCGCCCCGGTCAGCACGGTCGGCTGAAAGAACAGCTCCCCCGAGCTGTGCCGCTTGCCTCCGGTGACGATGCTTCCGCCTTGCGCAAGCGCATCGGCGACATGGCCCTGAACCTTGTCGAAGGCGGCCTGGGTGATGAGCGGCCCTTGATCGGTTACGCCTTCAAGCCCGTTGCCAACCGTGAACGCGCCGACCCTGGCGGCCAGAGCCTCGACGAAGCGGTCGTGGATCCCGCCTTGTACCAGGATGCGGTTGGCGCAGACGCAGGTCTGCCCGGTGTTGCGAAACTTCGAGGCAATCGCCCCTTCGACCGCCTGATCGAGATCCGCATCGTCGAACACCAGCAGCGGGGCATTGCCACCTAGTTCCATCGAAACCCGCTTGAGCGTGGTGGCGCATTGCGCGGTCAACAGCTTGCCCACCGCGGTCGAACCGGTGAAAGTGAACTTGGTGACATCGGGATGACTGGTCAGGACCGATCCGATTGCGGGAGCATCGCCGCAAACCACGTTGAACACGCCGGGCGGAATGCCCGCTTCAAGGGCGAGCTTCGCCAGTACGAACGCGGTCAGCGGGGTGAGTTCGGACGGTTTGAGGGTGACGGTGCAGCCAGCCGCAAGCGCCGGAGCGACCTTGCGGGTGATCATCGCTGCAGGAAAATTCCATGGCGTGATGGCGCCCACCACGCCGATCGGCTGGCGAATAACGAAGATCCGCCGATCAGCGCTGGCCGGAATGACCTCGCCGTAGACGCGGCGCGCCTCTTCGGCGAACCACTGGATGAAGCTGGCTGCGTAATCGACCTCGCCCAGCGCCTCGGTCAGCGGCTTGCCCTGCTCGGCGGTTATCAGCAGGCTCAGGTCCTGACGATGCAGCCGGACCAGTGCCAGCCAATCCTGCAACAGACGGGCGCGTTCCTGTGCGGATCGCTTGCGCCAATCGGAATAGGCGCGGGAATTGCTTTCGATGGAACGGTGTGTTTCGGCTTCGCCCAGCAGTGCGACCGTCGCAAGGGTGCCGCCCGTTGCGGGATTTAAGACCGTGAAACTGCTTGCTGCTTCGACTTGGGCACCATCGATGATCGGCTGGCTGGTCAGAAACTCGCTACGCCCGAGCGGAGGAATCGTAACAGCCACGGTTGAAACTCCTGTGATCGTGGGACCATCTGGCAACATGGCAAGCGGAAGAAGAGGGTCGGTCCTCTCGATGCCGACGTCACAAAATGCGAGGGCGGCAGTGACCTTCCGCCCTCGCCATCATGTCAGTACTTGTAGGCGAGCTTCACAAACCATTCGCGGGGACGCGAATAGCTTGCCACCGCCGTTCCGGCAACAAACTGATCGACATAGCCGCCCTGAACATACCGCTTGTCGGTCAGGTTGGTTGCACCTGCGGTCAAGGTGAAGTGTTCGCTCTTGTCGGTGAACGACGCACTCGCGCCGAACACGCTGTAGGCGGGCTGGAACAGCTGCGGGCTGTTGATCGCATCCTTGAACGTGCTGCTCTGATACGACCAGTCGCCGCGCAGCGTTAGCTTGCCCATGCTTCCCTTGTAAACGTCGGCATTGAACGAGGCCGATGCGGTCCATTCCGGGACGAAGGCAAACTTCGAGTTCAGGTTGACCGGGAAAGCTAACGGATCGATGCTGGTGTAGCGCGCATCAAGATAGCCCGCTCCGAGGCCGAGCCGGAGCCAATCTGTCGGTGCGGCTTCGCCTTCGACTTCGAAACCTTTGATAGGACCCGTGCCCGCGTTGCGGGCTCTGGGCGCAATCCCCTCGCTGACGACAACCTGGATGTCTTTGTAGCTCGAGGTGAAGGCGGCCAGGTTCAACCGGAGGCGACGATCCAACAGTTCGGTCTTGAGGCCGGCTTCATAGGTTTCCACAAATTCTGGGCGGAAGGACGGTGCCGCCTGTTCAGCCGGGAAGATCCGCTGCGTGAAGCCGCCGTTCTTGAAACCCTTGGAATAGGAGGCATAGACCAAGATATCGTCGGTGATCTTGTAGTCAGCCGAAATTGCCGGCGTCCATTGCATGGCCTTGGCGGCAACCTGGACCGCCGGCATCGTGTGGTTTCCACCGGGGTTAGTGGCGGCTGGCGTGCAGCCTCCAGGCAGCGGGAAGCCGAACAGTGGGCTCGCCGGATCGGTCACCAGCAAGGGAGCTGGCTGGCCGGTCACGCACTGGCTGAAGGCGATGAATACGCCCTGGGGGTAAGGGATGATGCCCGCCTGCCCGAGCGGAGCGGTATAGTCCACGTTGATCGTCTGGAACGAAGGATCGAACCGTTTGGTCTCGTCCGTGTAACGGATGCCCGGCGTGACCGAAAGGCGATCCGTCACCTTGAACGTTGCCTGCAGAAAGGCGGCATAGCTGTCATTGTCGATCTTGCCGCCGCTGAAGAAGTCGGCGAAACCGAACAACAGGTTGTTCTTGTCCTGGCCCTTTTCCTTCAGGTAATAGCCGCCGAGCACGAACTTAACACGGTCGTTCAGTACACTGCCCGTCAACTGCAGTTCCTGCGAAGCCTGCCACAGGTCGATGTTGTTGGTCAGCGTCAGATAGGGATGCGGTGTTCCGTCGAAATCGAACTGGATCGTCGCCTTCTGATCCCGATAGGCGCTGATCGACTTCAGGTTGAAATCGCCGAAATTATAGTCGAGCGTCAGATTGGTGCCCCAGAGGTCGAAATCCGACTGGTTCTTGGCGTCTGACCAGGTCGTGTCTATGTTTCCGGTTATCCACTGCGTGGTCGCACAGCGCGGGTTATTGACCGGTGCCAGAGAACCATCCGCACCGCACACCCCGGCGCCGCCCTGGAGCTTGTTCCAGGCATAGGTTGAACTCGGGAAAACCACGGTTCGGCCATTAAGGTTGACGACCTGCAGCAGGTTGGGCGATTCGTAGAGGTTGACCAGGGTCGATGCGGCCATTTCCTCGCGGCGAATGTTGATATCGCCGCTGAGGTTGACCGTCAGCTTGTCGGTCGGTTCCCACTTGAAGGCAAGCCGGGCTCCGAAGCTGTCCTTGTTGCCCTGGCGGCCACCGTCGAACAGCCGCTTCTGA
>Ga0078894_10004284_pt1 | contig 10905 bp, 11 predicted proteins | sample LauGreSu1BDMLBSD_2_FD_67506 | JGI IMG/M metagenome (GOLD analysis project Ga0078894, IMG submission 67506) | Freshwater lake microbial communities from Lake Michigan, USA - Su13.BD.MLB.SD (version 4) (version 4) | ecosystem: Environmental > Aquatic > Freshwater > Lake | place: Lake Michigan... | reverse complement strand
ATACATACCAGAGATGCCGAAGAAGACACATATGATATCTTAAGTCACATGATGAGGAAAGCTCCATTTCCAGGGGTAATGCACTGCTTTACAGGCTCAATGGACTTGGCAATGAAGGCTATAGACCTTGGATTGTATATATCTGCCTCTGGCATAATAACTTTTAAAAATGCAGAATCAGTGAGGGAAGTATTTAAAGTCATACCAATAAATAAAATACTAATTGAAACAGACTCGCCATTTCTAGCGCCAATACCATATAGAGGCAAAGTTAATGAGCCAAAACATGTCTTAGAAGTGGCTAAGGCCCTATGTGATATAAGAGATGTCGGACTGGCAGAACTGATTAATGCAACTACTAATAACTATTTAGATTTATTCACTAGAGTCACCATCTCTAGCACAAACATGTCTTAGAAGTGGCTAAGGCCCTATGTGATATAAGAGATGTCGGACTGGCAGAGCTGATTAATGCAACTACTAATAACTATTTAGATTTATTCACTAGAGTCACCATCTCTAGCACAAACATGTCTTAGAAGTGGCTAAGGCCCTATGTGATATAAGAGATATCGGACTGGCAGAACTGATTAATGCAACTACTAATAACTATTTAGATTTATTCAGTAGAGTGACCATTTCTAGTGTTAATAACTATGTGAGATGAGCTAATATTACTTAGCTTCAGGAGATTTCTTATTTGCTCTAAGCTTAGAGATATTGCCTTTAGGTTGTGGCTTTTTCATTGTCATACTTCTTAAAGTAGCGATATCAGTATTTTCATCTATATCTGTAATATTTGCAGCAGCCAATGCCTCATAAGTGCCAGCAAGGGCAGCTTCTGCAGCTAGTGTGACAAATATTTCAATTGACTTACGAGCGTCATCGTTGCCAGGTATAACATGATCAACGTTAGTTGGGTCTGTATTTGTATCAACAACAGCAACAACTTCAATTCCCATCTTTTTAGCCTCAGCTATAGCACCCTTATGCTTTTGAGCATCTACTACAAATAACATGTCAGGTAGTCCTCCAATAGTTTTTATTCCACCTAGGACTGATTCTAATTTGTTAAATTTTCTCTCAATTGTAAGCTTTTCCTTTTTCTTAAAGGTGTTATCTTCTTGCTTCAGAAGATTTTCACATTCATCCATCTTTCTTACAGATGCAGAGATTGTTGACCAGTTGCTTAACATACCACCTAGCCAGCGCTTATTGACAAAGTACTGCCCACATCTCTTAGCCTGTTCCGCAACTATATCTCCTGAGTTTTTCTTAGTTGAAACAAAGAGAATTTTTCCATTTTTAGCTGCAACTGACTTAATTGCATATAGCGCTCTGTCTAACATGATTGCAGTTTGCTCTAGGTCAATAATATGGGCTTTATTTTTAATGCCATAGATATACTGAGCCATTTTAGGGTTCCACCTATTTTTCTTGTGGCCGTAATGGACTCCATGCTCAAGGAGTGACTTAATTGTAAATAATTTACCGTAAAACATTTTAATTTTTTATTTTGGTTTTGCCTCTACAAACTAGCTACTTAGTAACACCAAAATTAGTCTGTATGTGACTTTCTGAGAAATATCTCATATGGAAAGATATCATCTCACAAGGTTTTTTGCAACTTAAGCTTCTCCCAACCTTTGCTAGGTTACTTGAGATCCGCCAGGGGCCACCTTGACCTGGGAGCAAATGATATGGATCCGACTGCGCCTTTCAATAGTCTTTCAATTCCTGCCCAAGCTATCATTGCACCATTGTCAGTGCAAAGGCTTATTGGTGGTACAATGAGCTTTTTACTATATTTATCACATAGTGAAAGGAGTTTAGCTGAGATATATCTATTTGCTGCTACGCCTCCTGCAATTACAACTGAGGTAAATCGTTCCTTTTGTAACTTCAAAATTGCCATTTCAACCCTATCATATAATGTCGCAGCTATTGTTTCCTGGAAAGAAGCAGCAATATTTTCCTTTACCAACTCTTCTTCTTTCGCTATTTGTCTAGATACGGCTGTCTTTATGCCAGAAAATGACATTTCACAGTGTTTTTCCTTAAAAAATGCTTTGGGGAAGTTATATTTTGAATTGTCACCATTCATTGCTAGTTTCTCAATTGCAGGGCCTCCAGGGTAGCCTAGTCCAAGCATTTTAGCTACCTTATCAAATACTTCACCAACTGCATCATCTCTTGTGCTACCAAGTAGCCTATATTTCCCAATGTCTTCAACATATAGTATTTGACAATGTCCACCAGATACAAGCAGTAGTAAGTATGGGAAAGATAAGGTTGGGTCAGTTAGTCTAGCTGTTAGGGCATGGCCTTCCAAGTGATTTATAGCTATACAGGGCTTAGACAGAGCACTTGCTATACCCTTTGCAACCATTACACCAACTATTACTCCTCCTATTAGACCTGGTCCTGCAGTAACTGCTACTGCATCAATTTCATTTAAATTTAAGTCACCTCTATCTATGGCATTTTTTATCAATTGCGGAAGAATCTCACTATGGCTCCTTGCAGCCAGCTCAGGTATGACGCCGCCGTATTTGGCATGGATTTTAACTTGACTATATATGTCGTTCAGTAGAATATTTCTATTTGAATCTATGACAGCTATTGCACTTTCATCACAGCTAGTTTCTATTCCAAGGACCTTCATATGTACCTTTTAAAATGATCTGCCAATGCTAAAATTAAACTTTTGCACCATATCATAGTTCTGCTTTTTCACAGGTATACCATATTCAAACCTAACTAGTCCTATAGGTGAATCCCATATAACTCCCAAGCCATACGATGCCCTTAAAGTCTTTGAATTATAATAGGGGTTTTGCTTTGGATCTATGCCATTAGGTATATCTATGTCATAGAGAGTTGCTAAATCACCAAATGCAACACCATTCATACCAATTTCTCTAGGGAGGCCCAATGGGAATTTCAACTCTGCAGAATAACTAATATATTTCTTACCACCTAATGGATCAAATGTTCTGGCATCTCTTGGGCCTATACCATTATATTCGAAACCTCTAATGATCTTATCTTGTGAATAGAAGTTATCTAGTGGTCTGACGCCTTTTCCTAAACCAGTTATAAGACCCCCTTGCCCTGAAATTTTAAATATAACTTTATCTTTATAAACTGGGGTATAGTGGGCAGCCATTAACATATTTTGCATATATTGCGAATCACCGCCAACACCTGCGAAGTTTTGACTGAAGCTAACTACATAGCCTTTAGTAGGAATAAAGGAATTATCTGTTTTATCATATATGAAAGATTGTCCTATTGATGACACAGTTCTCATTTTTGTCTCTGGTCTCAAGTAAGCTGAAATAAACATTTGATCTGTGGAGTAATCCATCTCCTCAATCTTAATCCCATAACTTAAGTCATGCTTTAAATACTCAGTGAGGTTATAGGTTGCATGGAGCCCCAGCCCGCGCGATTCAACATAATACCTATGCTTGTTATACTTTACTCCAGTGTCGTATGTTCTCTTGTCATAAAAGACATTTGCTCCTGCTGTCATGTCGTAGCCTAGGAAATATGGCTCATTGAGTGATAGGTCAAATGCCTTTTCCAATTTGGCGAACTGAAAGTTTGCAGTAACATTTCTACCAGTGCCAAGTAAATTTATCTCAGAATACTTTATTCCAAATAGTGGACCAACAGCTGTATTGTATCCAATGTTAAATAGTGCATTAGTTGTTCTTTTCTCTTCGACAGATATATCTATATCAACTTTATCACTATTGTTGACTTGCTTTGGTTTGAAGTTAACCTGTTCAAAGTAACCTAGGTTCCTAATTCTCTGAAGAGATCTCTCGATTTTGCTTATATCGTAGCTATCTTTCTCACTGATTCTCAACTCCCGTCTAATGACTTCTTCCCTAGTCCTACTGTTGTTTTTAATGTTAATTTTATTTACAAAGAACTTTAATGTTGGATGTATCTTTATTTCAATATTAACTTTGTCTTTATCTGTTGATAGGAAATGTTCAACCAATCCAAATGCATAGCCTTTCTTTGCCAATACTTCATTTATCTCAGCAATTGTAGCTCTAATGTCATTTATATTAAAAGTTTTTCCTGACTTAATTTTATTGAGTGCTCTATATATTTCTCCTTTATCTTCAATCTTAAGTTGATCATTTAAAGTTATCTTCCCAAACTTCATCTTTTGCCCAGAGTCTATTGTAAATGTAATGTTAAATGCCTCATTAGTTCCATCTAGCTCTGCAGTTGTATCTGTCACTTTAGCGAAGGGGTAACCATTTTCCTGATAAAATTCATTTAAAAGCTCGCAGTCAACCTCTAGCCTATCTGGGTCATAGTAGTATCTGCCAGTTATAATTCTGTAAAATATCCATTCATTTGACAATATTTGCTGCTTTAGCTCATCTTGTGAAAACTCTCCATTACCTACAAAGTTGATCTTTTCAATTACAGCCTTTTTCCCCTCCTTAATTTCAAATGCTATATCTATGCCACCACCTTCATTCTCAATAAGCTTAGGGTTTATAATTGCATTAAACATTCCTTTGTTTTGAAACATTTTTAACAGTGTTTCAATGTCTCTCTTAAGCTTTGATTCTGAAAATGTCATGCCAGACTTAAGCTTCATTAGCTTCTTTAAATCCTTATCACTTACCTTACCATTGCCATAGAACTTTATAGATGAGACTACTGGCTGCTCAACCACCTCTACAATTAATATATTTTTAAAGGTAGAGTGAGATATAGATATCTTTTTGAAGAAGCCAGTTTCATAGGCTCTTTCAACCATCTTGTCTATTTCATCCTTGCTATATTCACTACCAACATTTAGTCCTAGGTAATATATGACTGAGTCGTCAGGTATATGATTATTGCCATTTAAGAGGATTTTATCAACTTTATAGTCGTCTGCCCAAGCTAAGGTGCTAACTAGTAGTGAGCTTAAAAGTAAATTTCTAACCATAATCTTCTTTATTTCAATAGGGTGAAAATATCATTGTATGTAACAAAAATAAGGAGTGTTATAAGGAGGATGAATCCTATTTTAATTCCTACTTCTTGGTATTTTATAGAAAGAGGCTTTCCAGAAATTGCATTTATCGCATAATACATTAAATGCCCACCATCAAGCCCAGGGATAGGTAGGAGATTCATTAGTCCTAGGTTGAGAGATAGTAGCACAAGGAGCCTTAAAGAGCTTTCCAGGCCATGTTTAGCAGCCTCTCCACTTATTTGCGCTATTTTTATTGGACCACCTAGCTCATCAATGGAACTATTCCCTGTCACTAAGCTAATTAATCCATCTATAATTAGGCTATTTAATAGAATAATTCTATTGTATCCATTGGCAATTGCCTCAGTTAGGGAATAATATATAGTTTCTTGTGTTGGCACTACACCTATCCTATAGGTATATTCGCCTGAGGGTATAGTGATTCTCTTAGGCATTACTGTAAAGTTTAACTCATTACCATCCCTTGTAACTTTAACTGATATTTCATGGTTTTCCCTTGAACTACTGACAATCTCCCTCACTTGGAGCATATTGTTAACCTTTTGCCCATTTACCTCATGTATTATATCTCCTACAATAATTCCTGCCTTTGCTGCTGGGGCATCTTCTTCCAATCCAGCTATTCTACTTGAGAATGTCTTTTCTCCGTAAGACAGAAGAATAACTACCATTACTAGAAATGCCAATAGGTAATTCATCAATGGGCCTGCAAATACAATTAGTGCCTTTTGCCACAGTGGTTTATGGAAAAAAGACATATTTTTTTCCTCTTCACTCATCAATTGGATTGCGTTATTATCTGGGCTGCTAGCTGGTCCTGAGTCTCCAAACATTTTTACATATCCTCCAAATGGTAAAATATTTATTTTCCATTCAGTTCCCTTACTGTCATTCCTTGACCAAATAGTTTTTCCAAATCCCATTGCAAATACATCTACCCTTACTCCACATAGTCTAGCTACATAAAAGTGTCCCCACTCATGTATAAAGACCATAATTGAAATAATTAATAGAAAGGCTAAGGTTGATATTATGAAATTCTCCATATTTACTCACTCTCTGTTTCAGTTATGGTTTCCTTCATTACATTAAAGAGTATTATAGTATTTCTTATTACCTTTTTAGTCTCATCTGCATACTTAAGATCTTTTGTAATGGAAAAGAGAGTCAACTTAATCCTTGCAATTGAGAAAGATTCGTTAAGTTCTCTAAATATCTCAACTACTTCTGGTGTATTGTCATTTAGGATTGATGTGCCCTTTTGAAATTCATCTAAAATCTTCCCAGCTAGTTCTATACTTTTGACAAAACTTACTAAAAGCTCTGCATCATCTTTGTCTCTATCAATAACTGTACCATCAATGTTTTTAACTTTCGATAAGGTATCAATTGCCTCATCAATCTTTTCTGTAGCTTTGTTTAGTGCCTTGATGAAAATAGTGACAGCAGACAAATTACTATTATCATTTGCATAGGGGGCAGAAGGTTTATTTTCTTCTCTATCTAATTCATTTAAAAAAAAGAGGTCTGACATTTAATCCTGTAATTCAATTATGGTATCAATTGTTACCACAATACTTACTTTTATGGAAGAGATTCGGTAAAAGCTATTAATGTTATTCGTCTCCGAAGTATGATGCAGCAATGGCTGCAGTTCCATAGAAAAAACCTTCAGAAACTATAAATGAATAGACCCATGGTTGTTTAAAATCATTGACTACATGCTCTACTGCAAGCGCTTGACTAACACCTATAAACATCCCTGATACACCAAATGTTAAACCAGTTATAAAATAAGGACTTATATCATAGCCAAAATAATCATTTATTTCTTCAGTGAGATCGCAACTCATCTTATCATGAAAAAATTGGGCAAAAACAGACAGTGCAATGTTTAATGGAGTGAAAATAAAAAAATGGTGCGTCACTGAAAAATTTTTGGTACTAAACCAAAAGTTTGGATCCGAAAATTCTTGATTATATCTAACATAGTCAAAGTTATCAAAGTTCAGACCGTTACTTTCTATATCTAAGAATCCTTCATTTTTTAGATATTGAATATATGGTTGTCGAATTAGGATTATTTTTTTATAGACGTTTTCTCTTGTTCTTAAATTATCACTAAACCACCAATAGGTACCAAATCTGCTAGTGAATAAAGCAGTATTGATAAATGACATAGAAAATCCTGTTAGAGCTGCTTTCCAATAATTCATATTTGTAGTTTTTATCTGTTACAAGTTGATCATAACATGATAGAGGTAATGAGGTAGAATTAAATGCGATTTAGATCTCTTGAAATTTAAAAGATGTTGTAAGTTATCTAATTTAAGAAGATTCACTATTGGTTGCGGGGGCAGGATTTGAACCTACGACCTTCAGGTTATGAGCCTGACGAGCTACCAAGCTGCTCTACCCCGCGTTACAGGATTGATTGTAGCAGACTATGAGTGTACTGTCAAGTACCTTTGATTGTTTAAGAAATTTAAAAAAAGAGTCTGGAGAACTCCTTATGCTGCTGCAGTTGTTGGTTCTTCTACAAATTGGATTACTGCCATTGGTGCTGCATCCCCTTGTCTATAGCCAGTTTTAACTATTCTTAAATACCCACCAGGACGTTTGGCAAATCTAGGCGACAGGTCATTTAGGATTTTATTTACTATTTCACTGTCATTGCCAAAGAAAGAATGGAGCTGCCTCCTAACATGTAGTGAGTTATCTCTGCCTTTTGTTATAAGCTTCTCAACTAGAGGACGAATATCCTTAGCCTTAGGGAGGGTCGTCTCAATGCTTTCGTGTTTTATCACAGCCTTTGCTAGGTTCATTATGAGGGCTTTGCGATGCCCAGCGTTTCTACCGAATTTACGGCCTTTATACTTATGTCTCATATTATTTTATGATTGTATTGTTTCTTCATATCTTCTTGAAAGTTCTTCAATATTGCCTTCAGGTGGCCAACCAGGAATCTCCATGTCAAAGCTTAAGTTCATTCTAGCGAGGACTTCCTTCATTTCAGTTAGAGACTTTCTACCGAAGTTAGGTGTTCTCAACATATCTAACTCCGACTTAGTTACTAGATCACCAACGTAGATTATATTTTCATTCTTGAGGCAGTTTTGTGAACGAACTGATAATTCTAGGTTTTCAACTCTCATTAGAAGTCTTGGATCAAAGGAAATTCTATGTTCTATTTCTTGAGTTTCAAGAGCTTCTACATTCATTCCAATAAATGGTTGAACTTGATTCTGCAACATCTTTGCTGAAATAGCAACTGCAATATCTGGCTGTATAGCGCCGTTTGTTTCAACTGTTATAAACAGTCTCTCCTGTTCCTTATCGTGAGCTGATGAGTAATATGTCTCAACGTTATATGAAACCCTTCTTATTGGTGAAAAGATTGCATCTATTCCTATTACTCCTGAGTAGTGAGGTGAGTGAGGTAAAAGCTTTTTATTCTGTTCAGATGTTACATAACCGTTTCCATTGCTAATATATATATCCATAGAAAGGATTGTATTTGGATCAGTTATATGACAGATGACTAGGTCTTTATTAACTATTTCTACTCCAGGGCATGTTTCAATCATTGCTGCCACTACAGTAGTTTTCCCTGAAACGTTTAGTTTAATGGTTTTTCTATCATCTGAGTCAGTTACCAGCACAAGTGACTTAAGGTTTAGAATAATGTCCATGACATCTTCCCTGACACCAGTTATAGTTGAATATTCATGTTCAACACCTTCTATTCTAACTCCAACTACTGCAGCACCAGATATATGTGAGAGCATTATACGTCTGAGAGAATTACCTATTGTCGTTCCAAATCCCTTTTGGAGTGGCTCAACCCTAAACCTTGCCCTATTATCATTAGTGTCAACCATATAGTGCTCTGCTGGCTTTAGCACTGAAATGCTTCTTGTAAATAAATTGCTATGCATATTATTAAATCATTAAATTACACTCTGCGTCTTTTAGGAGGTTTACAGCCATTATGTGCAACAGGTGTAATGTCTTTCACATACTCTATAGGGGGCATATTACGCATTGTAGCTATTTGCATTACTTCACGTACTGCAGCGTCTCTGCTTGGACAGATACCCTTTACTATTATAGACCTAATTGACTTAATTTCTGGGCTTTTAACAAAAGCTTGTTTTATTGCATCTTCCACAGTAAGTTTAGCTGCATGAGGTGTAGAGCATCTGGTACCCTTAAATCCCATTTTTCCACCAGAGGACCATGCAACTACACGTCCATCTGTAGCTGTCACACAAACAATAATATTATTAAATGAAATGAAAATGTGTATATCACAGATTACAATAACGATAGACTTTTTCTTCTTATTTTTATTATTTTGTTTCGCTGTCATATCATTTATTATTTAGTTGCTTTTTTCTTACCAGCAATCGCTACTGCCTTACCTCTTCTTGTACGGGCATTTGTGTGAGTTCTTTGTCCTCTCACTGGTAACTTTCTAATGTGTCTATTCCCTCTATATGAACCAATAGATATTAAGAGCTCTATGTCTGTCTTAACTTTTCTTCTGAGATCTCCTTCAACCATATAGTCAGAGTCTATTACTTCTCTTATATGTTTTACATCATCATCAGATAATTCTTTTACTCTTCTGCTACCATCTATAGATGTTTTCTCACAGATTTGCTTGGCATTATGTGGTCCTATGCCGTATATATATGTGAGAGCTATAATTAGCCTCTTGTTTGTTGGTATATTTACACCAGCTATACGTGCCATATTTTTTTTGTAAGTATTATATAGTTTATTAGACAATATCATACGGCTTGTCAAAATCAAGACCATTGCTTCAGTTTAAGATTAAAATGACTATATTGATATTTTATAGTATTAGGGATTTTAATATTTTATATAGAGATAATGAATAACATAGAACTCTTGTTTGAGAGATTAAAGGAATTAAATGAAAGTCCAGAGACAGAATTAGAATATCAATCACCATATACTTTACTTGTAGCAGTTGTTTTATCAGCTCAGTCTACAGACAAGATGGTTAATAAAATAACTAAGATATTGTTTTCAGTTGCAAAAACCCCACAGGAGATCTGTGATCTTGGTGAGGAACAGCTGAAAAACCTCATAAAATCTATAAATTACTGCAATAGTAAAGCTAGAAACATTATTAAAACAAGTGAGATTTTAGTTAGAAAGTTTGATTCACAAGTGCCTAATTCACTTGAAGAGCTTATGAGTTTACCAGGTATAGGTAGAAAGTCAGCTAATGTTATTTTAAATACTGTATTTGGCCATAAAACTATTGCTGTTGACACTCACGTGTTTAGAGTTAGCAATAGGCTTGGTTTATGTGATACAAAGACACCAGATGAAACGGAAAAAGTGCTTATGAAAGTTATACCTGAGAAGTTTTTACAAGATGCACATCATTGGCTCGTGCTACATGGAAGATATATATGTAAGGCTAGAAAACCTCTTTGCGAGTCATGTCATGTAGCTGATTTCTGTTCATTTTACAATAAAAACCGTAGTGAAAATGTATAAGTTATTAAGTCTTATTTTACTAAAAAGCTTATTAATATCTAGCTCCTATGCAGTTGAGGAAAGTGATAAAACTACCTATGTCAAGAGTGGAAGCATGGATGAATTGAAGGGGCTGATGGTAAAGCAAGACCAACCAAAAGATATAACTCCAATCCCACAGAGTGGTGGTCCTGGCCCTACTTTGGTTCCGCCAGCTCCATCTGACAGTGCCATTCCAATCCCACAGAGTGGTGGTCCTAGTACTACTTTGGTTCCGCCAGCTCCATCTGACAGTGCCATTCCAATCCCACAGAGTGGTGGTCCTAGTACTACTTTGGTTCCGCCAGCTCCATCTGACAGTGCCATTC
>Ga0078894_10004282_pt1 | contig 10906 bp, 10 predicted proteins | sample LauGreSu1BDMLBSD_2_FD_67506 | JGI IMG/M metagenome (GOLD analysis project Ga0078894, IMG submission 67506) | Freshwater lake microbial communities from Lake Michigan, USA - Su13.BD.MLB.SD (version 4) (version 4) | ecosystem: Environmental > Aquatic > Freshwater > Lake | place: Lake Michigan... | reverse complement strand
TTAAAAATAAACTATAATATAAATGACACCTGAATTAAGTGAATTTATACATAAACAAGATAAAGAAGTTCAACAACTTTTAAATGAATACTATGAGTTATATTTAGAACATTATGCGTATAAAAATGAAACAAAAGCATCAAATGATGTATTGGCGTTTTGTAAAAGAATTCAATCTAACCCTAATAGAGACATTGAAACTGAACTAGATAATGAAATAAATAAAATGAACGGTGATGGATTTAATATAAATGGATTAGGCAGTGGACTTAAAAAATCTAGAAAATCTAAGAAGCCTAGAAAATCTAATAAGTCTAAAAAATCTAATAAGTCTAGAAAATCTAATAAGTCTAGAAAATATAAGAAGAAATAATAAATAAAATTGAATTAGTTTTATAATAGATAATTTGTATTATAAAAATAAATAATCAAATACTCAAATAATTAAATAATTAATAATGAACTGCTGTCCTAAGTGTACTTTTAGAATATATTGGAATGATGACCATGTTTTGTATAGTTGCGGTCATAAGCTACACTCAGCATGCTTGCTTACTACACGTTGGTCTCTAATTAACCCTACGTGTTCTATATGTAATATTGGTGATATTGTCAAATACAAGTGTATGAAAAATGAACGAATTATTAGTCGTAATGAGAAAAATAAAAAAAATAATGATATAAATGATAATGATATAAATGATAATGATATAAATGATATAAATGATATAAATGATATAAATGATAATGACGCAAATGGCAAAGAAGAAATAGAAGAAAATATAAGAAGCAATGTTATAAATAGTTTTAAACAAGAAGCAGTATATGAAGAAAAAAGACTCATTATTACCCAAATATTATGTGTCTTCTTAATTGCGTTTGCTATCTGGAAGATAATATCAATGTAAAGCAACAGCAGGTCAGTTGGCATCCATTGTAGAAACAATCGGAGCAATGCTGTTTCATACAATCGTTCGTCATTATACAACAGTTTTTTACTTTGAGCTCGATACAATCACCACACACATTACAACAACTGTATATGTTTGGTTTTTTCAACAAATCTTGCTCAATACCACTTTGTTTTGGCGCCTGAAATGAACTGTGAAAGAACCACCATTTGAAACAACTGTCGCCACAACAGCCATCGTCTTTTTCATAATTTTCTTCATTTATAATTTTGACTTTAATAGACCCTGTAATACTTGTCCCTGTAATAAATGTTTCACGTATAACTGCGTCATTGATTAAATCCAGACTGTCTTTTGATGGCACGTGCTCATTAATCATTGTTTTTGATTTATTAATTTATTAATTTATTAATTTAGATTGATTTTTTATAAAATAAGTTTATTAATTAATTATTTTTTCAATTTTTTGGTTATTTTTATTAATTTAAAATTTGAGTGTCGCTTGTATAATCGGTTTTTAAATGACGCCATTCTTTTTTTGTATTGTTGTAATATGACACCACTTCGTAAACTGATTTTTTTGTATTATTAGTATTTTCAGATTCGCATAATACAGACGCAATAGATTTTTCTAGCCATTCATTTAATGAACTGTATGTTTTGTGTTTATTTTTACTATCATTTAAGTCTACACTTAAACTAATAATTTTGTGTCCATCTTCCGTATAACAACGAAACTCTGTGCCTTTGATTATTGCCTTAAATTGCGTCGGTTGTTTTATCACTTCATGTAATGGTTTGCGCTTTACTATGGTTCTATGCTTCTTATTTGATATGGTTATATTATTATTATTATTATTATTATTATTATTATCTTTGCTATTTGCTATGTCTATTAATAACACATTTTCTATTACACTGTCATCTATTTCATCCATAATTTTACTTATATTAGTATTTTTTATTTGGGTTTCAAGTTCTTCAATTTGACTTGTAATATACGCAATTTCTAGATTATATTGTAGCGTTTTTGTCTTAATTTCATCCCTTAATGCCTCTATTTTTTTATTTTGGGTTTCCTTGAATAGCTCCCTTTTTCTTTTAATTTCCCTAGACATTGCCAATTGCTCTTGTAAAAGTATAATTTCATTTTGTATTTGTTTCTCAGCATTATCTAACATAGCATCTTCATCTTTGTTAGTATCATCCATTTTTATTTTGTATTAAATGGTAGTAATATAAAATAAAATCAAAAATGACGCGTTTATATTATTTAGGTAAAACTGACATCAAATGTAGCCCACAGCGCTTAAAAAACTTGTCTAGCTCTACCGGGTCTGTTCCGGTTATTGAGTCATCCGGGATATAGCTAGTATTGCCGGCTTTGTAACAGAGTATTACCGGGATACCATTGACCATCTTTTTGCTTTTTAAGAACGCATATAAATCAAATGATTCGTCCACATCGATTTCACAGCATACTACGTTGTCGGGCGATGATGCGTAGAATGCGTCTACAACAGGCTTAATCTTCTTACACGGACCGCACCAGGTGGCACCGAGTTTTAATATGACTAGACCTGGATTCTTTGCTAAAAGGTTTAAAAAATCTTGGCGACTATTGAAATAAGATATAACTGTTTTTTCTTTTGACATTTGTTAGTATATTATAAATAAAAGAGTATTATTTTTTATTTATAACTTAATTGTTTTTATTTGTTTTATTTCATTTCATTTCATTTCAACGTCTTCTGATTCTTCTATATTTCTTAGTATTTCTCTTTTGTCTTCGTCTAGTATTTCTTACACGCCTTCTGTATTGCTTCTTCTTTGTTGAAGTCTTTGGTCTGCGTCTATATGATTTTCTACGGCGACCGCCGTCTATGTCTGAATCTGAATCTGATCTGTAAAACTTAGATTCAGGTCCTCCACCACCTTCATCTCCAGATTCTTCATTGTCTGTTTCACCTTCACTTTCTAATATTTGTTGCTTTTGTTGATTAAACGATTTAACTGTAATATTGTTATTTTGTTCTATAACTGTTAAATTTACTGGTGTATATGGTGGTGATACTGGTGGTGATACTGGTGGTGATAATGATATTTGTTGTGTTCCAAAATCTTCTTCTTGAGAACTTGATGGTGATACATACGGTGAACTTACTGGTGTTCCATTTCGTGAACTTACGCGTGAACTTACAGTTTGTTGAATTGCTGCACCGACATCAGTAGTAGCGGGTGTTCCAAGAGCACTATCTAAAGCTCCGTCTAAGAGTGGGTCAAAACTTGAGTTAATATCATTATTATCTTGGCCTACTTGAGCATCAATTGTAGAAATAGTTATAGTTATTGGTTGAACTGAATCAACTACATCTGGTCTAATATCAAATTGACGCATTATTGTATCCTGTAACTGTTCTAATGCCGTATCAGGGGTAGTCATTACTATTGATGCTGTTGTTACAGCTTGAGAAGCCGCCCGACTGAATATTGCTATCATATTTCCTTGAAGAGTAGCCATTTGTGTTGCCATCCATGTTGATGCTATAGACAACATTTCAGCTGGTAATATACAGCGTGCTACATTCATCGCGCCTCTGGCTACATTCCTAGCACCGCTAGCAACGCCACTGGCAAAGTTCATAGCACCTCTTCCAGCATACCCAAGACCAGTTGCTGTACCACTAGCAATACTAGAAGCCATACGACATGTTCCCAAAAATATTCTAGACCGATTAATATATAATTTATCTATTGCGTAAATCAATAGCGCAGTTGCGTTTCTAATTGCCATCGCACTATTACTTCTAATTGCTCGTAACAAGTTGATTACAAGATTTCTCAACTTATCCATATATTTTTGAGGCAACAAAGAAACAACAATTAATAAAAGTCCAGCAACAAGTAGTGGTGGAACTAACGGTGATTTTAATGAAGCTAATCCAGCACCCATTCGTTGCGCATTTCCAACTAATATATCAAAAATTCTATGTGTAAAAGACATATTTGCGGGCAGTAGTGTTAGTTGGGTTCCCATTGGAGCACCCATCCAACTTATTCCGCTTAAAATTTGTAGTAAAACTGCTGCTGAAATTGTTGCTGGCATCAAATCAATAAATTCATCTCTTGTTGTAGAAAAAAATTTGGCCAATGTAGCTACTAATCCAATACCCGCTTCTCCAAATCTTGTTAAAATATACTCGAGCAGATTTCTTAATTTCTCTCTCCATACTTGATTATTTAAATGTCTATCAGGAGCATTTGCCATTTCATTAACCAACGCATCTAATGTCTCTGGTCTAAATGCCATTAATTTTCTGTTATCTGACTCCAATGCGTCTAATGCTATACGTACCTTAGCCAATTGCCTTCTTGTACCAGCTAATTCTACTTGTAAGTCCATACTAGCTATTGTATTTAAATCTTGAACTTTAATTTTGTCATCCTCAACTACATCATGTATAGAACCAGCTAGTTCTTTAAAGAGTTCAGCTCTGTCTAATGCGGCTAATCGTGCTCTTTCAGCGTCTACAGCACCAGAACTGCCAACTGCGCCACTTGGACCACCAATTTTAGTGCTGTAACTTGATAATGTAGTTGGTAGTCCTTCCCTGGTACGTTTTGACAACACAGAATACATTTGTGCTATTGTTGGCGTTTCGGCTGTTGGGGGGGTTGTGGAACGTACAGTCAATTGACTATTTTTATTGTTGAGTTGCTGTTGTAGTCTGTATTTAATACTTTTAACTTTTAATATATAAGAATTTTTTTCGCTGTTAGAACATCCGTTCAAATTAGTCTCTACTTTTTCCATTATCTCTATAGCTTCTTGTAGATTCATATTTGGAGCAGCACTAGAACTAGTTCTAGAATCAAATAAAATAAAATATTGTTGACCACTAAGACTAGTTGTATCTGTATTAATAATGTCAATTAATCTTGTTAAATTTTGCCAATCTGAACAATCTTGGGGTTCACTATTTAATGAAGTAATTGTACTTTTAATACGGTTAATTTTTTGTTTAATATCATCAACACTATTATCACTTGTATCCATATTTTATTATATACTATTTCTAGATAATAAATACAATGTAATAATACAATATAATAAATACAATATAATAAATACAATATAATAAATTAAAAATATATAAAGCATTTCATACAGTAAATATAAAAAATAACTATATAATGAACATATCAGTATTAATAATTTCAATATATGTTATGGTTTGCTTATCAAATCAACTAATTGAAGCATCCAATCTAATTCCAACAATGATTAAAGAATATTCATTAGATTCATCATTATACAAAGAACAAGATGAAGATGCTCCTAAAAATAGTAATTATATTTTACAAAGTTTCAGTTTGGACCAATATAAAACTAAAAATAAAAATAAAAATAATCCTAAATTAAATAAAAAATGGTTGTCAATAGTTACTGATTATTTGTATCATGAACTTGATACAAAGACAAATTCAGTTTTAGACCTAGACTTTGCCTCTGAAACAATTCTACTAAATCGCGCCATTATTAATGCCAGTAACGGGCTCCTAAATATGTGCGACAAATTGATTGAAAAGACTACCAGTGTATTACCCATGTCTTATTCATACAAATTGGCTACTGATATGGAGACATTTGAACCAGTAGTTAATATTAATATTGAAGATGTTGTCGATATTACTAAAGTTGTCACTCAAACTATTGGGCACGTGGTTACTGAGAAAATACGCGAATCAGACAGCTTTGGAATACTGAGTTATTTTTTGCCTAAACCATCTGAAACAAGCCTCGCGATTAAAAAAGCAGCTAAAGAACAACAAGAATCAAAAGAACTATCATTGCCCGAAGTATTGCTAAAAATCGAGGAGTCTAGAGAACTACAACGAGCAAACATGAAGAAGCAAATAGTGGACGATATGGATAATTACCAGCAACACCGGGCTACAATTAACAAACGCGAATTGTTCCTAAATAGTCTGTGTTCGTATTCCTTCGGTAGCCCCTATACACTATATTATAATTCCGCCAATAATACGCTCAATTTCGCCCTAAATATCGACACTCTTCGGCATTACATGGTCGTCGTCCAAAATGTCATTGATAACAGTCACATTAGGGGCTTCAATCGTGTCTTCAAGTTACAGAGGGATGAAAAAGGCGTTAAAAAAGACATTAAAGAAAAAGAAAAAGAAAAAGATAACACATATAATGGTCTAAATTATGATATTGATTTGGATATTGACACAGCTAAAACTGAGAGCCTTGTAGAGAAGGCTAAATACATATTACCTATTTTACAGAAAATGGAGCAACAATTGCCTACATATTTAGCAGATATTTCCAAATGGTCTTTAACTGGTAAAGAATACTTTGACAATTTGAAACAATTCTGGGACAATATAGAGAAACAGACTACAATTGGCGCACATGATTTGCCATTGAAGTATAAAGCACAGCTTCTAGAAAAGGAACGCGTATTGGAACTACAACAATTGAAAGAGATGGAAATGAGTAAAAAGGTTGAACAAGATGCGTTGCGAGTCATTCAGGAGTTTAAAAATAAACAGCTTATTGAGGAAGCGCGGAATTATGTAAGGGAGCAACAGATTTTTCAAAAGGATAGGAAGGTGAATTTTAATATTATGGAATGGGAGCAATTCAATCGCAATATTAAGGGTTATTTTTCAGGATTTACTGGTGTTTTTGTCTCTGGAATTAGTGGCGTTTTAAAGAGTCCGGTTGATTTTTTAATGGAGTTTACATCGGAGACTATTATGGAGTTAGGTAAAGTGGCAATTATGCTTCTAATATTGGTTTCGCTATGTTTGTCTATTTTTAATAAAATCACGAGTTTTGTTTTTACACCGATGAAGATTTAAATTGGCACGCTATAACTACGTGATGCGTGCTTGTTAATTCATATATCGGCAACGTTTTCTTTTTAGCGAAGCAAAAACTTGAACGGCACTTTTGCCGTTTTATATTTCAAATTCCGACCCAAAGGGTCTGTGTCTTTTAATGTGATTTGGCAAGTGTTACTAAGCCCGCAAAGCGGCATTTGAAAGGTTAAAAGGTGTAATTGTTCAAAAGTGTAAAACTGGTTCAAAATGTGAATGAATAAATTAATTTTGATAAATTAATTTTCAATAAAAATATAATAAATATTAATTATATTTATTATATAAATAATGGATACTGATACTGATACTGATACTGATATACAAGTTGAGTATATAATAAATCAAGTGATTAATCATATTAATAGTAGTAAAAATACTGAGATTGAAGCAAATACAAATATAAATCAAAATGATACTAATGATACTAATACAAATGATACAAATGATACTAATGATACTAATAAAAATGATACAAATAAAAATGATACTAATACAAATGATACTAATACAAATGTTACTAATACAAATGATACTAATACAAATGATACTAATGATATATGTATTTATGAGCCGATACAATATAATTACTTATGGAAGTCATCATGTATGTTTTTAGTAACAACTTGTTATACTGTGTATCAAGCCAAATATGAATTTATTGTGTTTCCTGCTGGAGTATTTTTGACTTCTATTAATTACTGGAGACGACCTGTATATAATTCATGGCAACGGTCCTTAGACGTATTTTATGTTCATTTTTCTATTTTCTATAATATGTTTCGCAGTTTGGGCGCCGAATATATGTATCAATTTAATAGTTTTGTTATTCTTGGACTATTATTTTATATGTTAAGTAACTATAATCAGAGACAGAAACGACTCTATATTTCGGCACTATTACATAGCTTTGTTCATTTGCTGGGAAATGTTGCGCTAATATATTTGTATTCAGGTGATATTTTGACTATGGGATACAATCCAGCAGTTCGAGGAATTCGAGATATATGTGAGAATATGGTGGATTAAAAATAATAAAATAATAAAATAATGAATTAGAATTATATATTATTCTAATTTTTTAAAGCATACTTATCAATTGCTACAGCTTTTGTGACATTTCTCACAATTTTCTCAATATTGTTTTTCTGTTCTTCCTCTGTGACGCCTGACATGGCATTCATGACTATTTGGTTATACTGGTCATACTTTTTGGTTGTTGGATCTTTGCATGTTGGATTCTCTTTGACCCAATCATTAATTTGTCTTATGTTCTTGAATGCGACCCTCTTTATTGCGCTTTTGATTAATGGCTTATCATCTGTTTCTTTTACCCATTCATTATTGTTCTTAATATACAGCACTTCTCTTTTTGTGTCGCTACAGTGTATAGGTCTTAAATGAACTTCTAAAGCATTGATACCTTTCACAAATATATTTGAAACACCGTCAGCGTAACCGAGATGCGCAAATTCTTCCAGGTCGGATAGCTGCATCTTAATTGAATCAACAAATTCATTAATATTCAAAGCGTCTTTACACTGCTCATTCAAGAAGAAATTCATATTGAATGATTTGTTGTTACAGTTGTTATTATTGATTTGGTTATTGATTTGGTTATTGATTGTTTCTTTCTTAAGTAATTCAATAATTAGGCCACGTATTTCTTTATTTTCAATCATTTGCAGCTTCATCATTTTTATAATTTCTTTACTACTAGGTTCTTTATCAGAATCTGAATCCGAATCAGAATCTGAATCAGAGTTTAAATCATACTTAGAATTGGAGTCTATTTCTAAAATAGAATTATTATTTTCATCTTTTGACTTATTATCACTCTGATTGTTATAACATTTTTTTTTATGTCTCCATAATCCAGCTCTATCATTAAAATTTTTATCACATTCGCTACATATATAAAGTGTTTGAGATGGCATAATATGGTTGTTTGGCGTTGTTTTTTGATGTTTAGCTGTTAATAAATGATTGTCGTAACTACTTTTCTTGCTAGTTCCATAGTCACATTTTTTACAATAAAATCTGTGGCATGTTTTTAGCATATTTTCAGAATCATTTGTTGTTAAAAATGCCATATATATTGACAACAGAAAAAAATGCCTAAAGATTCCGCAAAAATCTTGAAAAATTATCATCACAAATTTTTCTGACAAAAAAAATAATTGTGACGGTTATGGTCAAAAATGAAAAAAACAGCTATTTTCAAAACTTTTTTCGGCTTTTCAATTTTGGACATTTTTAAAAATGTCCATTTTTCATTTTCCTTTTGACTTTTTGGAAAAAATTTATAACTTTTTAAAAACTGTAAAAAATATAAAAAATACAAAATAATATGTGAAATAGTAAACCATAATACATCATATATATATCATTTAATACGACAAAAGTGCCTTGTTTGAGCTAATAAACTCTTCCAATTCATCAATATCAATTTCATTCATTTCCACATGCGATTCCCAAAAATATCGACAATAAGCCCATACAAACTCACAATTGCTTTTATACCAGTCGTCATGTTTTGATAATAATTCTGTAACCAATTTTGGTGGCAATAAATTAAGATTATCTCTAGGCAATACATAGCACAATTGGACCAACTCGGCTACCGGTGAAGGCGGTTTTACAGGCACAAATTCGCAGCCAAAAACCGGCACATGTTTAATTAAATCCTCAAGCAAAGGAGGATAACTATACTTGTATCTCCAGCGCCAATCTGGGCAACCGGTTGTGTAATACTTCATAGTCCATTCAAGTCCTTGAAGATAATTGATGGCAATATCTTTCTTTTGGTCGCCATCGGTGTCAGATTTGATGTCGAAGAGTGCCCGGTAATATCTAGATTGCCAATATGGTTTTACAGGATTTATGTATTTCTCGGCTTCACGGTCATACATTGGTGTCGAGTCAAAACGCTTGAATTTCTCTTCCGGAGTATTTTGTGGCATATCTCGTCTCTCTTTGGAATTTCTAGATTTGTGCTCGGTAATAATATATTCTTCTTCTAGTGCAGCAAGAAACTTAATTACTTTCCTTACATTATTCCAGTAAATAGTTTTGCCGTCACAGAGGTTTTCATCGGGACCAATTGTTGCTCTATAAGCATTGAGCATCTTATCAACGCCACCAGTGCGAATATTAATCGCAGGAAAATGTGGCATAAAATCGTTGCCCAAGAAGAAACCTAGGAAAATATAATCATATACCTTGTTCAACTGACTATGACTCAGCTTTTGCTCCTCACTGAGCTCCACATTGTTATTCATATGCGCAATAATAGCTTCAGTTAAAGCCGGAATATCGAGCAAATAGTCGGCATCTGGCTCCAAATTGCTGTCAATTGAACCAATAAAATGCGGTGTTTCTCTGAAAAGGTAGATTTTAGGACAAATTGGCAGATGATTGATTGACAACATGATTAGGTCCGCATCGAGACCATATATTACAGTTATCTCATCAAAATGCTTTTCTGGATTCTTACGAATATAGTCAAACAACTTGTGCTCACCTTCACCAACACGATTACTACCACTTACAATGATGTTTTGAAGAGGTGGAGTAACTATACTGAAATGGGCACTAATCTGTTTATTTAAATCGGCCATAAATTTGGTGCCAGGTGTAATTGCAGTGGTATTCCATGGGTCTTCTTTTTGTTTCTTAAAAAGCGCCCTAGAAATATTATTTTGGTAGCCAGATTTGTAGCGACGGGCACGCTGTTGCTCCAATTTGGCGACAGGTGCGACGCCGTCGAATGCGATAATTGCGGTTTTTGACGGCGAAATGACGGAAATATAATACTCGATTTTCTTTATAACAGCATTTATGATGCTATTTGTTACACTATCGGTTAAACTGTCGAAATTCATTTTGCTATAGGCGTCGTATATAATTGAATTACAATCTAGATACAGATTGTCGACATTTAATAATGATTTGTTGTATTTTCTGATGATATCTGGATGATTTTTTACAATGTAGCTGAAGAAACTTGGTATACCCATTTTACTATTTTAATTTATATATTATAATGATAATTAGTGTCTAATATTGTTCTCTATATATTATTT
>Ga0078894_10004281_pt1 | contig 10907 bp, 10 predicted proteins | sample LauGreSu1BDMLBSD_2_FD_67506 | JGI IMG/M metagenome (GOLD analysis project Ga0078894, IMG submission 67506) | Freshwater lake microbial communities from Lake Michigan, USA - Su13.BD.MLB.SD (version 4) (version 4) | ecosystem: Environmental > Aquatic > Freshwater > Lake | place: Lake Michigan... | reverse complement strand
CATCACAGTCAATGGTTCGTATTTGACACCCCAGTGCATGGGCGAATCCGTATTTGGCGACGACGTATCGTAGGAATCTATAACCATTGGTTTGCACTTTTCCAGAATCAAACTGTTCTGATTCGCTTCAGATCCAACCGCTTTCCAAATGTTGCTCGCGGTAATCAGATTATGGCGGAACTGATACCACTCGGGGGTTCGTTGAACAATTTGGTTGGAACATTGCAAATGTTCAATTTGAGCCTTTATAATCGATTTGTCTACTACTTGGTAAATATTAGGGCGCGGATTTTTATAAGCTCGGCGAGGAATTCCAATAATTGCAAAATAGTTCTTGATAAATATATGAACTCTTTTTCTGAACTTTTTGAATATTTTCTCGTAGGGTCGGTCTTCTTCAATGAAACCAATGCAAATTAAATCGTCCAAATAATCCTGGGTGATTTTGTCTACCATTGTCTTGTAAAACTCGGGCTGACATTGTTGGATACCGTTTTCCGCCAGATATTTATCTACAGAATCGTGAATCTCTATTTCTAAATCAATGATATCTTCTTCGCTAAAATCAAACATTATTTTGTCTAAGTATATATATTAAATTGTATTTAACTAAATACAATTTATCTGATTTGGTGCATCTTTATTCATCTTCATTTACTGACTCGGTTTTCTTGGGGGTCAATGATTTTAATGTAGATGTCTTTTTCTCAAGATTGCGAATTGTGAATGCGCGGGTTGTCAGATTGAACGCGAGCCCGGCAATATTGCTGATAACACCACTCTCCTTGTTATAATCTACGTCCTTTACTTTTGCCAACTTGTCTTTTGTTAGACAAGTGCTGAAAAACGTTTTCAGACCTTTTACCTCTTTCATTGGCAAGCCGTTTTCCTTCCCGTATTTTTCGGCATAGGCGTGCAACTTCTGGATTTTTAGTCGCTTGTCCAATTTGTTCCATGGCTCGGAATTCATATTCTTCTTTTCGGTCTCCAACATTGCATCAATCTTGTTCATTGTATTTGTGTTGGTTTCGTCAAATGTAAGGGGAGTCTGCGAATTCAAAATGTTCTTGTACTTGTACATGATCTTGGTGTCGTCATCTTTCTTTTCTACAGGTTCTTGTGTTGGTGTTTGGGTTTGCTGAAACATATTATAGTAGTCGTTCTTTTATATTATTATTGAATAATGTTTATATCGTTTTACAATGAGATAAAAATCCGGTAGCAAATAATATAATGGAAACCAAATCTCTCACAATTGATTTAAGAAAAAAAGAAGAGAAGAAGAAGGTGATTGTACCGAAGGTGAAATCGGTTCGCAAGGAAATAGACAAATGGCGATTCGACGATAAATTCTTGGAACTAGACAAACAGTGGGAATGCCTAACTGCAATTAAAAATGGAGATGAATTGCCCGATGATTTTAAAGAGGTCTGCAGAGAAATGCGACGCCAGATCCAGAATAAGATTTCCAGTTATAAAATGCAGGATATCCAAAAACAAAAATACGACGATGATAAATTTGTGAATCTTACGTTTGTCGTTGGATTGTTGCATGAAAAAGGTTTGAAATGTTTTTACTGTAGAGAATCCGTGTATCTTTTTTACAACTTTGTGAGAGAAAATAAACAATGGACTTTAGAACGAATTGACAATGGTGTAGGCCATAATGTGGATAATGTGGAGATTGCATGTTTGTTGTGCAATTTGCGACGCCGAACAATGTATCATGAGAGATACGTTTTCACAAAACAGATGAATATTGTCAAATTAGGGGAACCGTAGGTATAGGGAAACCTACGGATTCAGCTTCGCTTCCGACCGTCGGCGCCCATTGGGCGCCTTTCCCCTATGACCCCTTCCCTTAAAAGAAACCTACGGTTTCTCTTTGACTCTTCCCTTATTAGTATGGGTTCAAATAGCCGTGCTACGCCCTTAGGGAACGACGAGTTCCCTTTAATAATTAGAGAACAAACCAAATAAAAACAAAAATTGGATTATTGTAAATCAAATGACAACCATTTTCCACGAAAACCATTATGTGGCATCCAAACTTAACTATTTTATCCAAATCCGCAAAATCCCCAATATTGTTTTTCACGGTTCCTCCGGGTGTGGTAAGCGAACCATTGTGGATGATTTTATCAATCACATCTACGGCGGAGACCGCAACCGTATCAAAAATAATGTCATGTTCGTAAATTGCGCTCACGGTAAAGGCATCAAATTTATTCGCGACGAACTCAAATATTTTGCTAAAGCCAATATCCAATGCAATGATGTGACCTTGTTCAAAAGCATTGTATTATACAATGCAGACGAACTTACCATTGATGCACAGTCAGCTTTGCGTCGTTGTATAGAACTCTTTAGTCACACCACGCGATTTTTCATTGTTGTAGAGAATAAACACAAATTGTTGAAACCCATTCTGTCTAGGTTTTGCGAAATCTATATTCCAGACAAAACCGAAAATATGGAAAACCCAGTTTATAAAAGTTTGCACAAAGTGAATCGTGAGTTAATCTATGGTTTTACAGATTTGAAGAGAAAACACAGGGCTCAAATTTTAGAACCCATATTTAAAGATTTTGTTTTGACAGAGCAACACACCTATAAATGGTTTATGAATCTTGCGAATCAGTTGTACGAAGAAGGGATATCAAGTTTAGATATAATTGAGTATTTGGAAGAAGTTTTAGACAAAAATAAAATTGTTCAAATTCAGTTTTGTTTCAATAAAATCAAGGGCGAATTTAGGTCGGAAAAAATGCTGATGATGTATTTGTTTGACTATCTGTTTTTACGTTCGGATTGCAGTTTGAAAAATGTTTCCTTTTTATAAATGGACGATTTTGTTTTATCTAATTTGAATGAGGCGCGCAACGAGTGGTGCAGTCGGTTGGTATCAATATTAACTCCTAGAATTATGGAGGGGATTCGCTCTATTTTCAACGAGTCGTGGAAAGTGAGTGTGGATAATGGGGAAGTGGAAAAATACTTGATGACCTTTCAGAATTTCATTTGCCGAGTTCCCAAATGGAATCCGAATATTGTGGATGAAGAGAAGAAACGAATTGTGGAAAAATCGGGGTGCAATTATTTGGAAGATTTAATTACTTGCGTGCATGTGATTCAACTGAAGGTTCTCACATGTGTTCGTGTGGGTACTCGACAGAAGAAAATCGATATTTCGATCCCGAAGCTCAACGATTTCTTGCACAAGGCTTACATCAATGTGGCGCGGAAGGTATATAAGAATGCGTATCTGTTTGATAAGAACGCATCGCCTTTAACCCAGCAAAAACACGGGCGTGAGTTTGAAATCATCGTGGAAGAGTGTATTTTGAAAACCATTCGTGACAGTATTCCCACAGAAGCGATTGTGCGTGCCTATTTGGATGAATCCGTAGAACAAGAAGAGGAAATTGTTGAGGAAATTATTGATGAGAAAGGGGAGGCAAAAGAAGCGGAAGAAGTTGAGATTAAAGAACCCGAACCACCACCGTCGCTTGAATCTGGTGCGATAATTACCAATGTGAGTGATAAACCAGTTGTAAGTCGATTATCATTTGATGATGTGGATAGAGCATTAACAGACGATGGAAAAGTGGAAGAAATAGTTGCACCCAAGACAATTGAACGACTTGAAGAGATTAGCGTGTCGCGAAATTTGCAACGAAAACTGGATGAGGCTGAAGATGATGACGATGATGAGGACAGATTGAAAATTGGTGGGGATTTAGATAGTATGAGTCTTGGATTCACGGATTTGAACCCGGATTCATTCTCGAATGATGTTATTAAGCTGGATTTTGATGAACTGTAAAGGGAATTTTATTAAAAATGTATAATATATATATATATATATTATAGATGAGTTGTATTTTTAAAAAAAAAAGTTATACTGATTTAGTAGCAATTGAAACATTTATTCAAAATAGTTATGCAACAATATTATCAAACGAAAGTTATCATGCTATTGTTGTATTATTAAAATTAAATAATAACGTAGAATCTCCATATTCTAAAATTTTTTTTGACACATCTCAAAATAAAATAATTACAACCGATGTAACTAGTATAGTTTTAAAATTAATACCAATAAAATTTGATAAATCATTTCGTGGAACAGTTCAAAATGAAAAATTAACTTACGGTGGAATAATGAGCGAGAAACGAGTTTCTTCCTTTGCTGAATTTGAACATGAAATCGTAGTTCAAAAATTAGCATTTCATGCAACATATATGATAGATTTTCAAATGAGAGGCTCAAGTCCAAATATTTTACTATCTTTTTTAGTAAATTTTACTAATAAGAAAAACTTTACTGATTTATTTAGAGTTTCAACATCAGAAAGAAAAGATAGAATGGAAGGATTTGATTCAAATTCTGGTACAACAAGCACACATAATTTTATATTTAATCGGTTTATTGATTCAGTATTAACAAGTTCTATATATAAAATAGGATGTATAGTAATGGAATATTTAAATAATTCGAATGATTTAAGTGACTACACGTGTTTCAAACCGAAAATAATACCTCCAACTAAAAAAGGTCAGCTAGCAACTAAATCATATGGTGATATTAATGAATATAACAAATTTCTTATAGCAAAAGCAATTGCATTAATAGAACTAGATAAATGTATGTTTTCAGGGATATATCATAAAGATATACATCCAGGTAACGTAGTTACATATGAAACAGAAAATGAAGAAATGCATAGTAGTATTATTGATTTTGGAAAATCAGAAATTCATGTTGGATTAGAATCCAATTGTTCATCAGAAAGAAAACGTCAATTTAATATTTTAGATAATAGTACAGACGCTTATGATATACCAGTAAAGGAAGGTACGAATAAGAGAAATAGATATAAGGGTTATGTACAAAGTTGTTTAATTAATAGTAATAGTTATGTTGATTCTGACATAAATATATTTACAGAAGGAGTTCTTAATCTTAAATCTGGATTAGAAAATTGGAATGATTTATCTGAAAAAAACCCAAATAATGAAAAAAGACAAAATGTAATTCAAACTAGTTATAAATTTGTTCCGATTGAAATTATGAACAAAATTGATAAAAAAATGGTTGAACGTGGAATGCAAATTTATAAATTTTTATTAGGAGACAAAGATATAAATGAATATATACAAAAAGACAATGAATTAGTTATAAGTAAATGGACTTCGAATACAAAAAATGGTGGTATTTCATTATTATATGATTATATTAAAGAACAAAATTTGGATGAAAATTGTCAATCATTCTTATTAAGTAAAAATATATATTGTGTTGATAAATATAATACTGAACCAGTAGTAGTGACAGAAAAGGAAGGTGGAAATGGAAAACGAAAAGAAAAAGGAAAAAGAAAAAAAAATACATACAAAAAAAAAATACATACAAAAAAATTTGGTTTAACTGCAAAAAAATATAGAAATTAATAAATCCACTATATTCGGACGTCTTAACTTACTGCGGTCAAAAACGCACTTTTTCAAAATCATTGATTATATAGAATGGAAGCCATTGTTGCCATAATTTTTGTAACGACCGTTCTCTACATTTTAGCCAAAATGATAGAGATGAAATATGTGGATAAGGAGATGCGCCCTTTGAAGGAACTCATTCGTGACGCTGCCGTTGTGGCGGTTTCTGCTGGTATTTCCACATTTGCTGTGTTTTCGATGAACAAATCGATGAACGGATTTTTTAGTGCAATGACCGAGCAAACCAGTTTGCCTGCGGTTGCGCCGGTTTTTACCGACAATCCGGAATTTTAAAGGAAACCTACGGTTTCCTTTTGAACCTTCCCTTATTTGAAATTATAATTGCATAATTTCAAACAAAAAATAAAGGGAGGGATCAGAAGGGAACCGTAGGTTCCCTTAGTAGCAACTTAATCGTGAAGGGAGTTCTCTGTACTTATATCCATTGTATGCTTTATCTTCGGCCATCGCCTTTGCAAGAGTTTTGTCGCTCATTCTCTCAAGTTTGATACAATCGTATTTGCATTTGTACTCTTTAACTAATTCACCCTTTTCATTGTACATTCCGAGCCCATCTTTATACAATAACACATCTTTTCCATATTTTTCTGTAAAATTTTGTACAACATTCTCATCGCAGTCGCCATATAATTTATAATAAAAACCTTGTGTCTGCGTTCCTTTTTTCACGGCATTATCCAATCCACTCATTGAATATCCATTCAATAAAGAAGCAGTTTTTCGGTCTAAATATACGTTCAAAATTTCGGTTTGATCCGCATTCAGTTTGGCAACATAATCCATATTTTTTGCAATGGTAGGGCGAGTAGGTTGCAAATTGTGGAGGATCGTTGCGTCAATATCGCGTTCCACAAACAGCCATCTGAATCCGTTGTAAACTATGTTTTCCAAAACAGCTTTTGATAAGCTTGGGCGTTTTATAGACCGGTCTTCATTCATTACTTCGGTTGCCGACTCATATACTTTGATAAGTTGCATGGTGTCTGGATTGATTTTTTGAACACGCGGACCCAATGTTGGCAATGGTTCTTGGAATCCTGTTTGAATTTTCACAGGTCTTGCTTCAATTAACTTTTCAATCATAGATTCCAATTTATTAATTCGTGCGTGCAACTGTTTATTGGATTCTTCTATTCGCTTGTTTGACTCAATGAGTTCGGCCATTGCTGGGCTGTCGTGATTCATAGCAATTACTTTGAGTTTCTCAATCTCCAGTTCTATTTTCTTTGTTCCATATTCTTGGTAATTGTCTATTTGCGAATTGATTGTATCGATTAATATTTGGTATGTCAAGTTTTTACCTACCAAAAATAATTCATGTTCGTTCTCGTGTTTTTCCATATCCTTTACTTGGTTGCATCTTATTTTTGGATGGTTGTGAATATATGATTCAAAATCTTTGCTTTGTTGAACCACAAAAACATCTAGCAAGACGCATTCTGGATATTTATTCTTATGTTCATTGTATCTTCCAATAATACCTCTACGACTTTCGCCAATCTTCACAATGTATTCACCTGTTTCAAATGTTTTTACACGGATGATGTAGACAATTGGAATGTGCATTGTAAATTGGCTCAATAATACTTTTTCCTTTTCAAGTTCCTTCTGTTTTTTGAGTTTGATTTGGTAGTCGGCTTCTCTCTTTGCAACATCATTCGCATTTGTTATTTGAACATTTCTCAATTGGTCTGAAAGTGATTTACATTCTTCTATAACAACTTCTTGAATTATCTTTTCCATTTTTACATAATATTCGTGGATCTCATTTGATTTTTTAGTTCCGGCTTTTAAACAAAATAATTTAAAAGCTCTAATTGTCATTAAAATAATTTCTTTATTATGGCCTCCACGTCCTTCTTTTTTTGCTCCTGCGACTTCAGGAGCAAAGATTTTGTAATCAATATTATTGCAAAAATATTTTTCTAGTACTTGTTTTGCATTAGATTTTTGTTGAAATCCCATCCATTCCCATACATTATCCAAATCAATTATATAATCGGCATCATTGTAGTTTAAATAACAATAAAAACTTGACAAAAACATTTGCTGTTCATATGTATTGAAATTTGCTTTCATTTTATCTACCATGGATGACTGGTAGCTTCCAGTAAGCTTTGTAAGTGGGTTACTTTCAATTAGATTTACTATATCTACACTCATTATATGTATTTGTAATGCTTATTTCTTTATATTGTTTATTTGGTTTTGTTTATGGTTTTTAAAATCATAAACAAACATTGCTTTACTTTGAAGTTGAGCATATAGAAAAATGTTGCGTATGTGCCAATGAAACATATACTAAAACTCATTGTCAGCATTCATTGTGTTATAGATGTTGGTTTAATATAAAAGAAACAAATCATATGTTTATCTCTTGTCCATTGTGTAGAAAAAATATTATTGACATAAATGGCGAAGAATACGATTCTGCAGATGAATGTAGCAAGGATGACAGTGATATAAATTAGCATTTAATAAAAAACTTTTTATTTTTTTAATTTTTTATTAAATTTTTAAAGGATATGCAACAACTTTGATATCCATGACATTACTGCCACTGCATAATATGGTGCGAACTTCTTAACTCGAATATGCCACGCCGCACATTCCTGCCATCACCCTTAAAACATTGTAAGAGTAAGCATACACTCTGACCTTAGCAGTCGAGGTACCAGCAACGGTTCCGGAGGAGAGCACCAACTGGAGGGTGGCGTTATCGATTCTGGAGAAGTTGCAAGATCCGGAGGGCTGGTGCTCCTCAGGTCTTAGAGCGAAAGAATACACGTTAATACCGGTATCGGGGGCTCTGGTGTGGTGCTGGAAGGGCTGAACAACGTCGAAGTAAGAACCCTCTCTCTCGGAGATGCGGTCCTGGCCGTTAAGCTGGAGCTTAGCGGTGACGACGGGGTTCTCACCCCAGCAGTGGAGGTGGAGAGCAGTCTCAGCAAGAACGAAAGTTCCGGCATCAGACAAGGCAGAGCCACTGGGGGCAGAGCCGTCCTGGTTGAAAACACCAGTGCTGGTGTGCCAGTCCTGGTTGGTGTTCATCGCACCGCCAGAGACAGCATCGGTGGCACCGGCCATCTGGAAGACACCTCCAGAAATGAAGGCGTTGGCACCAGAGGTCTCAGTGGGGCCTCCGAAGACGTGGATCGAGGGAGGGAGAGCATCGATGGCATCGGTGTAGTTGAAGGGCTGGGCACCGAGGACCTTGAACAAGGTTGAGTTGCCCTCGAGGGAGGCGCAGTAATCAACGTTGGCATCGGGCTGGACAACCCAGATGAGCTCCTTGCAGGGGTGGTTGAAGTTGATCTTGATCTTATTGGAAGAAGATCCGACCGACTCATCACCGGTGTATTGGAGCTGCTCAATGAGGTACTCATGGGGGTTCTGGGCCATCTTTCTGCGCTCGTCAGTGTCCAAGAAGATGAAATCAACATAGACGGAGGCGGCAACAAGGGACTGCTGGTAGGCAGTGGTGACAGCCAAAGAGGCACCGGTGGTGTTGCCAACGATATCTCTGACAGCCCACAAGCACTCACCAATGGGTCTGAAGTCGATGTTGATCTTAACCTCGTGGTACTGGAGAGCAACGAGGGGAAGAGCAAGACCGGGGTTTCTGCAGAACCAGAAGAGGAGGGGAATGTACAAGGTGGTCTCAGGGAGAGCCTTTCTGGGGGCGCAAACCTGGCCGGGGCCTCCAGTGGAAGCGCAGGGTCCGTTGATATCGGCGAAGGCAGGGTCAGTCATGTAGGTGAGCTGAGTGGTGTGGCCGATCATCTTGTAGTAACCAGCCTGCTGCTCAGAAGAGAGAGTGAGCTGATTCCAGATGTGCATCCAGTCACCATATTGGCGGTCAATTCTCTGGCCTCCAATCTCAACCTCAACCTGGGCAATGAGCTGCTCACCGGGGTAGTCCAACCAACGGGCATAGACAGGGCCGGTTCCGGAGGTTCCCATGGACTGGTTAATCTCGGGGAGAGTAACCTGGACATAGGTGCGGTAGGCAAGATCTCCATTTCTGGAGATGGTGCAACTAACACGGCGACCGAAGTCGGCCTGGCCGTTGAAAGTCTGCTCGATGGACTCCATCGCGAAGTTGGTGTGGCGTCTGTAAGACACCTTCCAGAAAGTAATCTCGGGGTTTCCAGTAAGGAAAACATCTTGTGCGCCGTAGGCGACTAATTGCATTAAGGCTCCTCCCATTTTTTTATATAATCTAAAAATATAATTTCTCCTAAATCTGAGCGAAAAGATTATAAAAATGATGGATTTCTCTACATTTAAAGCTAATTTACAGTTTTAATTATATCTTTCCCTTACAATAATATAGATGATACCATATGTGAAATTAGTGATTTGGTGTAGGTATATAGTCTCTATTGTTTCACCCCTGGTGCAACATTTAGGGGTGAAATAATACGAGATAAAAGTATAAGATAAATTTTATAATATGCCAACCATTTGTAAAAAGGACACTTGTAGGAACTTGGCCGTTTATGGATTTTGTTTTGGAAAACCGCTTTTTTGTTCGATGCATAGAGAAAATGGATCCAAGAATACAAGGACTTTGGAACCAGTGTTACTAACCAAATCTGGAGAGAAAGTTTGTGGAAAATGCTCAAGTAAAACGGTTTTGCCTAGGTACAAAGGTTATTGCACGCAATGTTATGTTAAATTATACCCTTTGGATCCGCTTTCTCTCCAGACCATTTATAAATCGAAGGACACCATCATCCAAAAATTCATAGATTCAAAATTTGATGGATTTGTGCATGGCAAAGGATTCAGCCAAATCCAAATCAATGGAATCACGCTTAAAATCATTTTTTCAGAGCAAAACGTTTCTGACGAAAAAACCATAATTATTAAGTTTAACCCCAATAAATATGAGAATGGCAAGAACCCGATGCTATATACAAGATTGCCTGATTTGGAAAAGGAGATTTTGGAAAAAATTATGAATACATGAAAAATGCGTAAAGCGTAAATATATACATATTCATGTTGGCACCAGAATTAATTGACCATATTTTGTCTTTTTGCGAAGGACATGTACGAGCAGATTTGCATGTAAAAAATGTGGGTGTTCCTCTTCGACAAAATATGAAAGGACTGGTTGATAAAATGTTATTGGAACAAACATACACTATTGAACATGATGGGTCTTTCGTGTATTTTGTAAATAAATTGAATTATTACAATACATTTGGGTATGTTAGTAAGATGATTAGTAAAAAGGAAATTTTATACACATGGATTCATGTCAATTGGTTTTGAAATGGTTTTACAATGATGAATTCTCGGCAATGAATTTCTCTAAATAATCTTCCATGAAAACTTCTCTCTTTCCGTCGTGGGATTTTTGGAATATGTATCGACCA
>Ga0078894_10004280_pt1 | contig 10910 bp, 15 predicted proteins | sample LauGreSu1BDMLBSD_2_FD_67506 | JGI IMG/M metagenome (GOLD analysis project Ga0078894, IMG submission 67506) | Freshwater lake microbial communities from Lake Michigan, USA - Su13.BD.MLB.SD (version 4) (version 4) | ecosystem: Environmental > Aquatic > Freshwater > Lake | place: Lake Michigan... | reverse complement strand
TTGGTGTTGCTTTTCCGTTCTCAGTCGTTAAGTGCGCAAAGCATGGCAGCGGCTCTTCTAACCCATACGCCTGGTGGTACTTTTGAGGGTAGGTCTACATGAATGACGAAGTTTGTGGACTGTCCAGTCGTGCTCAACACACCGGCACGCTTGCCAGTCTTGTAAACAGGACATCCATACTCTTCTTGATCTCTCACGTAGTCAGTTTGGGGTTTGAAATGAATTACTGGCATTCTGCTGTACAGTTCGCTCTAAATTTACAGTTAGCATAGAGTTTAAAGTTGTTGTGCGCAAAATAATTTGAAATTCTAGTCTAAAGCGCCATTTTTACTGAAAATCATGGATTTCGATTTTTAAACGAAACCTAATCGATTTTCTTAAAAATCGTCTGATTTGAGCTTTTTATCGTAGAAATCAAAAGAAAAAGAAAAACTTTACTTACCGGATGTTAGTCATCAATAACGCAGTCATCTCTGTTGTAACGGGCACCATCCATAAACATACCATGAATATAGACACCGTCTTCAGGTGCTTCTTCAATATCTTCAGCTGACTCAGCTTCTAAAACCTAAAACGAGAATTACAACTTGTCAATGGCGATTTTGTAGTGACGAGCGTGTGTCTGCAGACAACCTGTCATAAAACCTTATGGGAAGAATAAACCGGGCATCCAGAACGATTTTGGTGTTCCTTGTTAGAGCCATTCATCCATAAATGTAACACGATCTTTCAAATCTAAGAACCATGACGCAAGAGGTTTTAACGATGGATAAGCAACTTTGGCCCAGTTAGCAGGAACTTGACCATTTTGTAGTGACAAGTACATTTTATCGAGAGTTTCTGACATTACTATAAATCCGTGGATCGCCTTTTCAAGATCAGCTAGTGAGCCTCTCATTACTTTCAACATTCTATTGAATTTCTCCATTTCCTAAACAAGTACAGTTGTTAATGAAGGCAAAAGACCGTTTGTCATCTTAAATTGTTCTTTCTTTCCTACTTCACGTTCTAAGTATCCTGGTGTGCCTTCAAGTAGATCTTTACAGCGAAGCAATACAACTTGATCGGGTGTTAGACCTCCTGCAGCTGTTTAAACTCTTGGTTATATGCTTAGTACTGTTTCTAGAGTATTCAAAGACTCTTGTTTCTGGTAACTAATGTTAGCGTTTTCATGCAATCCAAAAACTTCGGGCCCATCTTAAAGTGGCAAAGTATCAATGTAGGCTCTATATGAATCAAGATCCCCGAATACAGGGCAATAATAGCTTCCACTATCAGAATACATATAACCATCTTCTAAGTTTTCAACACAGTAGTACTTTTAAAGTGTTGTCAATAAACAACGGCGATCATTATCATCTGTTACTCTGCCACCGTAATTAATGTGGCCAGTAACAAATACTAGCGCATCCCAAGGAATTTCATCTTAATCGTCCAAGAATAGTTTTAGCATAGTGAGGGAAGTTTCAAGATCTGAATCATTGAACTCGTAAAGAATATTCCAGCCAAGTGGACCAAACTTTCTTCGTTCTTGAACAATAGCATGGAAGAATGAAAGACCAAACACAAGTTTGCGCCATACAGCAGGTTTCTTAACGTCATCTAAGAAGTTAGGTGCCATTTCTTAGTAACCACGCTTTAGATTAGCCTTAATGCCTCTGGGAGGTTCAGTTGTAAGCTTAACACCGTTTTACAGTACCGAAACTGGGAAATAAGGAGCTGGCATAGATGTTAAGAATAGTCTGAAATCAGAGTTGATGTCAGTTCGTTCAGAGAAATCAAGAACTATCTTTTCTAATTCTCCCATCCAGCTGGAAGCTAAGTGACAATTTTATAGCATTACCCAGTCACCTGCTTTAGTTGCTTCCATTATAAGTTTTTCTGCCTTTCCTCCTTATCCTTGACCCAAAGAAATTGGATAAAGTCTATCTCTGTAGTCTTTCGACTGAGCAAATTTCAAAAGTTGAGATGTTGGATCGGCACCTGTCGATAAGATAAATATCAAAGGTGTCTTATAGTCTGTTCCTGCATAAACAACGTCCATAGTGACACTCGGGGACTCAATGAAAAATTTGCCCATATTATTTAAGACATATATCTAGAATGCAAATGCAATCTTTTCAGGTCTAAAAGCCTTAAGGACGATCAATTTTTAGAAATCTGATAGTTTCTACTGCCAATCCCCAGGAAGCTCACTTGTGTGGGGCGATTCACATTTTGCCCATTTAAGCCACACTTCGTTTTGATCTCTAAAAGATTCAGTTAAACCAGCATAAGTTTCGGCTAGATTGACTTCTGCACTAAATATAAATTCCGCGGCTAAATCTGAAAGAATATTGATAGGCATAGGATTTGGAATTTTCTTCTTTTTATCAGCTTCTGTGGTAGGCATAGTTCCTCTTAAAAGTAAGCCCCAAGAAGTTGGATCGATTTTTCCTGAGTTTCTGTCAATTGAAGTTGCAATCAAGAATGAGAAAATGAGTTTATCTCGTTCAAAGAGACCTCTTGAAACATTTGTGTATATCATCTTAGTGATTACTTCAATTAGATTCTCGATTCTTGCTTCCTGGGTGTCTCCTTTGGGTGATGCATCAATAGCTTTGTTGAAAAGAACTTTGACAAATTGCAAGGAGTTTTGATACATATCGTTGATGAATGACATGTCAGCAATAACGAAATAGATGATACTGCCTCTGACCGCTACGGATTTGTAGCCAAGTCTAGTGATATTTATAGATTCTTCAACCTGAGTTGCTGCAGCAATACGAGCGTTAATTTCTGTCGAAGTAGTCTTTGACTCCTTTAGGACATTAATCAATGTATCTTCATCCAAAATTTGTTCCTCTGTCGATTCAGTGAGCATTTTAAGAATAGTATTTTCGATATTCTTTAGAGTCTTTTTATCTGCTGCCATTTGAATAACGATTTCATCACGTTGCTTTTCAACCTCAGGTTTTTCCTTGATTACGACATCACCGAGTAGTTATTCTTCGAGACCTTCGAAAGTGACAGTAAAGTTAATAAGTGTGACTTTGATGCAAATTTCTGGAGCATAATGAGGATTTGGAAGTTTGGATGTCATGTAAAGTTTGAAGTGTTCGTCATAGTCAATCACTGCCTCTCCAAGTTTTATTTGTTTGATGCCTCCGTCGCCCATGAATTCTGAGTGCATGAGAATGGGGTCGAGGCCGGGGTCAAGACCCTCTTGGACGTCCTCGACGAGCATGGGGTAGCCATTGTTGACGGCGGCAGTTATCTCCCTGAGGAAAGTCGGCTTGCCGAATTTGAGAACTCCCATCTTGTCCTTCTTGTGCATGTTCCTGATCCACTTGTTCGCCTGCTGCTGCGGGTCGATGCAGAGTCCCCATCTCTCAGCCTTCGTGGTGAGGATACCGTTTTCACACGATGTCATGTCTGTTGGAAGGCCGTCGATGCACCAACCTCTGATCACGACTGGGTCGCCCATGACTCTGACGAGACTGAATACGTCGGAACAGGGAATTTTCTTCTCTTTGCTGAGAATGGTCCACTGGTCAGTCAGTTTCTTCCTGTAAACGCCGGTGAACGCCCCGAAGTAGGAAATGCAGGCACACGAGAGGAACACGTTGCCGACCAATTCGTAGATGTCCCTGTCGAGACTCTCCACGGTGTCTTTCCAACGCACCGCCTCATCTGCCAGCAATACGACGAGCTGTTCGGCTCTGCCCATGCGGGCGTTGTCTCTTGCCATTCTGAACTCAAGCTCTTCCTTTTGCTTCTGCAGACGGTTTGCATTATCGACGAGCGCCTGCACCTTGTCTTTGACTTCCTTGAGCTCGGCCATCTTCTTGTTGAAAATTGCGAGATTCTCTTTCAAAATGCGGTCCATTTCTGCGGCCTTCTCTTTCTTGGGCAGGATATTCTTGTTAATGATCTGATACTCGGAAAGTGCGAGCGCCCATTCGCAAAGAGCGCCTGCGGGCTTGGACTTCTTCGTAACCTCCTTGGCGTTGAATTCAGGCATCTTGAACCACTTGTCTCTCACCTTCTTGAGAAGGGCTTCTGACATTGTTGTCACATCGAATGATAGCACTCTCTTGATAAAGGCGTTAGGATCATTAATCTCTTTTCTGACAGCATCCCATTTCACGTCCTTAAAGCCAAGCATCGTACCTGCACATTCCATAACCATGACGACGGCAGGTGGAGGGTTGTTTAGGGCTTTAAGCTCGACAATGTCACCCTTGTCAATTGAATCGACAATTCTCTTTGCGTTTTCGAGAATTGGAAGAGCTAAGGCAAAATCTGCGTCGACTTCATCTTTAATAATCTTTGTTTCAGCGACTTTTTTCTCAACGATTTCCTTTTCAATGTTAACAACGCGTTCCTTTTCGTCGGCAACAGCTTTATCTTTTCTGACTTATTCAAGAGTAATTGCAAGTTCTTCATTGGACTTGGCTAACTCAGGAAGCATCTTGGTGATAGTTGCTTTAAGCTGTGCGATAGACTCATTTGTGTTCTTTAGCGTTGTCAAACCGTTCGCAAGACGATTTCTGTTTTAGTTAATCTCAATTCGCTTCTTTCCTAAAGTGTTGAGGTAAAGCGATATCAAGTCAAGGTAACTCTTGGGGGTGGTGTAAACTCTGCGACGGAGTTCTGCGAAGAACTGTTCAGAGACTGATTCGACACTAGTGTGGATAATCATACACATTTCTGCGAGATTAGTTCTTACTTCTTCTGATGGTAGCTCAAGATTCTTTAAGAATGCGCGTGAGACATATAGCAGAGCCTCTTCTGGCCATCTACTGAACCAGTCAAGTGTACAGCAGTTAACTAGAGAAGGGAACTTACGGCATCTTATTCTAAGTGCGTCTCCTACTGGGGACATGCAAAGACAAATGTGGAAGAATTCTCTTACTCTACTAATGAATAACTGGTTGCAAAGATCGTTTGTTTCGACTTTCTTGGCGTCAGTAATCACAGTGCGTAAGTCGTTTTAAACCTTGTCTTTATCCTCAGGTAGAAGTAGATTAGGTATCTCGCCAGTGTTCAAAATGTTGTTAATATCTTCAAGGAAAGTTTCACTCAGAATTTGTGAGTCAGTCATTGTGAATGCCAGTGAATTTCCTAGAATACCTGTAGAAAACATCATACCTTTGACGAATTCACGGAATTCTTTAACTCCGTAACCTTTTACGATTTCTATTTACTTGAACTCCATAGTGTATACGTAGGAGGCTAGTTTAATAAGCGATTGTTTTCCTGAACCACCTACACCGATAAGCATAATATTGCCGCGGGGTTGTCTTAAGGCTCTCAAAATTTTGATGATATGCAATACTGCATCTTCAAAGAACACTAAGTTCATCTTAATTGAGCTACTTATGTTGTATTCTTCTAAAAAGCCATTTAAAGACTTTAAAATCTTAGGCATGTCTCTCATTTCTTCGTAGAGCCTCTGAGCTGCATCAATCTTAAGCAAATCAGACCACATAACTTTTCTCTCCCCGAACAAATCATCAAACTCGAGCGGAGATCTGAAGGATCTTGATAGACAGTCCATAACGACATCAGTAAACCATTTGTTATCTTCAGTGTTGATCAAACGATCACCAAAAACCCTAGAAACTTCATTGACCCAGAGTCGATGCATGCTGTCAGGTGTCTGGACTGACTTGGGGTGCGACATCAAAATTCCCTAAATGACTTTGGAGACGTCTCTCAAGTTGAACATGTAGTGGAACTTGGCCGGCGTGGCTCTCAGCTCCTCACTAATCTTGTGGTAGATTTCGATTGTTGAATCGATAACTGCGAGAGTACATCCAAGGACTCCTTCAGAATAGTTATTAGCTTTAAGGAAACCATCTAAGATTGCGCTGAAAATCTTTGCCAAAACACCTTAAGTAGCTTGCGGCATACTAAACATATTGAAGTGAGTGGTGAATCTAGGAGTGAGAACAGCTCTACCACCACTTGGAGGGGCTGCCGCAGCGATTAAAGTACAGTCCAAAACTTGTTTCCATTCCCATTCTTTACGATCATACATACCTGATCGATCTACTAAAAGACGAAGAAGTTCAATTGGAGGTTAGGCACCATATTCTTCTACTGCCGGCATGTTGATATCATCGATGAAAATAGCAACTCTCTTACCTGGAGGAGCTCTAAATTAGGTACGAGATTTCTCCAATTTTTCCTCGATTGATTGCTAAACTCTGTTTGAAGAAGTTTGAGCTGAGAAGTTGATTGTGATTCCAACTAAAGGCTTTCTATTGTCAGATCCGTCCTCTTTTACTTGAGATAGAATTTGCATCGTGTTCATAATCGTTACTGATTTACCGACACCAGTCTGGCCTGTGAAGAAAACACATTTCTAAGCTGAAAGCAAAGTTTCAAGACAATATCTGTGTTTGTAGGTGTCTGCAGTGGGGACCATCATGTCGAAAAATGACATGTCTTTTTAGAATTCAAACTTATCAACTTTAACATCCCAGGGTTTCCACGTCTTTTCTTTCGCCTTGAGATCATAGTAGTAGTCAAAAACTGTAAATTGGTTGGGGAATTAAGCCGTCTTAAAACAATCTTTTACGACAGTATCGAAGTAGTCTTTGCTTCTTTCGTCAAGGGCACCACCAAGACCCCAAGTAAAACTGAAAGCCATACAACAGTCTAAATCCTTTCTCTTGGCTTTTGCCTCAGTTGCGTTGAATCCAGATTCAGGCTTCAAGAAAACTTCTAAGAAATTGCACATCGATTTAACAAGCTAAAGATCGTCTGTCTTAATAAGTTCATTGAAATTTGATCTGATTTTGTCTATGCCGATGTTAATTGTTGCCTGGAATGTCTCCTTAAGATAAGTCTTAAGGTCATTCGAAAGAATATCTTCATCAGGGAATTTTTCTTCGACCCAAGTTTCAACATAGGGGTACCATCCAAGATTGTCAGGTGTCAAATAAACCATACCACAACGGGATACAGTAGCAGGTGATGCGACGGCTAGATCCATAACTTCGAACAACATACGCATTTGTGGACGAAGCTTTATACGTTGACCATTTGATAAACAGAGTGTCATATTGTCATCGAGTACAGTATTCATATTTTCAATCCAAATAGCGTCTACAGGACCATCAAATACAGTCCAGCTCTTTTCCTCACCTTATTCTTGAGCTGCAGATCTCATGATCTTAGAAGCGAGACCGTCAGTCCATTCTTGCGAATTGAAGTCGACTTCACCATAGAGCTCACCCATTGAAATTGCCTTAGGGTTAAAAACTTTTTTGTGAACCACTTGGAATGATCGGTCTGGATGATTGTTCTAACGAAGTGTTGTCATCACATCTGCCAAAACTTAATAGCAGGTAGTCTTGCCACCACCAGTGGGACCGACAAGCATAACACCGAAACGCACATTAAAAGTCTCGTAAAGATAGATGACTTTTTGCATGAAGGGCTCGAAGGGTTATTTTCCAAGTTTTCTAATTGAAAGAGTGATCTATTTGAGCAACATACTGTAGTCGGGATCGATGATCTCAACTGTGGGGAAGAGATCTTAGATGATAGCTGCGAACAAAGGTAGATCGTCTTTAAGGAACTTAGGAACGTTAGCATCACGCATCGCTCTGATCAACACAGCGTCCTCGTTGATATCTGGATTGGCTCTCTTCAAAGAACCAGCCATAACCAAAACAGACTTAACTGCTCTCATACCGAAGTCATAATGATCTTGTTAGGAAAGCTATTCTGAAGAAAGTTTGTAAAGTTGGACCATCTTCTTTGAAAGAATTCTAGCATTTCCGAAACCTTCAGCACCAAGCATGATTTCTGCAATAAGACCATAGTCAGGAATCATCATAGCTACTGGGCGGAAAAGTACCTTAAGATTGTCAGGTAGCTCAGTACGACCAGCATAACCTGGATTCATAGTAATGTGACAACCAAACTCAGGCTTTAAAGGAATTGGTTTGTCTTCGAACATAAATGTTTCTTTGTCAGATAGATTCATCAGAAGCGCTTTACGAATTGAAAGAATCTACTGAGCAATAACAGAGAGCACTTCAACGTTAATACGATTGAATTCGTCAAGACATGCCCAGGCGCCCTATTAAGCCAATCCAGAGAAAAGTGTTCCCATCAAATGGAAATCGACTTAATCAGAGCAATTGAACACAATACAAAGAATAGCAATAGCTTTGGCAAGATCTTTGGTTGATTCAGTTTTACCAGTACCGGCTGGACCAGCAGGATTAGCACCGAGTTTGATATGAAGTGCTCCAGTAATAGTAATCCAACATCTGTCAGTCAAAGGGGTGATAACAAGACGTGAAGTGGCTCCCATATACTCAAGACCATATCTGAGTGTGGCTTATATTTACTTTATAACGCAATTTTCATCTTCTTCGTAGTAGTAGCGTAGTTGTTTTTACCAGTTGAAATCGTAGGCCGAAAGAACTTATTCTCTCTTTAGTTCATCAACTATATCGCGAGCATGTACATCAGTAGTAATAAGAGCGACAATTACACAACGTTATAAGTCAGTTAGGTTAGATCTGACATGGACAGTCAAATGGCCAATCTAAGTTTCGTTTGTATCCCACCAAGTTTAAAGCGCAAGTCTATCCGTTGGCATTTCTCCGATAGCTTCCTCTGTGCCTGAACACCATTAAATTTGACAAACTGTAGCAACTACTTGGCCGGGGTGAACGAGCACCCAGTCTTTTCGACCAGAATCAGTGTAACTCTTCTAACCGTCTCTAAGTTTCCTTTGAACAGTGACTTTCATTTCATCCTGAAGATTTTAGAGCCAAGTTTCCACACCAAACTTCATTCTAACAGGTTTTGTAAGTTCAACTTCTTCTTTCTCTTTAGAATACATTTTCATTATGCTGTCATCTTTAAAGTTTAATGCAACCAGACCATCGAACAGGGTTTTTAGATGAAGGGAAATAATATCCTTGTTGTCAGAATTGGCAAGAATTTCGAGTAGATCATCATTTGAGAGGAAGTAGAATCTGGGAAAAGCACCTCTTTTGACTTCCATGTATTCCTCAAGTTTCTTCTAGATCGCCTCCAAAATTTCATTGTAGCCCTTCAATTAATCAACGATATTTGAGTTTGCTTTCATAAGTTTGAAGCAGTTTGATTAGGTCTTAGATGCCTTTATCATCAACCCTTTGAAAAACTTGTCTACTTAATCGAATTTACCAGATTCTACTGAGAGTGCTTTCTTAATATCCGCACCTTAGAAAATATTTTCCAAATAACACCACTGTCGTTGACATTCAACCCATTAAGTCACTGCTTCTTGTAAAGTGTTTAAGATTTTTTTCATATTTTCAGCATCTTAACGCATAACTTTTACGAATCTATTACCGAGAATCATATTAATTTGAGCAAGACTCTCGTCAAGATATTAATAGAGGGTATCAATGTCAATCAAAATAAAAACGTTATCTCTTTCCTTGTAAGGTTTGCATACGAAATTGATTGTCTTCCAAAGTTCGGTGAGTTCTGCTAATTGAGCACGTAGTTTTGCCTAACCAGTAGCTTCGACTGATTTCGCTACAATTTGTTCTACGAACTGAACGACATTCATATCAAGTAGACTCTGCAGAGTAAATCCTTCTGCGTGAATGTCAAGATCTTAACCAATAAGTTCGCGGATATCAGCCCAATGACTTTCGTTGAGATCATTATTTCTCAACGCCATCACAATTGGCATAGCGGCTTCAAACTATTCGACTAGGAATTTGAGTTTAGCTTGGATTGGATTTGGATCAAGTGCACCTTCGAGACGTTTACATATCTTTGCATACTTTTCAGCAAGTTTAGCAGTGGCTTAGGCATCAATCTGTCCAAATTAAGTTTTTTTACTTCCATCGGTGATAGCCTGCCACTCTTCAAGAGAATGCCACATAAGATGTCTATTGATTAGGTTTTTGTTGAGTTCATCAAGGTTATCCCAAATCTGTTAGGGAACACCAAGTACAATTTGCCATTCGTTGTATCGTTTGCTTTATTCGTCCAGTTTTCTGAAACGTTCTAGTTTGGAATCAAGGGCTTTGATGATTTCTGGCATCTTTTCTGGGTCCATAGACTTAGCATCTAAGTACATAGCATCAACACATTCCTTATCTAATGTGTCGATTTCTTTGTTTAGTTCAGGAATCAGTTCTAGGAGAGCTTTTTTGAACTTTTCATTCTGTTGTTCGGACTGACTCTGCACGTTTTGGATGATGTTTGAGAGAGTGTTGATCATCAGCGACGCTTCGTTGTGGTTGCTTAGCTCTTCCTTTCTTGGCTTGTTGAGCGCGTGCTCAGACAATACGCCGTAGAACTACCCATACAAATCCACCTTGTCGCGGACACCCTAAAACCTAGCCTCGATAGCATTCAGGAAGCGTTGCTGAACAACGAATTCTTCGACGTTCGTGACCTGGTTTCTCAAATCTGCGATGCTCTGGTTAAGCCAGACCTTGGCGACATCAGTTCTTTCTCGGGTGACCTGGGGAACCAGGACTTCCAGTCTGTCGTTGAACTCCTTGGGCGTTGGCTGAAGTTTGTTTTTGATGGCCATCGAGTCGAGCTGGAGAAGGCCAATGTCGGTGCAGGCGGGAAGGTTGCTTTGGAAGTGCTGTTGGTAGAACTTGAACAGTTTCATCACGTGGCTCAGACTTTCGACTTGGTTCTTCAGGCCCTCGTCGACCATGATGTTGATGTCGAATTGCTTGTTGCGCCAGTAGATTTCGAGTATCGGCTAGAAGCGAGCCAGAAAGGCGTCGGCCTTGACAAATGCGCTTTTCACGACCTCCTGTACGCGCGCCTGGCGCGTTTTGAACGTCTCGGTGTCGCTGATCCAGGTGATAGGATTGAGGGTGAGCGTCTCGGGCTCTTCCCACTTTTCCCCTACAATGTCGTCCCACTCTTCCAGC
>Ga0078894_10004279_pt1 | contig 10910 bp, 11 predicted proteins | sample LauGreSu1BDMLBSD_2_FD_67506 | JGI IMG/M metagenome (GOLD analysis project Ga0078894, IMG submission 67506) | Freshwater lake microbial communities from Lake Michigan, USA - Su13.BD.MLB.SD (version 4) (version 4) | ecosystem: Environmental > Aquatic > Freshwater > Lake | place: Lake Michigan... | reverse complement strand
GCCTTAGGTGTAAAATATGTTTCCCCATCTTCGTGCTGGGGACTGCAGTTTGCTCGCGAAAAGGATTATAGTGTTCTAGAGAGCCAAGCAAACTACGTACTGCGTTTATCTGTAATCTTCATGGGGCAGGAGCGACCTCTGCCCGACATGTCGGGCAGCTTTATTCAGCAGGCCGGTAGTGAGCACACACTATAATCATAGGATGCTCTATGCACCGGATGTCACCGCGACAGGCACTGAAACTCGCTGGTTTCAACAACCTCACTAAGAGCCTCAGCTTCAATCTCTATGACTTTTGTGTAGCCCGCAATGAATCGGAACGCCAATCTTACATCGACTATGTTAGTAGCCGCTTCAATGCCAAGAAGATCACCTCGGTCCTGACCGGGATTTGCGGGATTATCGAAGCTCAAGTGCTGGCGGTATCTGACCAAAACTACGAGCCATGGGGGGCCAGTTCCATGGTCCTCATGTCGGACAGTAAGGGGGGAGGCGGCACCCTACCAGCCACGCAAGTCCAGGGTGCTGCGATGCACCTTGATAAGAGCCATATCTGTGCTCATACCTACCCAGACTTCCATGGCGGCGGCACCATTTGCTCTTTTCGCATCGACATCGACATCTCCACCTGCGGTGAGATTTCGCCCCTCAGAGCTTTAAATTTTATGTTTGAACGATTTGATGCTGATGTCGTAGTGATCGACTATTCCGTACGCGGTTTTACACGTGATCACGAGGGACGTCGCGTCTACATGGATCATCAAGTCAAAAGTATTCAAGACTATATCGCGCCTAAGACCTTAAACGACTATTACTGCGTCGATTTAGCCTTGCATTCTGACAACATTTGGCAAACCAAAATGCTCAGGATGCAACAAGACACGATGAGTTATTTCCGCGACCCCGTCGATCCAAACTCGCCAGAAATTCGGTCCTATATGGATCATATTAACCGTGAGATGCGCGGTGTGCTCCACATGTGGCCAGATTAAAACCTGGGCATGATTAACGCACAAAAACCGTCCTGACAAAATCCTTGGCGATACTGTCAGACATATGCAGGAACGCCTCGCGCGTAGCCTCTTCGTAGCGCAAGTGATCATTAAACTTAGTGGTAACGCCACTAGCAGCATGCAGCGCCCTGAAACCCGAAGTGACTGGGTATACTTTGCGCGCAATCAGCTGCCTTGTACTGAGATTCCAAGCCTCAACCTCAACCACAGTGGTCAGTGTACCTTGATCGCGAAATTTGCCGGCCTGAGTCATTTGACTGAAATCGCTAGGTAGCGGGGGAGGCCCTCCGTCAAAAACCTCGGGGTCCTTAATCTTAACTACTCCTCGACTGTTTAAATCGTTGTCGAGGTTGGTGCCTACCGAAGCAACACTGCCCTCTCGTACGTGAGCTCTGACCAGGGCATCTGCCTGACTTTGGCTAACGAGCTTCCAGTGACCATCGGCGGCAAAAGCACGCTGCAAACTCTGCCACAGCATCTCATGCGGGAGTACTTCCTGACTGGTATCAAAGACCGCCTCAACCGCTACCGAGTGCACGCCTGTCGGCAACTTCACGTGACGGTTGGTGAAGCGGTAGGCACACCCAGCCAAGACGAAAGATAGACAGAGGTACAGTAGGGTCAGGCCCACCGGCCGTAATGGCTTGTTCGCTTTTTGACGCAAATCCAATACACTCAAAGCTGAGCAGTCCCCACAACCAACTTTTTTATTCCTGCGAGGCATAGTGTATGCGCTTATACGGCCCCGACAAGGACAAATTGACTAGCAGTTTAGTGGTCTCATCTCAAGCTGCGGCTGAGCGTGACATCCAGAACTGGCTCCGTGAGATTCAGCAGGATTCAACAATCGACGGCGATGGCTGGACGTGGCGCATCGAGGTCAGCGTGAAACAGGCGCCAGATCCGAACGATACGAGACGCGTTGAATGGCATCTGAAGATCAAACTTTGCACTGAAATGTCGGCCACAGACCTCATCGAAGGTGGAATACTGACTCCTGACGTCGATGCAAGAATGCTGGACCTTATTGGTGACGAGTCTGTGCCCATGTCGATGAAGCCAACCCGGCACAAGGTGGCTAACGAGGCGGCTGCTCGTACCGTCCTGAGTGAGGCCCTCCCCAACATGAAACGTACCTTTGCCAGCTACCGGTTACATGCCATCAAGCGGGCTTTGGTCCACCGCTGGGTCGATCAAAGTCTGGCATTCGGTGGTCGGTATTCGAAAATTGGTTGACGCTGGGCAGATAGTTTTAATAATGGTCAGATAGCAGTAAATAGGTCACGGCAGTGCCATGGCATGGTACGGCCCTACACTTCACCTTTGCTGAAGGCTAACTCATGGATCTCGTTCCAGAAAACCTCGGCGGCGCCGTAGTTTTCAACCTCAACAGCTCGTGCGGCACCAACAAAGCTATTTGTGGCAACTGCGGTGATTTTGCCGTAGCCATTCACAACTGGCTTATGAACACCGAGGTCCGCTATGTCTTGCTCGATCTGCAAGACGAAAAAGAGATCTGCCCGGCCTTCCTCGAGGAGATTTTGCAGCTGGCGCGCCGTCTGCGAATTCCGTTTTTATTCGCCGGGGTTATGGATAAGCCTCGCAGGATTCTCGAGTCTTACGACTTCACGAATAGGTGGCCGACCTTCGTTACTCCTGAAGAGGCGATTGCCTATTTGGAAGAGAAGCAACCAGGTACCACCAAGGTCTCGCTTGACGGCCTAGAATTTGGTGTAGCTATCGCTACCAGTCGCGCACGCAATGCCGTGCTGGCTGATGTCGAGGGTGGCGAAGCTGAGGCTGCTGAGTAATCCCGGGTAAGACGCCTGCTTACTCAGGCGTCCTCTCCAAATCCTTAGCAATAACCTGCAGATTTTCCCGCACCGTAGTTAACTGTGTGGCATCTGGGAAGTGCTTTAGTGCATCCTCGAGATAGCCCTTGGCTTGCTTTAAGTAACTAGCGCGGGTCTTAGGGTCGGCAATCGGTCGCGCCGTTTGAAATGCAGCAGCGGCCTTGCGACGCAGCTCCTGGACCCCGAGGTTGCTAAATTCCTTGATCTTCTCTTGGGCCTTAGCATGCACGGGGCTAGTGACGGGAATCAACCCGGCGCGCTGAACCGCGGCCTGAAAGTCACCCTTGTCAGCAAGGGTCTGGGCTTGGTCCAGTGCGTTTTCTCCCACAGTCGCCATCGGGGCAGGAACACCAAGCACTGGGATCGGGCCAGGTGCAGCGGAGGCTGGAGGGCCAGGTAGCTGGGCAGAAACCGGGGGACCAGCTGGACTCGCCGACGCAGCTGCGGACGCTGCGGGAGCGGGTTGAAGCTCTGCAGGTAGGGTCGATCCAACCTGCTGCCACGCTGCCACATGTTGCCTTAGGGCCGCCTGCACCGCCTGAGTGAAATTGGTGCTAGACGGCGCTGCATTTAGGGCACTCAGCACCTGAGCTGCAGCTAGCTGGGACGATAGCCAGGGGTTTTGGCGCAAGGCCTTGGGCATATCAACGCCATGGTCGGTGGCCAGCTGTTCTAAAGATAAAACAGGACGAGCCTTAGCGATGTGCTCATGTCCGGTGGCTACAATGTCGCTCTCATGAAATGTCGGCGCAGCAGGCACGCGAGGCTGCAAGACAATCTTGCTCACCCCGAGCACGATGATCGCCTCTGACAAAGACCCGGCCGGAGGATTTAGCGGTATCCTTGCAAAGAGCTGCCGATCGGAATCCGTGAATATTTGGGCCGCGTCAATCAATCGCTGATAAAGGCCTAACTGCTCGTCTATACCTGGTCCTGTCGGCGCTACTGGTACGAATGAAATGACCGGTGCTGGCTGAGTCGCCGCGGGCGGCGGTACCTTGGTGCCCACCTTTGGCGTCGCGAGGGAGGCATCGTCAAGGCGTTCATCATGCTGGCGCTTGGCCATGCAACTCACTAGCGTACAGCTCAGCGCTACGGAGACTGCCGTCACAACGCCAGAGCGCCAAAGACCACTTTTAATTCTCATGCTAAGAGCCATGGCTAACCTCAATAAAGACATCAAAACCCTAAAGACAAAGATGCTAGGTAGCGTCGATCTTCCAGTGCTTTTGCCGTCGATGAAACGTCTACACCATAAGTAGCAAAGTCGAGTTCAAGCGCACCGAATGCAAAACTGAACCCGGACGTAATGAAGCCTTGATTGACGCCGAAGCGCACCGAGTATTCAGGTAATAGCAAAGGATTGCCGACAAAAAACTCCACCCCCGCATGAACTAGGGCGCTGAACGGGATGCTTTGAAGCCCGAATGACTGAGATGCACTCCCGACTGGGAGATTATGAGCATCCAAAGCCATCCTGAGATTAGCTGAGCGAGTGATCCTAGGCGTGATGGAGAGACCCACTCTGACATCGGTTGGGTCCAGCACCGATAAAGCATCGGCGTTGCCAAAGGTTCCGTGAAATTTATTGCCGCAAACATTTTGGCGGGTCTGGCTATAAGGGTTTAGGTAGTCGGCTTTACAGCCGGTCGGCAAATTAAGGACAGCAACACCGATCGTGGGAAACCAGAAATCGGCCACGGTGTACATAAGCCCGGCATCAACGCCTAGTCCGTCGGCTCGGTTGGAATCCTTGCGGAGGTATTCGTTCAGCGCTTTTTTATCGATTAAATTCGCCGATGGAATGCGATTCTCATAAGCGTAGCGAGAAACGGGTCTGAGCTGCAGCGCAGCATTGAGTCGATTTGAGGGATCGTTCCACCCCAAGGTAAGGACCGCACCAACATCTGACACGGCATTAACTGAGGCGACATTAGTGGAGTCGGACTCGATTAACGCCGAAACTACGGTATTCGAATAAATGCCAAAAGCTACCGGACTCTGCCGGCCAAAATCGAATAAGGAAACGGGAAAAAGAGCACCACGCGCCCACAGAGGTTTACCCGTGATGTTACCGGCGCTACTCAAAACGCTAGCAATACTTTTGTCCTGAGCTCCACTGAACGCCTGGTAAAACTCCCGCGTGTTACCGTTGGCGCCGATGATGAGATTGGGAACCTTGCTCAGGCTGAGAAGCCCACGAGTCCTTGCCTTACGCGATCTGCCGATACCGGCAGGATTAGTCCACACGGAACTCTCGTCATTAGAAACGGCAGTAAAGGCGCCACCCATACCGAGCGGGCGCACAGCGCCAAAAGCCTGACCTGGTATCTCCTCGGCCATGACGGAGCCGTGCGGAATCAGCAGCAATGCCAGCGCAATGCTCCACCAAGTCCAGCGAGTGAGACTACTCATGAGATTGAGCCTGACTAGCCATCGTACGCGCCAGCATTTCCAAATCTTCACTGTGCTGTCTCAGGCGCCGGATCTCATGCTCGCGAGCTTGAAGCTGCTCGCGAAGCTGGGCTGTCTCCATATCGCGCTCTGACTTGAGAGCAGCGAGCTCAGCATCTTTGGACTGAATAACTGCATCCTTCATCTGCACTAAAGCCTCAGACATCGCGCACACCCGCTGCATCGATTGCTCGGTCAGCTTCAGGATCTCGCGATTTTCCTCCTTGGCTAGGCTCAGGTGATCCAGCAAAAGCGCCAATTCGGGCGTCTGCCCCCGCTCACCACTGAGGCTCAGATAGTTAGCTCCCGTGCGCTCTGACGCATCAGCCGACGACCTTGCCCCAGCGAAACCCTGGCCGGGTAAAGGGGGTAAATCGGCAAATGGCTCCTCAGTAGCCGCAGGGCTATAAATCAAAAGCCGCCCCTGCTGCATGCGCCCCAGGAGCTCGCCTCGACGAATCCTTTGCCAAACCTCGTCGACGCTAAGGAGGTGGCGTTCGGCATAGGCGTCAAGCGGCATGCCTTCGTCGTCACCTGACTCCCGAAGCCCCTGACTCGACTGGTCTTCGGGAACATTTAGCCGAATTTCCCCAGTCTCGAGCTGACCTTTTGAAGCCGCCTCGCGCATGCATCCCTCGTAAGTAAAACTGCTAGCCCTATCATTTTTAACTCAGGTTTCTGGGGTGTGCAACCGATGACCCGACAGGGGCCTGAGGGCCTCGACGGACTGCGAATAAAGCCAACAACTTAGAGACCAGCCATGGCTAATTTTAACATTATCAAAAAGCGAAAGGGAGCCCTCCCACTTCTCCTGATCTGCCTGGTGATTAGCCTGACCTGCATGGGCGCACTTTATAGCCACTATTCGCATCCAAGTGAACTTAGTGTCATCGGTATGATCGAAAACCGGCTCCTGGACCTACGCTTCCGCCTTCGTGGACCTCGCCCTCCGACCGGCAAGGTTGGGATACTTGCCATCGATGAAAAATCGCTGCAGAAATTTGGCCGCTGGCCGTTTGCCAGGCGCCACTACGCTCAAATTTTCAGCAACCTAAAAAAGCTTGGCGTTGATTGGGTCGGGCTCGACTTAGTGTGGAGTGAGCCCGAGCGTACTTTAGTCGAGGACATCACGCCTCAGCTTGAGCGCCTGTCCAAGCTAGACGCAAGTAGCTGGTCCCAAGCAAGTGTAGAGATCAAAGACATCAACATTGCGATTGGTGCAAGCCCGGGCGACCAATCAGTCAAAGACACCATAGAAAGCTACGGCAAAGTTGTCCTAGGTTACGCCTTCTACGGTACGCGCCACGAGGCTCAGCAACTGGGCAGCGAACCTTTCCGTGGGCTCGAACAGATGGCAGACTCCGCAATTCAAGGGGTAGTGCTACCTGACAAGCAAGAACTTGACGATTATCCAGAAATCCGCGCCTATGGGCTAATCGCCAACACTCCGCTTATCTCCCAGGCTGGAAAACAATTCGCCTTTTTCAATAACGAAATAAGCTTTGACGGCATTTACCGCTGGGCCCAATTGGTTAGAAACCTAAATGGCCAGTTGATGCCATCTTTAAGCCTAAAGATGGCTGCATCCATATTGGGCCGTGAGCCAGTAGTCTTCTTCGATAACTTTGGGGTATCTGAAGTCAGTCTCCTGAATCCAAGTGACGACACAGATATTATCAAAATACCAGTAGACATGGTCGGGCGCGGGCGAGCACTCATCAATCATCTTGGCTACAGTCAATCCATCGAGCACTTCAGCCTAGCCGACATCTACGACATGAATCTGAATGAAGACCAAAAAAAGAAGCTCCAAGGCATGAGCCTGCTGCTCGGGCCTACGGCAATTGGCATAAACGATCTCAGGGCTAATCCTTTCACAGCAGCATTTGACGGCGTCGAACAACACGCCACTGTGATCGACAACATCCTGTCCCAGAAGTTCATGCGCCGTACAGAGACTATCTTTAAAACCGAAATGGGTGTGATAGCAGGCGTCTTTCTCCTGTTCACGCCGCTGATGATTTTCAGCTCCGCCGCGGTCTCGGGCTTGAGTGTGATTCTGTTCCTATGTAGCTACTATTTATTCGACAAATATTTTTGGTTTGGTCGCGGCGAATGGGTTTACATTGGCATACCGATGATTCAGATGCTGGCGTTATTCATCGCTACCACTTTGTACAAATATTTGACGGAAGAGCGCGAGAAGAAAAAGGTTAAGGGCGCCTTCAGCATGTACCTGAGTCCTGATGTGATTTCGCAGGTGTTAGATGATCCGAGTGCACTCAAACTTGGGGGCGAGAAGAAAGAGCTCACCGTGTTCTTCTCCGATGTACGCAGCTTCACAACAATTTCAGAAAGTCTGTCCCCAGAAAAACTGTGCGAGCTCATGAATGACTACTTTACCCCAATGACGGCGATTATTCTGCGGTCGGGCGGGGTGCTTGATAAATATATCGGCGACGCTGTCATGGCTTTTTGGGGTGCGCCAATACCAGTGCCTGGACACGCCGAAGTGGCTGCGTTGTCTGCTATTCAAATGCTGTTTGCTCTCGACAAACTTAAGGCAGACCTCAAAGCCAAAGGCCTTCCCTCTATCGACATTGGTATCGGCCTCAACACTGGGTCAATGTCGGTTGGCAACATGGGATCGAATGAGCGCTTCTGTTACACGGTCATGGGGGACGCTGTAAACCTCGGCGCTCGGCTCGAGGGTCTGACGAAAGAGTACGGCATTAAGATCATGATCAGCGAATTTACTCGTGCGCAGATTAAGCGTCCGGACTTATTTGCTCGCGATCTAGATGACATAAGGGTCAAAGGTAAATTAGAGCCCGTCAAAGTATTCGAGCTTATGCGCCCAGATGCATTGCCTAGTGAGCAAGCAATTAAAAACCTGATCGGAGAGTTTGAGCTCGGACGCGCTGCCTACCGTGCGCAGGATTGGCCACGAGCCAAGAAGCAGTTCATGAACTGCCTGATGATTCGCCCGGACGACGGTCCATCGAATCTCTATCTAGCGCGAATAGAGGAGCAAGCTCAAAGTCCAGCCATCCCTAATTGGGACGGTGTCTATACCTTCAAACACAAATAACAATTGGGAGCCAAATCATGCGGCAAAGTTCTCGAAGCTTACGTTTAAACCCAGCTTGGATTAGAGCGCCCCGCGTCAATCTGGACCTTGAAGTACGTTCGAAAACTATCGGCACAAATACCGACTACCGACTCTATACCGCTGACGTTTCGCGCTCGGGAATCCTCCTTGTTTGGGAGCGAGAAACCAGAGTACCGTTTATCGTTAACACTCTTATAGAGATGACCATAGATCCCGAGGGCTCATGCCTTGAAAAGCCTGTCAGCTGCCTTGGCAAAGTCGTCAGGCGCGAGGCAACAGGCACAGCCGGAGGACACGGAACGAGACTAGGTGTTCAGATTGTGCAGATTGAGCATGGCGATCAGCATGCCTGGGAGGGCTGCCTAAGCGAGCTCGAGAAGCGCTACGGCATCGAGCCTGAGGGCAAGACGGTCGCTTGATACATCGATCAAGCGTGAGCAGATTTGGGCTATCGATTGGTCACTACAGGTAAATGTGATATTTCTGGAATAGGAAATAACCACTGCGAAAGATCACGTCCATGGCAACGACAAGCGAGAATAAGAGTTCACGCGACACCAAAAGCTCGGCAGTGCTGATCTTAGGCGCTGGCAACATGGGCGGCGCCCTAGCCAAAGGCCTCAGTGATTCAGGGTTCACCGTCGCCGTGCATGACATCCATACCGCTCGCGTTGAGGAACTCTGTAAAAAGTGTCATGTGAGGTCAGCGCAGAAGCCAGAGGCTGAATTAGCTAGCATTGATGCGCTGATTTTTTGCGTCAAACCCCAGGACCTCGCCACAGTCGCCGAGCCCCTTGCCGGTAAGATTCGGCCAAACACCTTGGTCGTGAGTATATTAGCCGGAACCCCAATCGCCGCTATCGGGGAGGCCTTGCAGTTCAAGGGCGGCATTGTTCGTGCCATGCCAAATATCGCTGCGACAGTTCACGCCGCGGCCACTGGTATGAGTGCTAGTCCGGAATGTAGTGACGAGCAAAGGATCCTAGCAGAGCGCATCTTTCGCGCCATTGGTGAAGCAGATTGGATTAAGGAATCTTTGTTAGATGCAGTGACCGGTCTATCAGGCAGCGGGCCAGCCTATCTCTATATGGTTATCGAGGCGCTGACCGATGGTGGAGTGAAGATGGGCATTCCTCGGGCCCAAGCCTCGCGCCTTGCTACCCAAACCGTGCTAGGTTCGGCTCTACTAGTCAAGGAGACGGGGCTGCATCCAGCGATTCTACGTGACCAGGTGACTACCCCAGGTGGCACCACCATCAGTGCCATCCATGAGTTAGAAGACCGTGGGCTCAGAGCTATGCTCATTAGCGCGGTGGAGACCGCAACTAAAAGATCGGCCGCATTGCGGAGCAAATAACTGATAAACTCACGATTTTTGTACCTAGACTACCGTAGATCCCACATTTGACCGTATCTACAGCGGCACCAGTGGAGTCATGCCAAGGCGATTTTAGTTTCCACTAAGAGTGAAGCAATCTTTAATTGTACGCTTCTTGCATCAGCACACCCTGGTACCGCCGTGTACCAAGTGACGCTAACTCTCGCAGGAGGATACACGATGATAAGAAGCATTCTTGCTACTACTGGAGCTATGTTAATTTTGTCCACTCCAATATTTGCAGATGATCCCTATAATCAAGGCTACAGCTTTGGTTACCAAGCTGGTCGTGATTTCTGCAATGGACAGAGATCAGTACCTCGTCATAGCCCCCAAGTAGATCAGTTCTTGGCCGGCTGCAAAGATGGTTTTCTCAAGGCCATTGACGACAATTCGATGTGTAGGGCTAGTTTATCACCAACTCATCTTTGGGATGACATGATGAACTACCGTTCCAAAACTTGCTCTTAGATTCTGCGGTAGCGAAGCAAAGCTCGTCACCCTTAGCAATAGTTGTCACTCACAGCAACGCGAAGGGTCCGTAACGAAGATTCTTCGCCTCGCTTAGGATGATGACCTGCTATGGGTGACATCATGCGCATATTGATTACGTATTGCCGCTAAACATTTGTTTTTTTAGCTAAGGCAGGCAAAGGAAAGAAACGCATGAGAACCATCGCTAGATTTACCTCTGTCTGGTCTAAGACAGCATGGATTTTGATGGCAATAATTGATCTTGGTCTGCCTGCAGTTGCTCAATCTGCACCAGAACAGTTGGTTTTAACGAACCACTCTGTTGGCGAAAAGTGTACACGTTCGAGTAGAGACGAACCAAGGATGCAGGTAAGCTTGGACGGACAAACTGTTAGCGTCAGCTATTCGCAAATAGAGCTTAATTGTTGCTTGCAAGAGATCGTTAAGAGTGTCGATCGTGAAGCGGAGACAATTTACGTCAATGCCGTCCAAACTTTCAGGTCACCAAGTGACGCTTGTCGTTGCCAATGCAATTACGAAGTATCTTGGGCATTTAAACTTCCTGCCCCGGGAATTTACACACTAGTACTGCGCACCTCGTCAGATGGCATGAATTGGCTCAATGT
>Ga0078894_10004278_pt1 | contig 10911 bp, 10 predicted proteins | sample LauGreSu1BDMLBSD_2_FD_67506 | JGI IMG/M metagenome (GOLD analysis project Ga0078894, IMG submission 67506) | Freshwater lake microbial communities from Lake Michigan, USA - Su13.BD.MLB.SD (version 4) (version 4) | ecosystem: Environmental > Aquatic > Freshwater > Lake | place: Lake Michigan... | reverse complement strand
GCACAACAGCAGTTAGTGCGCGAATTACTCACGGTATTACCCGTAAATTTGAATGGGGTTTATGTCGTGAATTCGGGTACGGAAGCCATTGAAGCAGCACTCAAGTTGGCCAAACGCGTAACGGGTAGAACAGAACTCGTAGCATTCAAAGGTAGTTACCATGGCAGCACCCACGGCGCAATGAGTGTTTCTGCAAATGAAGTCAAGAAAATCGCATTTCGCCCGCTTTTACCCGATGTGCGGTTTCTGCCGCACAACGAAATTGCCGCGCTAGAGCAAATCACCACCCGAACAGCCGGCGTGATCATCGAGACCATTCAGGGCGATGCCGGGGTTCGGCGGCCTTCGGCCGCCTTTATGCATGCGCTTCGAGCGCGTTGCACCGCAGTGGGCGCTTTGCTCATTTTTGATGAAATCCAGTGTGGAATGGGCCGCGCAGGCACCATGTTTGCTTTTGAACAATTCGATGTCGTGCCCGACATACTCACCCTAGGCAAAGCGCTCGGAGGCGGCATGCCAATTGGTGCACTTGTGGCTGCGCAGCAACACCTCAAGACCTTTACCCACGCGCCAATGCTCGGGCACATCACTACTTTTGGGGGGCATCCAATGGTTTGTGCTGCAGCTGCAGCCACTGTTCAGGTGCTGCGCACCGAAATTGATTGGTCGCTGCTTGAGCAGCGTGCTGCTGCATTTGCAGCGCAAATTACGGCGCATCCGGCCGTGCAAAATCACCGCCGTGTTGGAGCCATGTTCGCATTTGATTTGAGTTCAGCTGAGGCGGTTGAAAAAGTGGTGCAATTTTGTCTTGAGCAGGGCCTGATTACTTTCTGGTTTTTGTCTCACCCTTACAGTTTTAGATTGTCGCCACCTCTCAATTTAGCTCAAAAAGATTGGGATTTAGCAGCAAAAGTTATTATTTCGGCTTTGGATCGTCTATAAAACGTATAATCATCAGCAATCACTTATCTTTGTACGCTAATTGAAATTATGAAGGTTACCGATCACTTGGCTGCAGCCCAAGACACCCTGTTTTCTTTTGAAATTTTGCCACCTCTAAAGGGCAAGAGCATCGCTTCTATTTACGCAGGTATTGATCCGCTCATGGAGTTCAAACCCAAGTTCATCAACGTCACCTACCACCGAGAAGAATACGTTTATATCGAGCGCGAACACGGCCTACTTGAGAAAAAAGCGGTGCGCAAGCGCCCAGGTACAGTCGGTATCTGTGCGGCTATCATGCACAAATACGATGTCGATGCCATACCTCACCTCATTTGTGGCGGGTTCAGCAAAGAGGAAACCGAAAATGCGCTTATAGATCTTCATTTCTTAGGGATTGATAACGTTTTGGCCTTGCGCGGCGATGCCGTCAAGTCTGAAGCAAATTTTAGAGCACATCCCGAAGGACACGCTTACGCTGTAGAGCTCATCAATCAAGTGCAGGGCATGAACAACGGTGCTTACTTTACTGAAGGACAAGGTCAGGATCCGACCAATTTTTGTATTGGTGCAGCTGCATACCCCGAAAAGCATTTCGAAGCCATGAACCTCGAGACCGATTTGCAATACCTCAAAGCAAAGGTTGATGCTGGGGCCAGTTACCTCGTGACACAAATGTTTTTTGATAATCAAAAGTACTTTGACTTCGTTGCAGCTTGTCGAGCAGCTGGTATTACCATTCCAATTATTCCTGGTCTGAAGCCTATTAAATCAATGGCACACATCAGTTTTCTACCCAAGTTTTTTCACATTGATTACCCCACTGAGCTGTCTAAAGAATTGCTGAAATGTAAAAGCAATGCCCAAGTAGAAGCCTTGGGAATAGAGTGGGGTATCGCCCAATCTAAAGAACTCAAGGCAGCAGGTGTGCCTTGTATTCATTACTACACCATGTCCAATTCTACTTCTGTGAAGCAAATTGCAACAGAAGTTTTTTAACTTAGCGCATGAAGTATCTCTTGTTTTTTGGATCTTTCCTTCTCTTTCAACAACTGCAAGCACAGCAAGTTAAACTGACCAATGCAGTCGTCATTTCACAATTTGACAAAGAAGAAGATCGCTACGCCATGCAAGCTCTCATGGCCGACTTACTCAAAAGTTACCAGATCAAGGCACTTCCCGTTATGAATGTCTTGAAGCAGGGAGAAGACCTCCAGCACTTGCTCCAAGATTCTATCCAAAAAATGTTGGTTCAGAAAGGTTTTGATACCTATTTGGTCGTAAATGTTCGTGGTTATGACCGCACTTTTAAACCAAGTGATGATTCCCAAACCCTTGCAGAATTACTGGAAACCACAAGTATTTATCAAATTTATCGCGACGAAGCGACCTCCGTTTCTTTTGAATTCTCCATTTACAGAGACGGAAAACTTATTTCTAGGGAGGTGTTGCGTTGCGGAAATGTTTCGGACAGAGATTCAGTCTTGAAAAGACTGCGCAAAAGGTTGCCAAAAAAGGTCATCCCAATTTGGTTAGCCTAGCGCTGAACTAGTTCTCCATTCGGTATTGTTTCTCCATTTCTCGGTCCTCTGGCGTGCTGTATACCCCGCATTTGGGTGGCGCTTCGAATAACTTGATGACCTTAAATTGCGCCTGGATGGGCCAATAAGTAGAGCTGAACCAATGGATATTTGCATTGAAACCTTGCCAAGGTGCGAGGGTTACAATTGGAACCGAAACTCCGGGAATCAAAATCCAGGCTTTGTTCAAGCGAATACCAATGCCAATTTGGTAATTGAATTGAAACATTCCGGCAGCTAAATCAGGTTGAAATAATTGAGGTGCTTGATAAGCCGTAAATTGATTTTGGTAACCAAGTGTATCTTGTCGAATCTGAAAGTCGTAATTGAGGCCTAAACTTTGGTCTAAAAAGTGCTTTCGCACTTTAACCACCACTTTTTTTCCAAAATAAATAAGGGAGTGGGCGCGGATACTACCATACAGATAACCGGTACGCAATTGACCTTCTCCTGTACTGCTGCTGTAAATTTCACCAAGCGCATTTTGGTTTTCTAAAAGTGTTGTCTCGAGGCCGTTGATCTGACGGTAACCGATCCCCCAGTCGAAATAGTCCATGATGCGGCTTTTGCCGAGTGCTTTGATGGGCGTGCCCTTCCATTTTGGAAAATGAGCCAAGCCAAATTCGGCATAAAACCCGAGTTTAGCTTCGGGAGTAATCGTGAAGTCTCCACGGTCTACTTGGTTTTCGAAAATATCGCCTGTTAGCGGTTGATTGACAAAAGAGTAGGTAGGGCCCAAAGAGAATTGGTAGCCATGATTTCTGACTTGAAGGTAGTCGTTGCCTTTTTTCTTTGATTTTTCAAAGCCACCCTGAGACCACGCCCAAGAAGAAAAACAAAGGAAGAAAATCAGTATTCTCATGTTTGAAAGTTAAATGTACTGCATTCGTTTAGAATGGCTTGCATGATTTCAGGGCTATCCCAATTGGTTTCGATATCGGGTTGAGCCATGATGACATCCATGATGTTGCGTTGTTTTTTACCTTGTTCATAAGCCAAAGAATAGGGGATATTGCTAAAGGTGACTTGGCTGTACAACGGCAACCATTTGTTTGGATACAGTTGGTTGAATTTGGCTTCTATTTTCTTGCGCAATAAGAAGGAAGGATCGGCAACGAGGTCGCGCATTTCGATGTAATTATCTAAAGAAAGGTCTTGAAGTGCGTCGCCGTTGGGTTTGCGCAAGGGGCTGTATTCGGCCCAAATGGCATCCCAGTCGTGGTTGTGCTTGAGCATGAGTTCGTTGAGCACCCGACAGTCTTCAAAGCCAGCGTTCATACCTTGTCCGTAGAAAGGAACAGTGGCGTGCGCTGCATCGCCCATAAGACCTACCTTTCCTGCGGCCCATGGGTAGCAACGTATAATGGCTAAATTAGAGAGTGGGTGATCTTCCCATTTATCGGCGATGTCTGGCATCATGTCGTGAAAATCTGGGAAGATGGTTCGAAAAAAGCGATCGACATCTGCTTTGGAATTGAGTTTGTCGAAGGCGAATTCGTGATTTTCGTGAGGCATGAAGAGCGTACAGGTAAATGAGCCGTCTTCGTTGGCGAGTGCAATCATCATGAAGCGACCGCGCGGCCAGATATGCAAAGCATTTTTATCCATGGGGTAGCTCCCATCGGGCAATGCAGGCAAAAGGATCTCGCGGTAGCCATCGGCAATGTAGTTCTGACTGTATTGAAAGCGGTTGAGTTTCTGCATGGAGTTATAACGCACTGCAGAAAAAGCACCGTCGGCCGCAAAAATGACATCTGCTTTGTCCTCAAAAGTTTGCCCCGTTTCTGTATTTCTCAAATAAGCAATGGCGTTTTGCAGATCGACGCGCAGGCATTCGGTATTGTAATGAATAGTTGCTTTTCCGTGTGTCTCTGCGATGTCCATCATGGTGGCATTAACCTTTCCTCTTGAGACCGAGTATATGGCCTGGCCTTCTTTGCCGTATTGCTGATAGGTAAGTTTACCACTGAGGTCGTGCATCATGCGGCCGTGCATCGGGATGGCAATCTTGCGTACTTCGTCGCCGACGCCGACGGCATCGAGGGCGGTCCAGCCGCGAACCGAAAGGGCAAGGTTGATGGATTTTCCGGCGCTGATTTCAGCTTTTCGGATATCTGGTCGACGTTCAAAGATGGTAACTTTGTAGCCTGCTTTTGCCAAATAAACGGCCCAAAGCGACCCAACTAATCCTGCTCCGATAATGATGGCCTCTCTATTTTGTGTCATGTTGTATTGCGCTTAAATGCAGTTTTGCTATATAACAAAGGTAAGCACTAAGGGTTTTCAAAAAACGCCTAGTTGTGCTTTTTTAAGAACTGAATGTTTCTTTGTATTCCTTCAAATTTGGTTCGTTTGATCGCACTTTTGCCGAAAAGTTTTTGAAAGCTCTCTTTGCTCAGTGCTTCCCATTCGTCAGCGCCTAAATTTAAGAATTCTGGATGTGCTTCGAATGCGGCTTCTTGCTGCAACTTTGAGAATCGATTCCATGGACAGACATCCTGACAAATATCGCAACCGAAGGCCCAGTTTTCCATTTTTCCTTTGAATTCACTTGGTAAATCGGAATCTTTTAGCTCGATGGTAAGGTAAGAGATGCATTTGGTCGCATCAATGACATATGGCGTAGCAAGTGCATCTGTAGGGCAAGCGTCTATGCAGCGTGTGCAGGTGCCACAATAATCTTTGATAGGACCATCTGGGCTGATTTCAAGATCGACAAAAAGTTCGGCAATAAAGAAGAAACTGCCGTTTTTGGGATGGATTAGATTGGTGTTTTTGCCCATCCAGCCGAGTCCTGCTTTTTTGGCCCAAACTTTATCCATAACGGGTGCCGAATCCACAAAAGCACGTCCTTGGATATCGCCGATTTGTTCGCGAAGCGCAAAAAGCAAATCTTTTAATTTGTCTTTGATCACGTAGTGGTAATCTTGACCATAAGCATATTTGGCAATTTTCGGGGCTTCTGGATCTTTTTGTGTCTGTTCGGGATAATAATTCAGCAAAAACGAGATGATTGTTTTGGTGCCAGGTTCGAGAAGTCTGGGGTCTAGCCGCTTGTCGAAGTGGTTGGACATGTAGGCCATTTTGCCATGGTAGTTTTGCTTGAGCCAAGCATCTAGTCTTGGCGCCTCTTCTTCGAGGAAAACAGCGCTCGAAAAACCAACATGGAAGAATCCGAGCTCTTGGGCTTTTTGGATGATGAACGCTTTATAAGAGTCGTGTTTCATTTCAGAATAAACCGCCCTGTCCCCAACCAAGGTCCTTGCCGAGGTGTTTGTAGCTTTTTTCGGTGGCTTTTCTGCCGCGCGGAGTGCGCATTAAAAAGCCCTCTTGGATCAGGAATGGTTCGTATACTTCTTCTAGCGTTCCGGCGTTTTCTCCGATAGCTGTAGCAATTGTACTGAGCCCAACCGGGCCGCCATTGAATTTATCAATCAGTACCTTAAGGATCCGGATATCCATTTCGTCGAGCCCGTTGGCGTCTACATTGAGCGCTTTGAGCGCCACTTCTGTGATGTCGTCATCTATTCGGCCCGAACCTTTAATTTGCGCAAAATCGCGGACCCGACGCAGCAATGCATTGGCAATTCGGGGAGTGCCGCGGCTGCGACTCGCAATCTTGAAGGCGGCTGTTTCTTCGATGCCGATGTGCAAGAGCGAAGCAGAACGTTCTACAATAGCGGTCAGGGTTTTGGAATCGTAGTATTCAAGGCGCGCATTGATGCCAAAACGGGCGCGCAGCGGGGAAGTGAGCAAGCCAGAGCGGGTAGTGGCCCCAATGAGCGTAAACGGATTGAGGTTGATTTGAATGCTGCGCGCATTGGCCCCAGAATCGAGCATGATATCGATAACGTAGTCTTCCATGGCCGAATACAAGTACTCTTCAATGACCGGGCTGAGGCGGTGAATTTCGTCGATGAACAAAACATCTCCTTCGCCGAGGTTGGTGAGCAAACCTGCGAGGTCTCCGGCTTTGTCGAGTACTGGGCCTGAAGTCACCTTGAAACCCACGCCAAGTTCATTTGCAATAATATTGGCTAATGTAGTTTTACCCAGGCCGGGAGGGCCGTGAAGCAGCACGTGATCTAGGGGTTCTTTGCGGAGTTGCGCAGCCCGAACAAAGACTTCGAGGTTTTCTACCACAGCTGGCTGTCCTGCAAAATCTTGCAGTGATTTGGGGCGCAAAACTTTGTCGAGTTCTTGCTCGTTTTGGCCTGATGTTTCAGCTCTGTAGTCGAATGAATCCTCCATTGCTTACAAAAATAACAAATTGTGGTTGGGTCTTAGCGCCAAGTTGCAAGTAATTGCTCAAGGTTGGGATATTCGAAATCGGCAACTGCTAGTCTTGGGTTGGGAAAATGTGTTTTTTCAGGTATGCAGCAGACTTTCATTTTGGCAGCCAAGCCAGCCACTACACCATTAAAGGAGTCTTCGATGACCAGACATTTTTGAACAGGTACCTTTAATTCTTCTGCTACTTTGAGGTAAACGCCTGGGTGTGGCTTGCCGTAGGATTCAAATTCTGCAGAATAAGTAAAATCAAAGTAAGAGCGAATCCCGAGGTTTTTTAAAACCGTATCGATGAGTTTTTGGGAAGAGGAGGTGGCTAAACCAATTTTTTTGTGTTGTGCTTGCAGAAAATCGAGCGTGTCGAGCACGCCAAGCAGCGGTTGAGGATGTTGTTCAATCAGCGAAATGAGTTGGTTGATGATTTGATCTTCTACCATTTGTAGGTTTTGGAGCCCCCATCTTTCGTGTGCGTTCCAAAAAGCGATGACTTCATCGATGCGTAATCCTACGGTTTTTTGGAAGTCTTGATGGGTGAGTGTAGAGCCGTATTGTCCAAAAACGGTTTCCATGGCGATTTTCCAAAGTGGCTCTGAATCGATGAGCACGCCGTCCATGTCAAAGATAATGGCTTCGAAATCTTGGAGTAGAGGAGCAGGTTTAGTTGTCGACATGATAAAAGCGGATGGTTTCGATTTTTCGCTCACTCATTTTTTCAACGACCAGCTTAAAATGCTCGATTTGTACTTCGTCACCTTCTGAGGGAAGTCTCTCTAATTGACTGAGGATCAGGCCAGCAAGGGTATCATACGACTCTGATTCTGGCAAATTGAACCCGTAATTTTCATTGAGGTAATCGATGTCGATGCGCGCCGAGAATAGGAACTCTGATGCTGAGACCTGTTGTTCGGTAAGGGCTTCTTTGTCGTGTTCGTCTTGGATTTCGCCAAAGATTTCTTCAATGACGTCTTCTAGGGTTATGATACCTGCCGTGCCGCCGTATTCGTCGGTGACCACCGCAAAGTTGCCCACTTGATTGGTGAATTTTTCGAGGAGTTCTTTGCCGCTCATGACCGTCGGGACAAACGAGATGGGCTTGAGAATTTGTTTGATCGAGTCCGGTTTCTTGAAAAGATCAAAAGAGTGAATATACCCAATGATGTTGTCGATGTCATTGCGGTAAATAATGAGTTTGGAGAGCCCTTTCGCTATCATGAGCGCTCTTGCTTCTTCGATGGGATCTTGGATGTCAACGGCTATAATTTCGGGTCTCGGGATCATGCAATCGCGCGCCTTGACATTAGAAAAATCAAGGGCATTGCGCAAGAGCAGCATATCGTTGCCGAGCTCTTCTTCGTCGCCTAAGTTTGCACTGAGTTCGTCGACGTAATTTTCGAGGTCAATTTTTGAGAAAACGCGTTGCTGTTGCTCCTTTTCTGCGCCGATTAGCTTCAGAAAGCCAGTGCTGATCAAGACGATGAGTTGGGTGGGTAGATACAGCAAAATATACAAAATGAGCAACGGATAGAGGCCGAGGTCTAAAGCGCGGTTCGGATTGAGTTGCACAAGTGCTTTGGGTAAAAACTCGGCGGTGATCAGAACCAGTAACGTGGAGAGTAAAGTTTGCAAGATGAGTAAAATACCTTGGTCGTGAATACCAAATTGCTCTAGCATGGGGCTAAGTTTGGCGCCTGCTGCAATACCGTAAACAACCAAAGCTACATTGTTGCCGAGCAACAAAAGAGCGATCATGTTGCTTTCTTTGCGATAGAAAAGTCCTAAGATTTTAGCTTGTAAAGTGTTGTTTTTCTTGACGACTTCTATGCGTAGGCGATTGGCCGAGATGTAGGCCAACTCCATTGCTGAAAAGTAGGCTGAGCAAATTAACGAAGCGATGATCAGCACTAAATTGGAATCCATGTGGCTTATTTTTCGATGACGTCTTTTCCGATGTCAGTTCGGAAGTAAGCGTCTTCAAAGGTGATTTTAGCGATTGATTCGTAGCTGCGTTCGAGCGCGCTTTCGAGATTTTTACCGTAGGAGGTGACGGCTAAAACGCGCCCGCCGTTGGACACCACAGACGGACCATCGGGAAGGGTTCCGGCATGGAAAACCAAGCTGTCGGTAATGCTATTGAGTCCGTAGATGGTTTTGCCTTTTTGGTAATCTCCAGGGTAGCCACCCGCAACCATCATGACGGTAGCAGCGCTTTTGTCGTGGAATTGGATGTCGCGCTCGGAAAGGGTATGGGTTGCAACACCCTCGAATAGATCGAGGATATCGCTTTTGATGCGCGGCATCACGACCTCGGTTTCGGGATCGCCCATGCGGCAGTTGTATTCGATGACGTATGGGTCTCCTTTGACGTTGATCAGGCCAAAAAATACAAATCCGTTGTAGGTGATGTTTTCAGCTTTTAATCCTTTGATGGTAGGAATAACGACCCGATTGAGGACTTTATCCATGAAGGCAGCGTCGGCAAAAGGGACGGGAGAAATAGCACCCATTCCACCGGTATTCAGGCCGGTATCGCCTTCGCCAATTCTTTTGTAGTCTTTGGCTTCTGGCAAGAGCTTGAAAGATTCGCCGTCGGTAATGGCAAAGACAGAAAGCTCAATACCTGCTAAAAATTGTTCGATGACCACTTTTGCGCTGGCTTGTCCGAATTTTGCACCAACGAGCATTTCTTCGAGTTCGCGCTTGGCTTCATTGAGGTCATCGATGATCAGGACGCCTTTTCCAGCAGCCAAACCGTCTGCTTTCAGGACATAAGGGCCTTTCATGGCGTCGAGAAAACGCAAGCCTTCGGTGAGTGTTTGGGCATCAAAAGTGCCGTATTTGGCAGTGGGGATGCGGTGACGCGACATAAACGCTTTTGCAAAGTCTTTGCTGCCTTCTAATTGTGCACCTTCTTTGCTTGGGCCGATAAGCGCTACGTTTTTGAGTTCGGGGTCTTGTTGGAAGTAATCGTAAATACCTAAAACGAGAGGTTCTTCTGGACCGACAACTACCATGTCAATGGCGTGTTGCAAAACAGCCTGTTTGATGGCTTCGAAATCCGTGAGCTTCAGGTCAAGATTTTTGCCGTGTTTTTTGGTTCCGGCGTTGCCGGGTGCAATAAAGAGTTCGTCGAGGATTGAACTTTGGGAGATTTTCCAAGCGATGGCGTGTTCGCGACCACCGGATCCGAGTAAGAGTACTCTCATGAACAATGCGCTAAAATAGATTCAAAAATACGAAGACCGTCGGTGTTGTTGAGGTGTTTATCGGCAGCGCGCTCAGGATGCGGCATCATGCCAAAAACGTTTTTGTTGCGGTTGGTAATGCCGGCAATATGCTGAAGTGAACCGTTGGGATTGGTGCTCGCATCTTGGCTTCCGTCTGCCGCACAATAGGTAAATAGAATTTGATCGTTGGCCTGTAATGAAGCCATTGTGGCGTCGTCGGCATAAAAGCGCCCCTCGCCATGAGCAATCGGAATTTGATAGGCTTGGTCGGTGTGGAGGTCTTTGGTGGGCGCAGCTGTTTGGCTAACCGGTTTCAGGTATACATTTTTACAAATGAATTTCTGGGTATCGTTGTGTAGCAAAGCACCTTCTAAGAGCCCAGATTCAGTTAAAATTTGAAAACCGTTGCAAACGCCCATGACGTAACCACCTTTGTTGGCATGTGCAATCACGGATTCCATAATAGGCGAAAACTTGGCGATTGCTCCGGAGCGCAGGTAATCTCCGTAGGAAAAACCACCTGGAATCACGATGAAATCTGCGCCTTGAAGATCGGTGTCTTTGTGCCAGAGCTCAACAACCTCTTGCCCCATTAAGTCTTTGAGTACGTAGACCATGTCTTGGTCACAATTTGATCCTGGAAAGGTAACAACGCCAAATTTCATTTTTGTTTTTTAAGATGGTTCAAAGTTAGTAAAAGTCTAGGCTCAAATTGTAAATAGCAGAAATTTTAGCAAGGAGAACCCAAATAGAATATAGAAAAAAAGATGCGAGCTGATGCCAAGACTACTGCTCAATAAGGCGTATGAAAAATAAAAGGAAAAAGGCAAAATAACCAAGCTCAGCAAGCCTATTTGACCGAGTAGAAAAAAAGC
>Ga0078894_10004277_pt1 | contig 10912 bp, 7 predicted proteins | sample LauGreSu1BDMLBSD_2_FD_67506 | JGI IMG/M metagenome (GOLD analysis project Ga0078894, IMG submission 67506) | Freshwater lake microbial communities from Lake Michigan, USA - Su13.BD.MLB.SD (version 4) (version 4) | ecosystem: Environmental > Aquatic > Freshwater > Lake | place: Lake Michigan, USA... | reverse complement strand
ACGGCGAGATCCTTGATTGTTTTGCATGGACGACACCAATCCGCGGTGAGTTTCAGAATGGTATGCTTGCCTTGCTTTGTATTGAACTCCAGGAGTCCTTTGAATGAATCGCGGGTGAGTTCGACGGGAGTGAGGGACATTGTGTTCGCGTGAATTGAATGAAGTAATTGAATTATAATAGATAAACAAAAAAGTTTTATATTGTAATTTTGTTTTATTCGAATCACCTCCGCCATCTACACTGACAACATACATTCACATCGGCGAAAATCCTCCCGCTATATCGGCTTCGAATGTCTTGTTGTAAATACGCTGCAATTCAATTCCCATTCTCATCGGAGTTTCGGGCGATGCGTATTTTTCGCGAATCATCTCCAACAACAAATCGTATTTTTCATTCATAGGAATACGGTTCAAATATCGCTTCAATGTATCCGCTGCGATTTTGCCCGAAAATTCAATGTGCATCTTGTCGAGTGTTTCGACCAATATTTCCTTGTGTTTGCCAGACTTGTTCCATTCATCAAGTATTTTTTCTCCGGTGCTACGATGAATATATTGTCGTTTTGATGAACCAATGTCACATTCTGAATCTGGGGCAAACGTTGATATTTCTGTAGAGTGTGCATTCCCTCCTCCTACTGCGTATGCGCCGCCGCCACCTCCACCACCGCATACTGCACTTCCTGCAGCACATCTTTCATGGTCTGAATCACTTTCTGAATGAGAATCTGACAATGGTGTCTGCGTCTCCTTTAACGCAATTTTGAGCTTGGGTTTGGGTTTTGTTTTTGTATTGATTTTCGATGGAACCGTCTGCTCTGATGGGGGCGGTGGCGGTGAAGATGAGATGGGTGACATTAACGGAGAAGCCGTTGATGATTCCACTTGACCTACTGAAGAATCATTGACTGAATTATTAGATTCAATCGCCTTATGGCATTCACTGATGAATGCTGTTTTGAGTTGGTCTAATGCCTTCAATAAAATTGGATCAATCTTTTTTTCGTTCACAGACGACTTATTAACTTGTACATCAAACACCTTATCCATTCGTGGGCTTGCCTTGAACGAAATACGTTCACGCGTTTTTTTGTGAATATGCTTTACGTCATTTGATACATTTTTCCATTTGTATTCTGAATGCTTGATCACCTTTCCGTTTCGTACAAGCTCTTTTCCATCCGTTTTGGCTCTTTGCGCTTCGACGCCTGTTTGCCCGTCACTAAGAGTCGTGATGCCATTTTTTTTCCAAGCGTCTTGTTGTAAAGGGTTCCAATTGGGCGTATAAGCCAGTTCATATTTAACGCTACCTATCTTATCCAAATCAAATGACTCGGGTGCGGCCTTATCGATCCAGCCTTGGGTCTTTTTGGATCGATCAAATTGCTTACACCCCCCATCTGGCGTCTTCATATAATATGAAGCAAGTTCTCCTTTTTTTTGCAAAATATCGATATCATATGAGTTACATTTGAAAAGATAGTTGGGAGGAAGCGGTGTGTCACGTTTAGACAAGCATAGTCGATCAATCGGATAAACCTGATAGTTATTATCATCATGTTCTATTGTTATTTCGACACCCTTGTCCAATGCGTCACGGTAAGTAGTTGCAAGAATAACCCTAAGTCCAGTAACGTCAGCATCATTAATTAATACACTTAATTCGTGTCGTACGTCTTCATGAAGACAAATGCTAGTGAGCGTTCCAGGTCCAGATGGATTGCGTGCATTTTCATCCCAGATGTCACGAGAATCAACCTGAAGTCCGCTAGCCTGAGGGTAATATACGCCTGTTTGTAAAATCCTGGGATAGTCGGTCGTTATTTGTGAAATTGTATTTCCATCCGAAGAGAAGGTTGTAACTGGTCCTTCCAGGTTCGTCAGTGTCATTTCCGCTTGTTTTTTTCCAACTCCAAAGCACCCGTGTCGTTCACTGCTTGAAGTTGTTCGGTAGGCGATCTCGGTCGACTTCTCAAGTTTGTCTCGATCCATTCCATGACCATTATTTGATAGGTTGAGTATATTGCCTGATAATTTCAAATGGATCTTAGTAGAACCTGCTGAGATTGAATTGTCGAATAGTTCTGAAAGAGCATCTGTAGTGGTGACTCCCGTATTGAGCGAATTCTGCAATAATCCCGGAATTGATACTCTATTACTTGCCATGATCAATGAATCGTTTGCGGATCTATTGACGACCTAAACGCAAATCAGCAAATCAATTTTTTATTATAATTAGTTTTGAATGCTAAATACCGTTTCATTTCATATGATACGCCTTATCAATCCGTCCATCTCTTAACACCGATGCATCCATTTCATGAATCGTTTCACGAGATATATTTGACGTTAGAATCAATATTAGATTCGGGTAAAATCCTAAGTCTGTAACTTTATCTAACATTCCGTTCCAGTCACCTTTATCCATAATCGGTATTGGAATATAAAGGTGTGGCTTCACATTGCCTTCTATAACATTGATGATCATCTTATCACATTCTTCAAGTACGAGAACCAACTGTTTATTATCATCAGGTGAAATTGTACTGTATACTTTGGATAAGGTATCGCCCGGATTAGTCGGTTTCCATGTATCACAATAATACGCGCCAATTTGCTTCGCTAGAAGAAGCGTAAGAAGCGACTTCCCAGTTACTGGTTCTCCATGAATGAAGAATGTCCCACTTCGTGACGCTTTTCCTTGAATGACCGAGAGGATATCATCGATGATGTCTTTCTGATATTCCCGCGGTTCTTTCTTAAGAAACTTGGTTGCTTCATATTTGCGATCAGCGTATTCCCACCACCACGGATTCCCGCGTCGTTCACGAATATCGATAATCTTCTTTTCATTCGTCGTTACACTCTGGTCTGAAGTAGTGTCCGATTTGGATACAGTATCTGTAACACGTTCAAATACATCACGTTTTATAATAAGGTACATTGTTTGACCTTGACTTCCATGTTGGGACTCATTGGAGTAAATATAACCGATATACCATTTCCCATAAAATACGCCGAATGGCTTTCCATTTTGATAGAATACGGAACGTCGGATGTTTAACTTATTGATGAGTTGGTTACATTCGGTTTGATCAGAAATTTTATAGCCTTGAATCCTGAAAAAAATGCGCCATAATCATCGGAAATGTATAAAGGATTGGAATGGTCGTGATCAACGACATTGCAATAATATCAAATACACCCATATTTTCTAAGATACAATAATACAATAAGAACCGTTTATTTCAAAATCTGGTTGTTTGGACAAATGAAATAGAATGGAAAGTCTCTGCGCCGCCGAAAATAAAACTTTTGAAAAGTCGGCGTTCCGCCGAAAATATTTTGTTTGAAAATTAAGATTTTAGCCGAAAATATTCGCTTGAAATATCGTAATAAAAAATGCGACCTATCGGCTTGAAATAAGTCAGTGTAGATTACCAATCCAGTTATGTACCGGCTGGATTCTATAAATGTCCAAAACGCTGTTTGCGCCGGAGACTTTTAAAACAAAAAATCACGCATTTTTAAAGTTATCGTCACAAATATTTTTTCCAATGAAAAAACTGTGACTGATAATTTTTCGTTCGTTCATTTCGATCCGTTTTTGTCTATCCCTATGTTATACGAAAACGGACATAATTTCGGACAAAAACTGGAAAGGTAATTTAGGTGATTCTGAAAATAGACATTTTTTGAACAGATGCCAACCAGTAAGATAAATTTTCCAACTCTACCAACATTCCCGGTAGTTTTACAGTGTGGGTCAGTTAGTTACCCTCAAAAAAGCGCCAAATTTTCTTGTAAAAGTTGTGACTTTTATACGAGTAAGAGTTGTAACTATATAGAACATTTGAAGACGAAGAAGCACAAAATTACCATAATTACCAATCCAGTAAATGGGGGGAATTTGACCAACCAAGCACCTCCGGATGCCGCTCAAGCCCCAGAATCCAGAAAAATATACCCATGCAAAAATTGTAATCGACCGTATTTTTCTAAGAAAGGTTTATGGCAACATTCTAAGAAATGCCATGTTTCATCATGTAATCAAAATACGACATCATTGAATAATTCAACCACATCAGACAAAACACCGGTCGAAATAATGACATCCGCGATGCTGGAAATGTTCAAAACGAACCAAGAGCAAATGATGCAAATGATCGGCGCAGTTTTACTCGCAGTGAAGACGAATACGGCGGTGGATACAGTACAAGAACCGTCGAATCATACGACGAATAATACTAGCAATAATCTTACAGTCAACGGAAATATGTCGAATATGACAAACATGACCAATATGAACAACAAAACATTCAATATCAACATGTTTCTCAACGAACAGTGCAAGGACGCGATGAATATGACCGAGTTTGTCAATACAATCGAATTAGACACCGATGATATGAAAGATGTAGGTAAACACGGCTTCGTCAAAGGGATTTCCAAGATTTTTATAGAGAATCTGGAGAAGACGGAAGTAACAAAACGCCCGATCCATTGTAGCGATATCAAACGAGAAATCCTGTATATTAAAGACGACGATAAGTGGGAACGAGACAATATCAAAAGTCAGAAAATCGTCAATGCTGTACGTGTTGTTGAGAAAAAAAACGTGGATCTCATAAATAAATGGGCCAAAGAACACCCAGAATGCGAAAATAGCGATACACGTGCAAATAGTATGTATATGACTCTTTCGAGACATGGATTCGACGGTGATGATGACAATGTAACGAAAGTGATCAAGAATATTGCACACAATGTGATCATCGATAAAGACGAATATGCCGAATAATTTACCGATTTTATATTTATAATGAATTTAACTTAAAAATTATATTATTAATTATTATACAATGTCTAAAACACTTGTCATCATATTAAGCGAAACTAGAGCACACGAATTAACGTTTGATACTTTCAAAAAAAATGTAATTGATGAATTAAATGCGGATTTATGTGTATGTATTGGTGTTAATCCTGATTACGATTATAATAACCCATTTTATCAACTCGCCAAATATAAATTTATATATGACGAACCACAAGATTTCGGAGATGCAATGGAATATGCTTACAATATCATATCTTCACAAAGACCAAAATATGAAAAATTAGAAAATATGAATGCTTTGTATGGCAAATTACAACATCCAGAACAATCTATCGCAAATGTTACGTATTATGGTGATGCTGCAAATATAACAGATATAGATAGCTTAAATGATGACGAAATTGTAATACATACAAAAGATTTTCCATGTGAGTTATGGAAAAATAAAGTGTATGGAACCAAAAATAGTAATAATACCAATTTGGTTACTCAAGAAAATGTAATTACATACAAAAAACCTTTATATTGGCGTGAATTTTTGAAAATAAAAGATCAGTTTTTAGGAGGAGTAAAAGATAGTCATAATCAACATCCGGGTTCTGCAGGTATTTTAATTTTTTTTAGATGGTTTTTATTAAAAAATTTGATAGAAAATGATGTAATAAACAAGTATGATAGATTTGTTATTACAAGGAGTGATTTTATATATCGATTACCACACATAAAAATAGAATTAATGAATGAAAATTGTATCTGGATACCAGATTGCGAACACTATAATGGATATACAGATAGACATGTCGTTTTATCTAAAAATAATATTGAACCCTATTTGAATATATTGAATAATTTAGTTCTTAGGTCGAATGAATATTTTATGAAAATGAAATGTCATAGTAATTGGAATGTAGAAATGCTTATAAAATTTAACTTTGAACAAAATAATTTATTGCATCTTGTTAAAGAATTTCCGTATGTTATGTACAGTGTGAGAAATATAAATGGAAATACAAGATGGAGTAAAGGTATCTATTCGAAAGAATTAGGTTATTATATAAAATATAAGTCGGAATACGATAAATCATTGTTTTATAAAAATGAATTTGAAAAATCTGGATCGACAATTGATGAATTTTATAAACAATATATTTATAACATACCATTAATCGGCTTAGGTGTGGGTGGATATGATTATAATACCACTTATAATGCCGTTTTGAAAGCATTAAATATAGGTTATAGATTAATAGACACTGCTGAAAATTATTGTAATGAAGAAGCAGTTGGAAATGCTATAATTGATTCTGGAATAAATAGAAATGAAATAATAATTATATCAAAATATTTTGGAGGTATAAATTTCGGTAAACCAAATGATATAAAAAATAGTTTCAATAATTCATTAAAAAAACTAAAAACAAATTATATTGATATTTATTTAATTCATACACCGTTTGCGTGTGAATGGGTAACTGAATGGGAACCAATACATAATGATAATTATATAAATTATAAAAATAGAATAAGTGTTTGGCTACAACTTATTCAATTAAAAAAACAAAATGTAGTAAATTATATAGGTGTTTCAAATTGGACATTAGACAATTTGAATGAGATAAAGTTGAATAATTTATATGTACCTGATGTAATTCAAATCGAATGGTGCCCTTCTTTTCATGATACACAATTATATCAATTCTGTGTCAATAATTCTATTAAAATAATAGGTTATGGTTTATTTTCAAGAGATTCTATAAATGAAATAAAGAATATAGAATTTAACGAAAAAAGTAAAACCCCTAGTGAAATATTAATAAAATGGTGTATTCAACAAAATATTATTGTTATTCCAAGAAGTAATAATTCTCAAAATTTATTAAATAATTTCAATACAAGTAAAGAAAAATGGACACTATGTTACGAAGATATAATGCTTATAAATAATACACCGCAAAAACATAAAGGGCATTGTTTAAAAAACGTATATGAAAAAAATCATAGTATAAAAATTTGGAAACCTTTGATACTCGATACTTTAAAATTAGACAATTTAGTTAATGATAATAACAATGCAATATATGATTTAATAAATGGAAACATATCATGTATCATAATAAATAAGTTAATTACAACTAATGATTGTGCGACTATTTTAACAAAAATGGAAAATAAAAATTTATTAAAAAATCAATTACCATATGATAATTATGGTATTCATTTTAGAGAAAAGGAAATTGGTATTACAATAGATGATATATGGAGGAACAATCCTGATCAATATTTTAATGAATGTAAAAAAGTAAATAATTTATTTGAAAATATATTTGATAATAGTTTAAATCCATTAGAAATATTTGTCGAAACAATACAAAAAGTAGTGGGTGGAAAATATATAGTTTTACAACATCAAAAAGATAATATAGTATGTCCTAAAGGTGTATTTAGAATTTTTTCACCATCTTCTGCAGAATTTCCTTATCATACAGACGGATTTAATTATGGAAATAGTATAAATAATATTACAGATCTTGATCGAAATTTATTTCCAATGATTATGAATTCTGATACAAATTCAATAATTGCTATAATATTAGTATTACAACAAACAGATAATTCGACAAATGAAATTGACTTGCATAATTGCTTAGTTGATGATTTAGAATCAATGAAGGACGAAATTGGCATGTACTCCCATTGGATGGGGACAAAATACACGAACCAACCTATATTAAAAAATAAGTTAGAAGATAAAGAATTCTTTTCACCAATTTTAAATACAGGTGATATGTATATTTTTAGCGCTTCCAGAATACATAAACTTCATAATTTAATACAAAATAATAATAGAATAGTTCTAGCAAGTTTCGGTTGTGTAAAAAACGACAATATTATTTTATATCAGTAGATATTTAGACGGTTGAACATAATAATAAGTTCATTTAATAATAAGTTCATTTAATAATAACATCATTACATATATAATGCCGAACTTAACTCCATATTTTTATAATTCAACCAACAATATTAAAACAAATCAATACATCGAAACTGGTACATATTTAGGTGATGGAATAAAATGTGTATTAAATAATTATAATAATATTCATTCAATAGAGTTATCTGAAAAATGGTATCAACATAATATCGAACAATTTAAAAATAATAATAACGTTACAATGCATTTAGGGGATTCAAAAAAAGTACTTCCAGAATTATTAAATAATATTGATGAACCGGTTACAATATATTTAGATGCTCATTATAGCGGTGGAACGACTGCTTTTGGTGATGAAGAAGTGCCTTTATTATTCGAACTTGAAATATTAAAAAATAGAAAATACGATGATATTATAATCATTGATGATTGTAGACTCTTAGGTAAAACTGGAACCTGTGGTAGTGGACCAAATGATCCGATATATCCTACAATGACTTATGATTGGAGTAATATTACAGAAAATAATATTATAAAATTAATCAAAAATGGATTTGTTTTATTAAAAAATGAAAATAATAAATATACAGACGGAGCGGAAGATCAATATATAATTGTTAAAAATAATGTATAATAAATCTCTCTGAAAGATAATATATGTCAACGTGACTTGTTTTGAATTATTTTTAATATATACAAGTTTTCATACGGAAAATAATGTAATAAACCTCTAATCTTATAATAATATGAGCAACATAGTTGATATCATTATAATTGGTGGCGGAATCGCCGGTTTATACGCGGCATATCAGATCAAACGCATCGCTCCACCAAATACAACCTTCCTCGTTTTAGAAAAGAATCCGAGACAATGGCTAGGTGGTCGTGCCGGGAATGAGACATTTTATGGTGCAAACGTAGTTGTTGGCGCAGGTGTAGGACGCAAAGAGAAAGACAATGCATTGATCAAGCTACTCAAGGACACCAAGACCCACACGTCCGAATTCGCAACATCGCGTATCTATGTACCACGCGCGCTATTCCAACCCGACGATATCATGAACGCCATGCGGACCTTGAAAGCTGAATACAATAAACGCCCCGAACATTACCGACACTCTCGAAAGACATTCAAGCAGTTCTTTATTGACACTCTTGGCGAAGGAGAGTACCGGAGTTTCGTTATTAGCACAGGTTATACCGACTTCGAAAACGCCGATATTTATGAAACTCTTTACCACTATGGTATGGATGATAATGTCAGCGGATGGACGGCGATCCATGTGCCATGGAAAGACCTCATTGATTCATTATACCAAAAAATCGGTGGTGGCAGTCGACATTTCCGATTCTCGACGGAGGTCACGCGTATTCGCAAAATAGAAGACAATCCCGGTTGTATTTTTGAAGTAGCGACTTCGACAGCGACACCAAACACAAGTAATAATAAAGTATACTACGCGAATAAAGTAGTCGTGGCAACTACAGTCGATGCTGTGCGAAAAATCGTCCCAGGCGCGTCCGCGCGAACAAGCATATACCAGCAGATCCAAGGACAGCCGTTTCTTATTGTATACGCGAAGTTTGACCGCGAAAGCACCGAAATCATGAAGAAATACGTCACATCTTTCACAGTACTTGAAAAGGGTCATCTTCAAAAAATGATACCAATGGATCCGGATAAAGGAGTATATATGATTGCGTATAGTGATAACGATCACGCAAAGGCCCTCAAGGCCAAAGGTGCACTGGAAAATACGCGCAAAAACTGCGAAATGTATTCAAAGTGGGTGGTGGACGCACTTGGAATACCAGCTTCGACCCCGCTTCATATTATCGCGATCAAAGATTATTACTGGCAGACAGGTACACACTACTACGAACCACTGACCAAAGAATTCAAATCGCGCGGCGAATTCATCCATCAAGCGCAACATCCGATGAAAGGAATGGTCGTTGTTGGAGAGATGGTTAGCCGCGATCAAGGATGGGTGGAAGGCGCGCTTGAAAGTGTTGATAAAGTGATTACGAGAGATTGGGTATCTACGCTTTGCTAATTTCATCGATAAATTCGGATATAACAACATATAGCATATACCCAGATACTGTGATCAATGGAAGATATTCGATCATCGTTTAATTATTATTATATATTTAGTTTAGATCTTTACTCTTTGAATGGTTCAAATATGAAGTCGTCGCCGATCTGTCTTATTAATATATAATTTAATGATTTAATATAATTAATAACATCTTCCTGCGTTTCTATCATATTTTCACATTTTCTTTTATAATTATTCCATATTTCGATAATAATAATCGGCATATTTTTTGTTATTTCTGTTCGAGCTCCCAATAAAAACTGATACTCAAAACCTTCAATATCAACTAACATTATATCAAAATGATCTATTTTTAAGTTATCCAGCTTATTCACTTTATGTTTAATTTTTCGATCTGCCAAGCAAGCAGAACGTATATTATTTTTTATATCATTTTCCGTAAAAACATGCATTCCGCCACTATTGTTTTTTACCCGATTAATATGTTCAACAGGGCAAATTTTGTCATCACTCATAAAATATACATCTTCTTCACTATTTCCTACTGCTATGTTAATCGTATGTATATTTGTTATATTATTAAGTACTATATTTTCGCATAAATGAGTATATGTTCTAGGGTATGCCTCAATTGCTGTTACTTTATCGATACATAAAGAAATAGGTAAACATACACTTCCAATATGTGAACCTATATTCAAAAAATGAGTCAATCGATTTTTAGATATGTAATGTTTTATCATATCTACAATATCGTCGTTCCATTGAGCCCCACTCAATAATTTATTCTGAATGCAGTCATTTTTATTATATATTATATATTTTATACCAGATATTTTTGGTGAAATAGTGGACATTATTAATATGTATGCATATACATATTAATTTTATATTGTTATTTATTCATTTGTGAAAGTAGTGATTAGAATGTATTAAATTATCACACCCCCACAACCACCCGCTCCAACTCCGAAATACGAATATGAGGCAACTCCGTATGCGCCTCCCAGAAATACTTGCAATACGACCACTTAAAATCAAGCTTATCGCAGTAATAATTCGAATACGACC
>Ga0078894_10004272_pt1 | contig 10916 bp, 2 predicted proteins | sample LauGreSu1BDMLBSD_2_FD_67506 | JGI IMG/M metagenome (GOLD analysis project Ga0078894, IMG submission 67506) | Freshwater lake microbial communities from Lake Michigan, USA - Su13.BD.MLB.SD (version 4) (version 4) | ecosystem: Environmental > Aquatic > Freshwater > Lake | place: Lake Michigan, USA... | reverse complement strand
GCCCTATTAGGAGCTGATTTAAACGTGGCAAACCTATTAACTGGACCTGGTCTTAAGAATGACACATTATTAGCGCAAATAGGTGCCTTAGAATTGAAGTTTCACTTAGAAGCTAGAATTGCGGCTAAATTAGCTCAGGAAGCACTTGGTTTAACAACCATAGATGATATGGTTACAAACCCATTAAAAATTGCTGAGGCTATAAAAAACCCTAGTTCTATAATAGAGAGAGGTGACGCGGATATCACAACCTTTAAAGGTGCCTTGGGTAAAGTGGCTAGCTTTATATCAGATGTTAGTGGTTTGGGTGGTTTAACATCAGCGTTTTTTAACGATGATTCTGTTGTACTTAGACCAACTTGTTTCTCTGATTCTGAATACGGTACATATGATATTGATAAAAAATTAGATGAAAGAGACATCGATAGAATAGAAGAAACTGGTAGAGGACAAAGGTTTTCTATGTTCCTTAATCTGGGTATAAACAAATACACACCAGATTTTACCTCTAAATTGGATAGAGCTAATAGTAGGTTACTAGAAGGTTTAGTTAAGAGCCAAACTGGTCAAGAAATTGTTAACTTTAGAAGTTATATAAGCGGTGGCCGTAACGGGATATTTTATTTATTGCAAGACAAGAATGGTTTACAGGTTAAAGCTAATACTGAATTAACAAGAGCTATAACTTTTGATCCGATAACAAACAGAGAAAACGCTTTTTCGGAACCTGGTGTTGAAAACGTTTCTAAATATTCTTCAGTACAAACATCTTTTGTTTGGAGAGGACCAACAAGAGAGACATTCCTTGATATCGAAAATCAACAAACAGCTTTAGATGACTGGGATACTAAGATTAAAGACAGTGACTCCCTTTCAAGAACTAAAGCATTCCGTGACTGCTCAATTTTAGATGTAACACAAACTTTATTAGAGTCTGGTATTGAGAATAGAGCTATAAGAGCTATCGACCAAACTAAAACAAAATTTACTGACGGTTACCACTTCTCTCCAAAAGGTAGTGGTGTTATCACACCTTACAGACAGGAAAGAAGAAACAAAAAAGATGAGTTAACTGGTTACAGATATTTAGTACCAGGCCTTGACGCTGCTGGTAATAGGGATGATGAAAGAATGTATAATGAGGTTGAGCTATGTAGAACATGGACAAAAGCTAAACCTTTTACAAAAATAACCGATTTAATTAGATGGAAAGAGTTACACAGAAAAGAAAGAAACTCTGTCTTAGATAGATACGGTAACTTAAATATCCACCCATCACCTTTAAACGTAAACGAGGGTTATGGTAGATTAGGTGACGGACTTGGTGACGCGGTTGTTGAGGCTTTTGGTGAGAAAAGAGCTAGAAAATATATGTTCTCTATTGAGAACTTGGCTTGGAGAGAATCAAGATTATTTACCGACTTACCTGCCTGTGAAAAAGGTGCAAACGGTGGTAGAATCATGTGGTTCCCACCATATAACATAAGATTTACAGATGACACGACAACAAACTGGACAGCACACCAATTCCTTGGTAGACCAGAACCGATATATACATACAACAACACAGAAAGATCTGGTACGTTGTCATGGGATATTGTTGTCGACCACCCAACGATTTTAAACCTTTTGGTTTCTAAAGAATTTGCTTCACTGACAGATGGTGAGGTTGATGAATTATTAGCCGCTTTCTGGGCTGGTTGTTTAGAATACGATGTATTTGAGTTGGCTAGAATTTGGGGTGTGTTTAGTGAATCTGATATTGAATACTTCCAAAAAGTTATTGAGGATTTAGATATTAGATTACCTAATGAAGTTATAAGAAAAAAAGTTAAAAGTTCTGGTGTTAATAACGATAAAAGAGTTGAGATTGAAACAGAGGATGAAGAAGCCCCATCAATACCACAGTACAACTTATTCTTTGAGAACGATATACCGTTACCAAAAAAATCTTATAAAGCAAAAACATTTACTGTTGAACCATATGATCACTATTTCCAGATATATACTGATTTAGCAAATGGTATTAACATAAATAAAAACTCTGAATACCAAGAAGAAGCTGCTGTTGGTAACACATCTGGTTCTGGTTTACAAGACAAACAATGGATTCGTTACGATAAAACAATCGGTAATAAAATGCCACCAGAAAATAACTATTTCTTCGCTAAAGACAGAACCGCTTACCCAGCCAAAATTTATGGTTATGAGCAACAAGTTGAAGCGTTAAAGACTAGTGATTATTCTGCTGAGAAATATGCTCTGACTAAGAATCATAATCTAACGATTGATATGATTGCTCACGCATCACCTTCAGCACCTGGTAGATCGATTGATGAAATACAAAAATATAACAACAAATTAGCCTCAAGACGTTTCGTATCCGTGGTTAAATGGTTTGTACCAAAAGTCTTAAGTAATGACACAATAAAATGTTATAACGTAAATGATGGTTTAGAAATAACATCGGAAAATATTAACGATCTTTTTGTTAATGGGCTTGAAGATACAAACACAATTACAATTTTAAGAGGTGATATAAACGAACCAACAAAAAGACAAACAATTGTTTTAAATGTTACTGCGGCTGTTGGTTTAACAAATGACGATGTATTCCCTACAGACCCAGCTTCTGAGTACGCTCAGTTATTTGGTATGCCTAAAATATTTAAAGTTGGTGGTGAGGATATACAGTATTATGAAATACCTTACGAAAATAAGATTTATTATATGGTTAAAACGTATAATGAATACGATAAAGTTGCAGGTAAGTTTAAACCAAACGGTACTCTAGTTTCTAATAGTTTAATTGGTACTTCGATTGCGGTTAGAGTTGATGCTAATGGTAAGGCACAACAAATTTACAGAAGATTAGCTGATGTTGTTTGTGGTAACTTATCATCACAGGCTTCATATGCAAGAAGGGTTGAGGTAAATTCTGTCTTAGCGCCTAAAGAGATACCTATTGTTAAGGTTATCCCACCTAACCCAGATCCCCCAAGAGAGATTGAGGAAAAATTTGTTTCGACAAATGTTACTAAAAGAGAGATTGCACAAAGAATTTTAAATAAATTATTAACTGAATGTGATTATTTTGAATATTTGTCACAAGAGGCACCTATTGTATACGATAGTTTGAAAAGTAAGTTAAAATATTTTACACCTGCTTTCCACTCTATGACACCAGAAGGTCTAAATACCAGACTTACTTTCCTACAACAATGTATGAGACCTGGTGAGACTATAACTAAGAACCAGGGCGAGGGTAATTGTGATGCTAAAAACACCGCATTTGGTAAACCACCTGTGTGTGTTTTAAGAATTGGTGATTTTTACCACACAAAAATCATTATCAATAACCTGAATATTAGTTACGATCCTTTAGTGTGGGATTTGAACCCAGAGGGTATTGGTGTGCAACCTATGTTAGCCAAAGTTAACCTTTCATTTAAGTATATTGGTGGACAAGGTCTTAGAAGATATGTCGATCAATTACAGAATGCTTTATCATTTAATTATTACGCTAACGCGGATGTTTATGATGAAAGAACTTTTGCCAATACCGATAGAAGAGAAAGAGATTTAATTAACCTAGAACAAGATTTCTTCGCTCAAAATAGTTTAGACTTGATACCTATTGTTGCTCAAGCGAAATTAATAACACCTACAACAGAATTTTTACCAGTACCAGTTGGTACAATTGGTATAATAAGCCAAAGGTTGTTACCTAAATTAGCTGGTGGCACATATTACAACTATTTAGTGGCTGCAACACCATTTAACCCTGTGACTGATTACCCAGCTGAAGCTTGTGTTATCTATCAAGGCCAATATTATGTTAGAAAAGTAACGAAATACCCAGCGAGCGGACCAACATTACCAACTGATACAAACACTTGGTCAATTGTTGATCACTCTAACTTTGGTGAGTTTGCGTTTAGACAGGAGTATGGTAGATATTACATAAGCCAATATGACATACAATATGATGGTATGTTTGGTGAGTTATATAAAACATTTGGTGAGTACATATGGTCATTAACTGGTGAAAAATGGAGTTCTGAAGATACAGATATCTATAAAACTTTACCTGAGATTCTTAGAAAGAAAAACTATAGTAAAACTTTACCAACAACTGGTACAACAATATCTGATATTATATCAACAATAAGTGGTAACACCATACCTCTTGGTTCTTTTAGTGGTTTAACCTACTATGAGACTTTTAGAAATATTGCTGAAGATAAAAGATATATTGAGTTGGGTGATATATTTAAAACACACCCGTTATTCTTATCTAAGAATAATAATATGCCAGAAAATTTTGAGGCATTAAAATTAAACCTACACCCACAAGAATATATGTTTAAAGTTGGTGATGGTTTAGGGTTACCTTATAATTTCACAGCTTTAACAGGTGCAACAAATAACGGTAGAAGCACAAAATATTTCCAAGGTAGTTTTACGAACGGCTACACAAATTATTTTGATGGTGTTTCTGAAACAGGTGGTATATTCTTTAAAGAAAGCGCTAATTCACAAAAAATCTATGAATCAATCATGGATAATTTCGCTGCTGAATTTAGAACAAAAATTAGATTAAACATATTACCTATATGGGATAAAAAATATGATACAAATCTTAACACATTTAACGCTTTTAATAATAAGTTAGATGATGTACATAGAATCATGTTTAGAACCTACGTATCAAACCTATTTGAGTCATATTATAGTGGTTTAAAATCAAACGATGAAACGTTAGCGAATGATTTAAATGACAAGGTTGCTAAGATGAGTGTTATTTTAGCTGGTTTATCATTACCATTGTATGGTTATGACGCCAAATACACGCAAGACGGTAAAGCTCAGTTATATGAGATAGTACCTAACGCTAAAAAATTGGCAACGCCAGTGACAGACCCTAAGATGTTTGGTTACAACCCATACGACCAATATAAGAAATTAAATATAAGTGGTGGTGAAATAATTAATTTCGCTGATGTTAAAACTATTTTCCAAAATACTTCATCAGGGTGGGACGGTAATTCAACACCTACTTTGCTTGATTATATTGGATTAGGTAACGGTTTATATTTCTTTAAACAATTGGTTAACGAAGTTTCGGTTGGTAGTACAATAGATTCACCTATTTTTGATGATGAGTCACCTGTTATTAATGAGTATGTTAGAAACATGGAGTTTTTACAAAAGGTATTTGGTTATTCAACATTAGATGAATTACCTAACCAATACAACTTTAAAAACTATTTACCAAAATCTAAAGTATTTTCAAATAGCGGGCCTGGTTCGTACAATTATTATTTTGAAACACCATTCTCATTTAACCCAACTGAATTTGGTACATCATCTTCAGCTAGATTACTAGAAACAACTGGTGATAATTTGGTTACTAGATTATCTGACGGTAGTATTGCTAACACAGCTAACAACTCACTTAGCGATGGTAATTATGAGATGAAGTATACCTGGGAAAAGTTAAATTACGAAATGCTTGATTTTAGTAATAAGACGTTAGAATTGATGTTGTCTGATGAAATGGAAACCAAATTAAATGATGTTGATTTCACTTACACACCTTCTTTGGATTTTGATATGCAGTTAACTGGTTTAACTGGTACAACTGTGATTGGATCGGTAACAGGTGCAACAACTGGTGATACATTACCTAAATTATTATTTTACTACGGTGATAATAAAAAACCTAATAAAGCGTTAACAGCCGTTAATTACTATTTATTTAACAAAGATAACCCGAATATTACAGGTACTGATTTACAAACAATTTTAGGTCAATTGAATGAATTGCTTAAATATGATTTCACGATTAATGAGTCATTTATTAACGCGTTACCAGATAATAACATTTTATCATTGACTGGTGATACGCCAGATGGTAAATCGGTTGATTTAATTCAGTTATCGGCAATGCATGAGTTGATCTTTATGGAATTCATAGTTCAGTTAGACACGAATAAAAACACACATATTGAGGCTTTAAAAACGCAATTCCTTGAATCAATATCTATCCCAGCCAATATTAAAGATAAACCTAAAAAAGCTGAGAAATATATTGCTCAAAAAACTAAAGAAATTGAAACAACGGTTAAAGATGTGTTTAATTTGATTTCTAAGTTTGTTTTAGAATTTAATAGTAGTTTAAATGACTTGTATAATTACAACCAGTCTGTTAGAGGTAATACCGTTAAAAAAATAAATAAAAATGTTTTTGGTGGAGCCGAAAACGACTACTTAAACCTTTCACCTACTGAGATTAAAAACAAATTGATGAAAGGTGGTGCGGAAGATTATACTTTAACAATGAGAGAGACAAGTAAATTAGATAACACTATTGTTAGAAATTTAAAACTCTTTACAAAATACAAGAGTGACCCTATTATTAATATAAGTTCTGCACTTGAGGCCGAAACTGAACCGAAAAATGAAACAACTCAGTTAGCACAATTATATCCAGAATTTTACCAATAAATTAAACAAAAATGGCTTTAAATTATTTCAATAGGTATAGAAAATTAAATAGTGATGAAAAAAGAGTTTCACCACCTTTTATTAAATTGGATGCTAAACAAAGTGATAAGTTTACCACTTATACTGTTAATAAAAGTAGACTCGATAAACTTAGTCAACAGCACTATGGTGCACCATATTATGGCTGGTTAATATTAATGGCTAATCCAGAACTGGGGTCAAGTGAATGGGAGTTCCCAGATAATTCAACAATAAGAATACCATACCCTTTACAGGAAACGCTTAGGGAGTATGAGACTAAATTAAAAAATAGGTTGGATTATTATGGCGGTTAATTATGATGAAAAAATATTATCGACATTTGGTAAAAGAACAACAAGAGTTGGTGAATCAGAAAACCTATCAAGAGGTGTTTTTGTTGTCGATCCAAACAAGATTGTAACTGAAGATGATACGATAATACCTAGATACGTTAAACAGGAAGATATGGTTATGTATGCAAACATAACCGCAAGATTAAACCCTGATAGCGCGATTATTGATGACGGTACCGATAATAGCAAGGTAATTACTATTGGTAGAGTTGGTGTTAATTTTTTGAACCCATTAGCTAAAGCCCCTAAAGATAATTTAGGTAATGTTGTTTTTGGTGACAAAAAAAATAAAGATTACTTCACAACTGAGTGGTCTGATTATTTTACCTCTAACGCTGAACAAGGATCGTATTTCGATCCAGAAACGTTTGGTATATCAAACATAGACGTAACACACAACGCTAGTTTAACACCGATCATTAAAATTGAGTTTATTGATGTACAAGGTAGAACATTACTTGAAAGAGGTGACGACCCAACAAATCCATATAACATATTTTATAGATTCCCATACCCTTTATTCACTTTAACAATTAAAGGTTATTTTGGTAAAGCTATCGAATACCCATTATCAATGACAAAAACGTCAACAACGTTCGACTCATCAACTGGTAACTACATAATTAGAGCCGAGTTCTTATCAAGAACTTTTTCAATATACAACAACTTTTTAACGATATATGCATATGCGGCACCGTATATGTACGAAAGAACTGATGTCCCTAAGAGTTATTTAGGTAAAAGATTGTTAACAGCGTTGTACCAGAAACAAAACGCTAAATACGCTGAGATTTATGGTACTGGTACAACCGAGTACCTTAAACACGAATTTGTTAAATACCCAACTATTCTTGATTTAACAAGAGCGCAAACCGTTCTTGGTTATGAGACTTTAGCTGTTGATGAGAAATTGAAACAAATTAACACTGATAGGGAAAAAGCTCTAAACTGGAATGGCCAGTTAGAAACTGCGTATACTAGCGGTATTAATAAACAATACAACCTTATATGGGAAACCATTTTAAAAAAAGGTGATGGTGATAAATTTTATTTAACCACAGAAACAATTGAGCAGTTAAAATCGGATGAATTAACTAGTCTATCTATCACAAATTTCCCTAACCCGTATTTTATATATTCAGAATATTATGATGTTTTAACGACAATCAATGATGGTGATGGTGCTGTTAGCACTGAACTAAAAACGGCGATCTATAAAAATATTATAAACAACACTAGTTTACCAGATGGGTATAAAAAAAATATTATACAAGATGATTTAAAAACAATTCTACAAGAAAGTTTATTGTTAATGTATAACACCGACTCAAATGATGAATCCGAGCTAAGTAAAATTTACTACACAAAAACATATTTTGACACCTTACATAAAACCGTAAGTAAGACAATAGCTGAATTTTACGATAAAGAAGAAAATAGGGTTATTGATGAGCTAGGGTTTCAATTAAAAGGGCAACTTGGCTATGTACCGAACATGTCGAACGTTCTGCGCATATTAATGAATAATATGCAGATATTTTTAACAATGTTAAATTTAGTCGCTTTAAATGCAGCTAAACAGATAGAGTCGGATTCGGAAAGAATGAGTAACCAAAGCAAATTTGGTGAATATGAGGTTGACATAAACTCACCTGATTTTAAAAGATTTTACCCGTTCCCTAATTATTTCCAAAAGAAGTTTGATGCGGATAACGATGATTTTGTTTGGGAAAAAATATATCCGTGGACGAGTAAAACAGTAAACTGGTTCGAAGTCCAGTTTGTTGAAGAGGTTTATAACGCTTTAAAACGTATTTCAGAAATAAAAGGTATTGATAGTCAAACAGAAGCTGATATCTTGTTCCAATTAGAACAAGTTAAAAAGATCAAAAACTCAACTATTGGTGAGAAAAGAATGGCTTTATTGACGACTTTGTTGGTTGTTAATAATTTAGAGTATTACAATGACCAACAAACACCAAGAGAAACAGGGTTTGAGTTTATGGAAAAAATCTTAATGTTCTCAACATTAGGGTTTCTTAACACAGCTGGTGATGTAACTAAGATAAATGATATAACAAAATTATTTGTTGATCATGAGTTTGATTTAATTGAAAGAAGATATCAAAACAAAGAACCTAATGATTTGCATCAGTTTTATACTGATTTACACCAGTTTACTGATTATGGTATTGACCCAGCTGGTGAATGGCCCACAAACTATGATAAGATATGTTCTGAATTGGTAAATGGTTCTGCGCTAGACACAACAGACCCAACTGGACAAGCAACTTTTGGTGTTACAACAAATAACACCGCGATCGTTAATAACATAAACAATTTACTACCAGAGTTTAAGGCTTTATTAGCCACTAATTATACGATGGATCAGTTAAAGGATTTATACGCTAAAGTTGACGCTATTATAAATAACGCAACGGACATTAACGAATTTAGAAAATTATATCAGTATAACCCCTTAAAATATAAAAACAGAAAAAACCCTAACACTGGTCAAACGGTTAGAGCTTTATTTTTTGATGGTTTAGATGCACACGATCAATATGATGGTTTTAGTGATTATTTAAATGATTACGGAAATAAATTGGATGCGTATAAAAAGACGTCTTTAGTTTCTGCTAATAATGGTTATTTTTATTCTTTAAACACCCAAAAAGGTGATGTTTTAAATTTCACAATTGACGGTAAAGTTGAGGCGAATGACGTAAACTCAACACCTTTAACTTTTGCTTTAAAAACGGATAATTTATTTAAAACAGAAGGAACTGTGTTGGATAGTAGTAAAAAAATAACAAATGGGACTAAATATAGTAAAGTAAGAATATAAATGGCGTCATCTTTATCAAATTATTTAAACCAGAGATATCTGGGTAGCACCGAAAACGATTTGGTGTCTTTGATGTCAAAAGCGTATGATGAGTATAACAATAATACCATAAAAACGGTATATGGTAATTACCCATTTTCAGATGACAAATTAACTTCACCAAGAATTGTGGGTATAACTTACCCCACTAACTATACACCAATTAATCACGCAATATTCGCGCAAAATATTGTTAATGAGAGTAAAACGGGTAGGCTATTTAAAACCGCTCAACTTTTCATCGGTAGTTTGGGGACCGCATCTAATAACGGTAAACTATCACCAGCGCAATTAGCCAAACTATTTAGAACCTCTCAAGGTTTGATTGAGGTGCCAATCCACCTTATATTATATATTGGTGGTTTATATGATTTTTATTATTACGGTCAAGCGGATAATGACATTAATCTGGGTTTAATTAATGGTTTAACTAATAAAAACGGGCAGGATATTTTATCAGATGATTTACTATTAAATAAACACTACGGTTCATACGCTTTTAGTGATACCATTGACCCTGGTTTAAAAGCAGCGACACTACCCTTTTTAAAGCCGCTAACACCAAGATTTGTTGACGACTTAATGTTGTTTGATTACGAATCATATAGAGATACTAGTGCACCTAAAAACTATGTGGATACTTACTATGACTATGAACTTAGAAAAGATATCCCGTTAAGTAACAACATATCATCACACATACCATTCTCTGGTTACGGTGTTTTGAATAATTATCTGAACTCAATGTCATACCTTTATTTCGGTGAAGGGCTTGACGGTCAGGTAACTGAAAATACTAATTTAAATGACGATAAATTACCCTACCATATTATTGGTAATTTCAGGGGTAAATTAAAAACATTTAAAACATATAACGATCAAAATATAAACTTTCTAGGTTCGTATAATAGTTACGGCCCGTCTGTTAAATTTGAACTAAATGCACCTGAATCGGATTTAAATACGATAACAGGTTCATTAACATTTGACAATGATTTTATTTTTACGGATAAAAACAATAAAGAAAAAATAGAATTCTTCCTTCTTTTATCCAAAATAAAAGCTAATTTCCTTGGTGGTCATATAGATACTGTTGATGTGTATAATATCGTTAGAAAATTATGTACAGTTAATAATTTAAAAGC
>Ga0078894_10004271_pt1 | contig 10918 bp, 8 predicted proteins | sample LauGreSu1BDMLBSD_2_FD_67506 | JGI IMG/M metagenome (GOLD analysis project Ga0078894, IMG submission 67506) | Freshwater lake microbial communities from Lake Michigan, USA - Su13.BD.MLB.SD (version 4) (version 4) | ecosystem: Environmental > Aquatic > Freshwater > Lake | place: Lake Michigan, USA... | reverse complement strand
TTTTTTTTTAATCTCAATTATTTGTAAAAATTGTAATCAGCATTACTATAATCCAAATCAAACAAATAATGATCTTAACGACATCTTCTACTATGCCGTCAGATTCATGCGTTATTTGTGGGGTTATTAAAAGCGCTGTTAGTAGCAAATCATTATTGGCCATTTATTTTAAATTTATTACAACATGAGAAATATATTTTGACATCGTTTTTTTCTGTTTCTTTAGAAAGCTTAATTTTTAAAAATACAAGCTAAGATTTAAGCTAACATCTATTTTATTTTTTTAATTCTTTACTTTGTTTAGGATAGGATAAATCGTTGGATAAAAAAAATAAAATTTTTTAAACTATTAATAAGTTTACAGATTTTTTTTGTATATATTTATTTTTTAAGAAATAGCAATTTTTTGTCTTTGTTTTCTAGCATTCTTGCCTTCAAAATAAACAACAATTAGAAGTATTGAGAAAACTAGACAAAATATAAAAACAAATATACATAGTTCAACCCAACTTTGTGGGGCTGCCATGAATATTAATGATGGTGAAGTCAAAAGAAAAAAAAATCTCCAATCGTCGAACATTATATTTATTTTCTTGACAAGAATTAATTTAAGAAATAGCTATTTTCTGTTTTTCTTTTTCTTCTTTTTCCTTCTTTTTTTCGTCAAAATACCGTACAGCAAAGTAAATTGCAAAAGCTGTCTCAACTCCAATACTGCCGATTATTTTACTTCTATCTTTTTCTTTGATATTTTTATATTCCGACGTCAGATATATAATTGACCCTATAGCAGCTGTTGCGCTTAATAACGAAATGAGTAAATAAAATGGAATTTTATTTACAAATAAAATAAAAAATAAAAAATAATAAATAAAAAATTAAATATATTCGGATAATATGGTTGATAAAAAATGTTTTTTTTTCTAATTTTCTTTGGCCTCCAAAAATACAAATAAAATAAATTAACTTAAAGACAGGGGTTTTAAATAAAAAAAATGGTTAAGAAAACTGTCGCTAAACAAACTACTAATGCAACTACAAGTGCACCTTCTGAGAATGTGACCGCTGTGGTCGTTGCTGCCAAGAAAAGAGCCCCGCGTATTGTCAACAAAGCTGAAACTGTCACTCCTCCTCCCGTCGTTGTATCCGAACAAGTTGCCGTCGAGGCACAGACGCCTTCTGTGAGACGAGTGACCACTCGTGACACTGTGCTTGAGGATTTTGACAACCTCATCAACAGTATCAATGCCGAGCTCTTACATGTTCGTGGGACGAAAGAGAAGCATGTTCGGCTGAAGTTTTTGCGGTCCGTTTCCCGACAACTTGCTCAGTTGAAGACGCATTCTCAGAAGGTTATGAAGAAGCGGCGGATGACTAATCCAGATAAGGCACACAATTCGATCTTTCAGTTGGCTGTGCCAATTTCTGAAGAGCTTGCCGCATTCAACGGCTGGAACCCGTCTGAGCCTCGTTCTCGGGTGGATGTTACTCGAGCGCTTTGTAAGTACATCAAAGACAATTCTCTTCAAGATCAGAACGATCGGCGCATCATTCTCGCCGACGCCAAGCTTGCCAAGCTTCTAAACTACACCCCAGACAAGGATACGCCTCCGTTGAACTATTCTCGTCTTCAATCGTATATGAAGGTTCACTTCCTTCCTACGAATTCAACAATTGTAGCGCCTAGCGTCCCGCTTCCTCTTGCAGCTCGACCGTCGCCTTCTCCGAAGAAGTCTAAGACTGTAGCTGCTCGGAAGTAAGTTATAAGTTTCATAACAAAATAACAAAATAACAAAATAACAAAAAAAATAAGAATTTTAAGAAATAAAAATTCTTATTTTGTGACTTATTTATGCAATTAATTTTATTTTTCAAAAAAACATAAAATAAATAAAACAAATCCGAAAATGTCAAAAAAAATCCAAAAAATAAATTTTTTTATTTTCGCAGTCGTAGCCTTACTTATTATTATTTTTGGAGTTTTATTGTCGCTTAGGTCGAAATCAAAAAGAAGCCATAAAAAAGAAAAACCGGGTATCGTGTTCACATGTACGACCTTTTTTGATTTTGAGAAACAAAATAAGTGGGAATGCTTCATCACAGCCATGGATAGCATTATCAAGTTTCATGACAGAAGTGTTTTGGATCAAATCGATACATGGATAGTTGTGAACGAGTTTGCAGAAAATCCCAAAAAAGATTGGGAAGCCCTTGTCAAGGAGAAGTATCCATTTGTTACTTTTGTTACGAAAAACTCAGATCAGAAAGGACAAGCAGCATCTATGAACATTATTTTAGAACTCATAAAACCATACAAATATTGGATCCATTGGGAAGAAACTTGGTTCTGTCGGCGAGAATGTCTTGGTCGCATGATCGACGTTGTAAAATCCACAGATGTTGACCAATTACAAGCAACACAGTTGAACGACAAACCAAGCTGGGCTGACATTGATCCGTCTCGTCTTCGAGAAAGCAAAACGCCGAACGGAGTGGATTACATTTACGTTTTACCAAACCCTAATGTAGAAGAGTACAAATTAGACAAGCCTCTTGACGATCCTCAGTTTATGGGAGATTGGCCTTTGTATTCTCTCTTGCCTTCGATAAACAAAGTTGCTCCGTACGATTACATTGGTACGTTCAATGAAGATGTAAAATACTGGCCATTCAATTTCGAGCTTGACTTTGCAAAGAGGTGGTTCAAACAAGGATGTAAGAAGGGCATTTTACCAGATGGTCCGATCATTCGCGACAATAAGAAACATGTCAGTACTTATAATTAAAACAAAAAAAATAAGAATTTTAAGAAATAAAAATTTTTATTTTCTAAATAAAAAATGGAAGAACAGAAAGAACTAATTTTGAAGTTGAAGGAATGTGTTTCTGGACAAAAACTATCAGCTGCAAACATTGTTGAGATCACGCATCTGCTGATGAAAAATGTGGAGAGTTTTCAGACATTGAAGGGATCTGAAAAAAAAGAGGTCGTTATTCGCACTTTAGGACTTATAGTTGGTGAGATGCTTGACGACGATGAAGAGAAGGGAATTCTTGAAAAGTTTATCCAGCTTACTCTGCCGTATATGATAGACGCATTGGTCTTGGCTGACAAGAAGGGATTGTTTGGACAAAGTCGAAGACGAATTCTGAAGCTCTGCTGTCCTATATCACTCAAAAAACATTAAAATGAGTTTAAAGATATTTGTTACCATGATTAAAAATAACAAACCAAAGTTAACCAAAGATGTCAAGAAATATTGTTGAAATTACTGATGTTGCCACATTCAATCTGTCGGACCTTGTCTTTTCGAAGCCCATTGTTGGAAGTCTCCCAAACACCATCCCGCCGATCAGCTTCAAGCGGCTGAACATTAGCCGGAAGTTTCCACAAGGAGGTGTTGGCGACTTAATTGTCTGTACCCCAGACAGCTTCTCGTTTGGCGTTAGTCCGAACATTAATCCTGAGACGCAGAAGGTGAATGGACATGTTTTGTCTATTTGTCTTTGGTCGAAGAATGGAGCGACGGAAGACGAGAAAATGCTCACCACTATGCTGGAAAAAGTAATCGATCGCTGCAAGGAGTATCTCATCGAGCACAAGGACGATGATGATATGAAACTGTACGAGCTTGAAATGGCTGACATGAAGAAGTTTGCTCCCCTCGTTTGGAAGAAGGAAATGGGCAAGATCGTTCCTGGAACTGGACCAACTCTCTATGTGAAGCTGATTGAATCTAAAAAACAAGACAAGATCATGACCCAATTCTACGACACCGACGGCAACGATATCGACCCAACTGCATTGATGGGCAAGTACTGCCATGGCAAATTTGCTGTCAAGATCGAATCTATCTTCATCGGCAACAAACCCACTCTCCAAGTCAAGTTGTACGAGGCCCAGGTCGAGCTCATGGAGACCGGAATGAAGCGTCTTCTGACCGGACAAGTGGTTTCTTCCAGCCGTCCAGCCCCAGGTAAGGGATTTGTTGCGTCCAACACTATTCCAAACGATGAGACCATGAGCTTGAAAGGCGACGACGATGACGCCGACGACATGCCTCCAAAGACGTTGTCTATTAAGCCGACACCTTCAGTACAGCAAAAGAAGACAGTCAAGCGCGTTAAAAAAGGCGATGATGAATAGGAGGTAGAAAATAGACTTCAGTCTGAGTTTGCGCAAAAAAATAAAAAATTTGCTTTTTTAATCGTTTTTGATTTAAAAAAGTTTCAAGAAAAATATATTATTTTGACAAAAAAGAACTTCACCTCAAATCTTGATTTTTTTTCGAATTTGTTTTTTTGTTTTTTGTTTTTCGGGAATTTTTTTGTCAAAACAAAAGAGAAGTTGATTTCAATCTTGAATTTTTGTTTTTTGTTTTTTACTTTACCTTCAACTTTTGTTTTGCAAAAAGAAGTTGAAGTTAATCTTAAATTTTTGTTTTTTGTTTTTTACTTTACCTTCAACTTTTGTTTTGCAAAAAGAAAAAGAAGTTGAAGTTAATCTTAAATTTTTTATTAAAAAAAAATAAATAAATAATAAAAATTCAAGATTGAATCAACTTTTTTTTGAAAAAGAAAGTGAAGATAGCATTTCCACGAAAAAATATTTTTTTAATTTTTGCATACTTCACTACTACAATTGAAAAAATTACATCTTTCAAAAAAATAAAAATAACGTAAAACTACAAAAAAATAAAAATAACTCAAGTTATTTTGCGAGGTCTTCCGCGACGTTTCTTAGGTTGGTCTGAGAGGGGAGGAGGAGCAGTTTCGTTTATGGTTGCAGGAAAGTGTTGTTTGACGTCTTCGCGATTTACTAATCTGACTTGTTCCGATGCGTCAAGGATGTTTTCTACCTTGGCCCATTCACGGATGACTTTACAAAGATCCTCTTTATACTTTACGGCGAGGCCCCAGAACCAGGCGTATCGTATTCTTTTGTCTTTGATTTCTTTAGAAATATCCGAATTGTTTTCTATTTTTTGAAGGATTTTCTTTGTCAAGTTTTTGTTTTCCATTTCTTTTTTGATGTCGCTCAGAGCCGACGATCGAGCCAACTGCCGTTTGATGTCTTCTTGGTCGCGATCAAACACGGTATTCAACTTTTTGTCGAAAGCGATGTCGAGTGGAATTTCCATGTCGAGCATGAAGAATATGAGGTCTTCGAGGTTGTGTTCCATGCAGTTGTAACCTGACGTTTTTGAGAGCTGCTTTGCGTCGCTAATGTTTCTGTAATCGACGATGAAGATTGGCTGGTTGACGTTGAGGATGTCGTATTTGACAAAGACCTTAAGGGTTTCTTGGGCCTTTTTGATGTCGAATTTCGGATTTTTCTTGTATCGGTCGAGCATTTCTTTTGGACTATCGTTCCATGTGCTGCTTGACCCGTCTGCTCGGATGCATCGAAGGGTGTTGAGGCGGGGAAGAAGAAGGGTTGATATGAAGTATGTGTTTTCGAATGGAAAAATGACGTCGTTAAATTTGTCAATCAAGACTTCTCCGAACCTGACTTGGTCGTCTTTGTCTGGCAAGAGGTCGATACTCCTTGGCTGAGATTTGTCTATTTTGAGAAGAAAGAAGTAGGTTTCGAGAAGTGTTTCGATAACCTCGATGGGGAGATTAAGGATCATGTTTTCTTGGAGATTTCTTGATTTTTTGTTCATAATAGTTTTTGAGAGGTCGAAAAGATTTTTGTGGTCAAAGTAAATGTTGTTTGTGAGCTGCTTGAAATCCAATTTTTCGGTCACGATGGGATATCGGGTGTAGAAGTTGCTGATGAAGTTGTTTCCGGAAGCAAGACTATCAACCAGGAAATATATATTCTTTTCTTCTCGCAGGAACGAATTGAAGCCATACCTGTTTGTCAGAATGATGTTATCGTCTATAATGGATCGGATGGTCGACATGAATTCGAAAAACGAAAAGCCGTCGTTGTTGCGGGTTTCGAGTTCGACAAGCAGCTGATCTAGGGGGAGACTAAAGTGCTGCTTGAAGATATTTTCGATGATGTCTTGGATGTCCTTTTTCTGGTTTGAGTGGTACAGTTGGTATGTGATGTTGTCGAGATCTTCTGGCTCGACATTTGTGGGTTCATCGTCCATGCCGTAGCAAGCATACGAACAGTTCTGATAATCGCAGTCTCGGGTGTTGATGGCGTATATGTCCTCGTTTTGCATGTTTCTTCTCGACGCAAGAGCGCAGTCGACTGCAACTTCTTTCAGAACACGTTCGACGGACTTGATCGAAATGTCTTTCAGCTCGGACTGCTTGTACTTCATGTAGTGGATAGACGCGTTCAACTCGCTTTTATCCAGTATGTTTTCGGAAATCACGGCTGCATGGTGGTAGATGTTGATCACGACTTCTTCTTCCTCGTTAGTGTTTTCTTTGTAGAAATCGTGAGATCCAGCACGCACTCCTCTTGCAATTGCTTGAGCGATGGGTGTGTAGTTCCAGTCTGGTTCGACGATGTGTTCTTCGAGGATATGTTTGAAAGAAACGCCTTCGGAGACTATTCCGCTTCCAATGATGACCTGAATGTCGTCGCCCTTGAAGTTTTCAGATCTGTTGAAGCGCTGGATTAGCGACGAGATTTGCGAAGATGATTGACCTGTAAGTAAAATATATTTCTTTTTCTCATCAAACAAGGATGGATTGAGAGATGCATCCAAAAAGCCAACAAGTTCCAACAACTTTGAGAACAAAATCGCGCCTCCTCCGTGTACCGTCTCGATGTACACAAAGGTGCATCTCTCTTTGGCATTGTCGTCCAAAATCTTTGTCAGCACATTTGCATACACACACGAATACTTCCCAATGTTGTCAACCGTCTCAGCTAACGATTTACCCAACAGCTGCTTCTTGAACTTGTCATTCAGAGTGTAGTGCTTGCGTCCTTCACCGCTTTCGGTAATGTAACGCTTGTATCCTTCGCTTCCATAGTACCCGATTATTTCTCCCCCGCCATCATTCGCCATCACCGGAAACACAAACAAACTGGCTTGCCGAGAGTGGTAGTAGAACGCGGAATTCTTGTCAGACTGCCCTTTGCTTTCAAGCGTGTCCTTGCGGTACGCCTGTAGATACACTCTTTTCTGGAATTCAGACATCGGACTTGTCGTGAGCTTGAGGTAGCTGAGATCGCCGATGTTTGACTTGCCCATGAAATTCTTTCTGACGTCGCTTTCCATGGCTGCGATGTACGATATTTTGCCCTTCAGCATATCCTTCAGCTCCTTTATCACGCCTTTGTTTTTTGTGACCTTGTACACGTCTTGTGACTTGATTTTTGTTTTTTCTAAATATTTTGATTTGAACTCATCCTTGTTCAGCAATTTGGCGCTGTTGTCTACAAGCAGATTCAGCGTCGTCACAACCTCTTCGGGTGCATCGATCATGGGAGACCCTGTGAGCAAAACGATCTTGGTATTCACGGCCGTTCGACAAAGATCGAGGATCGCAGCATACTCTTTGTTTTCCGGTTTCATGTTATGAACCTCGTCAATGATGATGACCTTGTTCGAGAACACATCGAGCCTGTGTTGGTGCTTGGTTTTATCGCGCTTGTCAAGAGTGTTGATGTAGTTATAGAAATCTTTGAAGGTGAAAAATTTGTAGAACTCGCGCGCCTTTTTCTTTATCTCGGCGACGTTTTCATCTGCAGTTTGTGCGTCCAGAGATGCTTTCGAAATGTACTCATTCGGTACACATACCGCTCCTAGCTCAAGAATGAAATTTTTCACTATTCTTCTCGGAGCGATGTAAATGGCGCCATCTATTTCGGCATTCTCACGTCGAATTTGCTCCGCTATACCCACAGCAGAACATGACTTGCCGCTGTTGTGGGTGACCGTAAAGTCCCCCAATAGAAATCGTCCGTTTCCCGACAACGTCCATCCATGGTAGCTTCCTTTTCCAACATATTCCACTTTCAACCGCGAACAACACTTCTCACCATCATTCTCCGGAAGCATCATTCCCTGCTCATACGTATAAGACAATCCAAGGGAACGGACCAGAAACATCAACTCCTTCACCCCTCCCTTCGTGTTGTCAATGACACCATTGAGCGGATTTGAGAGACCTCTCAGCAGCTCTCTGCGCTGGAAAATGCTGTTGTGGAGGTACTCCGGCGGAATTCGCGTCTCCTCCATCGCGTTTCCCCGGTACCAGACACCATACTGGTACGGATCGGCGGCAAGAGGCCTTTCTTGCCATTCGGTCGGCGTCTTGTTGCGGAAGCAAAAGGCCTTCTTTTTGGTTTCAGAGTGAAGAGTAAGATATTTTTCGACAGAAACGTCAATCACATTCTCCACCTTCAATCCACCCACAAACTTCTCCAACCCTTCACGATCTCCGCCCGTCTTTGTCCTGAACTTCAGCTCTTCGTTGTCGAACCACTTGACGGTCCACATGTCGGCGGAATTCTGGATTATGCTTGGAAATGCATCCTCTATGAACAACGTCAGCACATGAGCCTGATTGACTACAAATGGAGCGATGTTGTCTTGTGTGATGCGGTACATATTAGCAGTGCCAGATTTCAACGACAAAATCGTCCTTTGCCGACCATCATCCCCAACAAGCGTGTCTACTAGCGTGATGTCTTTTGCAGCCTTAATTTGGCCATCCCACAGCAAAACCGGCGTGTCAGGATGCAAGCATCCCATTTCGTGAAAAAGCAAGATTTTGTTGTACGGCGTTTGTGACGACATGAACTGAGACACAAATTTTTGATGTTTATACAAATTGTCTGGAAACGTCGCACTCAACGGCTTTTCTTCATTGGCATCGAGCTTCTGAAGGTAAAATTCTTTTTTTAGAAATATCTTTTTGTAAAACTCTGGATCAGAAGGTGACGGATAATTAGGTATGAAATTGTTAATCTTCAATCGTTCGGCTCTCATTGATTTTATTTTTTTTTATTTATGAAATTATATAAATTTATATAATTTTATTTTTTTACACCGTTTTTTTATTATTATAATTAAAGACAAACTCAAAATGTCAAATCCACTTGTTTCTAATATTCCTACTACTACCGCTCCCGGTCCCGGTATTCCTACTACTACCGCTCCCGGTATTCCTCCTACCGCTCCCGATGTTATTGATCTAGAAAATTATGAACTTCCTCCTTATCTTCAGAACCTTGATGAAAGATTGAAAGAAAAATTTGAAACCTATATTAATGATGTTAAGATAAATAACCGTCGGTTTCGAGATCCATTCGTCATTTACAACTTCTTTTTTCTCATCATTATCATAGCATTAGTTTCGTACAAAATCAACTCGTCACAAGAAAGCATTTCCGACATAATCTTACTCACATTATCAATCTTGTCACTCTTGGTTAACGTTTACACAGATCCTTATGTCATCACAATCATTGGTCTGATCATGGCTATTGTCGCTTACAATTTGAATATGGAAGAAACCGATACGGAAAATGACCCTGTCGCAAACGAACTCATCTTTGCATGCATCATCATGTATGTATTGATGGTTTTTGTCAACTCGGTTAACCGTTTATTGCCAAAATCGGCCAAATAAAAATAAAAATAAATTATAAAATAAATAATTTATTCCGCTTAAAGATTTTAACTTCGAATGAATAAAAAAAACAACGTAATGTTGAAGCTGCATTTTTACCAAACCGGTGAACAAAAAGTCGATTTCCAGGTCGACGTTAGAATGAATGATAAGTCTAAAGAGTGGGAAATCGACGTTGTCCATCGTATTCCTTTCTATGGGGGTCAACTAGTTTCGTTGGCAAGAAACACTGCCAATAAGTGGGAGGCAATGCGTCTTGTAGATGGATGTAATGTGACATCTGAATTTGAAAAATACATCGACACTTCCGTTCTTTCCTTGGACGAACATAGACAGTACCTCTTTACCTATCTCGACCCAACCTACGGCAGCGACGCTGCAGTTTACGGCATGTATGGACGAAAGAACGAATTTTTCTTTGTAGGTTCTGTTCTCAAAAACGACCCCACAGACTACCAACTCTACACAAAACTCTTCGACTGCTCCCACCTCTCCATGTCCGACGATCACGTGCTACACATTGGGTTTAATCTCCAAATTTGCAACTTTGTTGTTGGATTGAACCGCGTTGTGAGAAGAAACCAGCAGGTGCGGGGGAATGGGCCGTTGTTCAAGCGGTGGTTTGAGATCCGCATGAACAAGGAGGATGTTGGGGTGATGTATGAGATGTACAGTGATGATGCAAATTTCGCACAAACAATTGATGACATCGAAAACACAAACTACAACTTCGCTGTCTACATCTACCGATGCTACATTTCGCGCTTTGTAAAGCGACAAAACATCCAGCTGAAGAAGAACGAATACACCTTTCTCAATCACTGCCACAAAGACTACATGGCCAAGCGTCAGGCAGGAGAAACGGAGAAAATCACAGTCGAAAAAATCATCAACGAGCTCAATCGATTGCACCCAGAAAACCTGTACCATCTGGTGTCCGAGTTTAGAAGCGTCGATAACAATCCCCCGCCTCCTTCGTCTTCCCCCTTGAAGGACAGAAAACCTCGCTTTCACGACCCAGACCCAAAGATGAAGAGATTGATTGGTCAACAATCAAAACAGAAAGACCATGTTCCAGCATAGTTCCTGAAAAAGATCTTTTGTTACTTCGTCGTGGAAATACTGTCTGTCGATTGTTTTTAGAATATTAAAATCCTCCTTTTTGCACTGATGCTTGTGCCGATTGAGTAGCTGATAGAGCACGTACTGCGAGTTAATAAAACTTTTTCTTGGAATTCGTTTTTCCTGCTTATATTTATTATATAACTCCGTTAATATAATAAAGTCATCCATCAACTTGTTCTCAAGATGCGATATGTCATCCGGAGGCACTTCCGTCAGGTTATAGTGAATGAGGTTGATGTTT
>Ga0078894_10004269_pt1 | contig 10920 bp, 10 predicted proteins | sample LauGreSu1BDMLBSD_2_FD_67506 | JGI IMG/M metagenome (GOLD analysis project Ga0078894, IMG submission 67506) | Freshwater lake microbial communities from Lake Michigan, USA - Su13.BD.MLB.SD (version 4) (version 4) | ecosystem: Environmental > Aquatic > Freshwater > Lake | place: Lake Michigan... | reverse complement strand
CAGCTGTTAAGAGTTATAAAGGTGAGGTAAAAGTCAAGAGAGCTCTAACTCCATTAAATAAAATGCGGGTATTTGGTGGGCAGAAGATTGCACCATATGATGAGGCACTTAAAGAGCTGGGTGGTTCTATCGTTAGAGAGTATCAAGCTGTTGGTAAGTACCTACAGGGGATAGGCTCAGAAAAAGAAGCCTATGCTTCACTCAAGGATATAAATAATCCAATTGTCAAAGCAGCACTGAACGAGGCAATTAGGACAAAATCAGCTGTAAATGAAAGCTTTATTGGTGGAATATTTAGAACAGTGCAACCAGATGATAAAGGCATGAGTCGATCTCTAAGACAAACAGCAGGCATGATTGCATTGAGTAGTCTAGTTAATTCTGGTGTTTTAGGTGAGAGTATCAAAATGCCAGTAATTGCCTACCATTGTAAAAGCGGTAAAGATAGAACTGGAGCATCTTCGACTGCGGTAAATAATATAACTATGAAGGTTATTTTAGGTATTACTGCTGATTCTGAAATAGCTAAGGAAAACCTACAAAAGCAGTTAAATGCTGGGCATACAGCTAAGCTTGCCGAAATTGGTGGCGGAACGCCGGGAGCCATAGGTATAAGACCAAATCCTGGCATAGAGAGCGCTGATATTTATAAAACTTTATTAGAAAAAATATGTTTGAGGACATCAAAAAACAATAAAATTGATAAAGTTTCTCAAGCCGGTCAACCAATTGTGGTTAAAAATAGTGGAAACACTAAGAAAGCGCTTATCTCAATTAAAGCCGTTCCTCCGATAGCTCTAGGTGTGGCGGAGGAAGCAGCTAAAGCTTTGGAAACTGCTATGACTAGTCAAGTAACTCAAGTTGAGCTTACAAGTCAAGGTATGGGTAAAAATCACTCTATAACTAATTCAAATTTTACTTAATTTTATCTTTTATATCTGCGAAGTTTATAATGTTATCTGGTTCATCATTTGGCTCACTTTTGCAAGTGCTGCTAGCGATCATTTCGTGAAATTTACTTTTACCTATGACACCTATATTGTCTGGTATCATCCTTAAGGAAAAGTCGACTGAAGGATCTGAAAAGGCAGTGATGGCACAGAATGGTATAACTAGTCTAGTTTCTTTACCTCCAAAGCTAAGATCTACTGCGAAGGCGTCATCGTAAACGTTTAAGTTTCTAAATTGATTTTGCAAGGCTATAGTTATCTCATGTGGATATTTTTCCACAACCTGCTTTGGTATTAATAGCCCATCATAATTTGTCACAAATGTTATATGAAAGTAATGGCTCCCAGTCATGCCATGTTTCTCAACATTTTTCAGCACATCTCTAATTAGCACTCTCATTGCACTATCGACAAGGTACTCGTAGTCTATCATTTGACAATATTTTTTATAAGTCTCATTCCTCAGTATATATAACATAACTGTGGCTTTTTACGAACAAATGATAGCACAAGTAAATGTGAAAAAGAAAATTATTATTTTTATAGATAGAATAATCTTAAAAAACAAGGGAAGTATGGCACTAGTATACCTTTTTAGGTAAAACCATGGATAGCATATGTCATAATGGATTTTGGCGGAATCTCAAGATATAAGATATATTAATATAAGAAGAAATACTTAATATGAAAACTTATGACTATAGATAATCTTGAGGAACAACTTTTAGTTTTAGAAAAGCTACTTAAAGATGTAAGAAATCAGCAAGAGCTGCAGAATATCAAGGCTCAGTTCCTTGGGAAAAAAAGTGTTATTAGTGAAATGATGGCAACTATACCTAATCTCTCACCTTCTGAAAGGAAGGAGTTTGGCTCTGAGATCAATAGCTATAGAAATAAATTTACAGATATAATTGCTACTAGGTCTAATGAGATCCAAGAGGAACTAATAGCTGCAAAACTCCAATCTGAAACAATAGACTTTACAGAGCCATATGACAGTGGAATTAAGAGAGGTACTCAGCATATCTTAACTAAAACAACTGACCAGCTGCTAAGCATTATGAATCACCTTGGCTTTAAGGCTGTTGGTGGCCAAGAGATAGAAGATGACTATCACAACTTTACAGCGTTAAATATTCCACTTTTCCATCCAGCTAGGCAATCTCAAGATACATTTTATACAGACAACGACTATCTGTTGCGGACCCAGACATCATCAGTGCAAATTCGCTATATGGAATCAAGTAAACCCCCTCACTATATAGCATCTGTTGGTAAGGTATATCGCCTAGATAATATTGACAATACCCACCTACCAATGTTTCATCAAATGGAGTGCCTTGCTATTGACAAGGAAATTACCCTTATAGATCTTAAGCAAACTATTCAAAATATGTTAAAGATGTTCTTTATGGTTGAAGATTTACCTATAAGGTTTAGATCTAGCTACTTTCCTTTTACAACCCCATCATTGGAAGTTGACATGATGTATCGTGGTAAGTGGCTTGAACTAGGTGGCTGTGGGATGGTTCATAGAAATGTTCTAAAGAATGTTGGAATTGATCCAAATCAATATAGTGGCTTTGCCTTCGGTATGGGAGTTGAAAGGTTTGCCATGGTTAAATATGGCATTACTGACATAAGAAGGTTTGTTGAAAATGATATTAGGTTCTTAAAACACTATAGTTAATTCCTAAAGATTTTCCCTTAAATAAGAGACAATTCCCTCTTGAGTAGGTTTTATAGCTGTCTTGCCTTGGACCCAATTTGCTGGACATACTTCCCCATGCTTGGCGTGATGATCTATAGCATCAACAACTCTTATAATTTCATCTATATTACGACCTATAGGTAGGTCATTTACATAATAATGTCTGACAATTCCTGTTTTATCAGTAATAATTGTTGCTCTCAAGGCCACACCGTTTGGATGAAGTACATGGAATCTCGATGCGAGGGCTTTATTTATATCAGCCACCATAGGGAATCTTACTTTACCTATTCCTCCTTGATCACGCTCAGTGTTTTTATAAGCTAAGTGAGTATATTGTGAGTCTATACTTATAGATGCAACTGCTACTCCTCTCTTTTCAAACTCTGGCATTTTAGCATCAAGTGCAATTAATTCAGATGGACAGACAAAGGTAAAGTCTAATGGGTAGAAAAAGAGTACACTAATCCTATTTCTAATATAGGTTGATAAATCAAAGTTATTATCAATGGTGTTATCGGACATAACTGCCGGTGCATTTGATAGCTCTATGTGAGATCCGATAATTGGGTGTTGGTTAAATTGTTGAATGGACATAAAAATTTTTTTATATATAAGACAACTATAGCTAAAATTGTTCAATAGTAAAGTGTCTCATACTAAGGATCTTCCTGTCATTTCACTTGGCTGTTCTATTTCGAGGATTTTCAAAATAGTTGGTGCTACATCTCTCAATCCACATTGATAATTGTTAATCTGAAGTAAATCACAACCTAAAGATATAAATGGGACTTTATTTAGAGTATGAGCAGTATAGGGCTCTCCAGTTTTGCTGTCAGTTATCTGCTCTATATTTCCATGGTCAGCTGTAATAACCATTACATAATTATTTTCACTTGCTGTAGCAGCTATGTCATATAAGCACCTATCAAGGACACTACAGGCTTTTTTAGCTGCTTCAAAATTACCTGTATGTCCAACCATATCTGCATTTGCAAAGTTAACACAGATAAAATCATAGTGCTTATGTGAAATGATCTCCAATAGCCTCTCTGTAATTTGGTAGGCTGACATCTCTGGTTGTAAGTCGTAAGTGGCAACCTTAGGTGAAGGTATAAGGATCCTATCTTCACCCTCATATGGGGCTTCTCTACCGCAATTTAAGAAAAATGTTACATGTGCATATTTTTCTGTTTCTGCAATCCTCAGTTGCCTTTTTCCGCTTTGAGCTATAACTTCACCAAGTGTGTTATTTACTTCATCATTTTTAAAGAGATGAGTAATACCATTTAATTCTCCATCGAAATAATCAACCATAGATATAATTTCTCTACAGGTGATTTGAGAATGGATTTTTTTCACTATCTGCCTCATTCTATCTGACCTAAAGTTACAAAAGATTACTGTATCTCCCTCACCTATTCCACTGTACCCTTCACTTGCCGCTGGCTCAAAGAATTCATCAGTAATGCCAAGCTTATATTGCTTGTCTATATAGTCATTACTATACTTTTCATTTGATCTCCCAAGGGCAATTGCATTAAAAGCCATGTCAGTTCTTTCACTTCTATTATCTCTATCCATTGCATAATACCTACCTGAGATTGTAGCTATCTTGCATTTTTCTGACAGTACTCCTTGTAGTTTAAATATGTAATTTTCAATTGACTTTGGACTTGTATCTCTCCCATCAGATATAATGTGAATGAAACACCGTTTGTGAGAGAGTTTCTCAATTATATAAAGTATATGATCTATATGTGAATGTACTCCCCCATCAGATAATAGACCTATAATGTGGAACTGTTCTCCATCGATAACTGGGAATTTATCTTGAGCTATAGCATTATTTATCTTTGTGAGGTATTGAGGAATTATTCTGCCACTACCTATTGTAATGTGTCCAACTTCTGAATTTCCCATTTGGCCTTCACTTAAGCCAACTGCTTCACCTGATGCATTAAGTAAAATTGCCCTATCTAAATATTTGTCAATAAATGGAATCGACAGCTGTGGTGAGTCACATATTCCTAATCCATCAACTATACAGAGAATTGTTTTCATTAGTTTGTTTTGTACTAAATAACTCTTCGAATCAATATAATAGCATCTATTCTCATGAAGCAAAATATTTGGCTACAACTCAGAAATCTATCTAGCTACTTAAGCTAGAGTTTGTAAAAAAAGTTGCAATCTCTAAATATTTTTTCTTGACAGGTCACAAAAAGAAATGTTAAAATGAATGTTGTATTGGTAAAACCAACACAAATAAATCAAACAACAAAAAAAAATTAAAATGCCAGTAATACTCAGTGTAAAAAAAGAAGTGATTAACAGAATCGCTGGAAGCCTTTCTATACCTGAACCATGTGTTCAAGATAAGGAAGATCAAATGGTTCTAATAAAAGACGTTTATCCTGCTTTCATAGGTAACTCTTTAAAAGCAATCCAATTACCTCAAGAAAACCAAACAGAAAACACAGATACAATGACAGAATTTGAAGTATTAGAGAATCCATTATCAAATGATGATGATGATCCAGACTGTGGAAATAATGATGGAATTTTCGACATTTAAATCTGTCGAACAATAGCCCTGATCTTAGCTGATCTAGCACGGGCATTGCTTCTTACCTCATCTCTCGATGGTTTCAGTGCCCCTTTCACTATATTCTTGAAAAGTACCTTAGAATTAGATTCCTTAAACTTATTCTTATGTTCAGTATGGGTATATTTCTTAAAAACATTTTTCACAACTTTATCTTCTAAGCCCTGAAATGTTATTACTATTACTCTGCCACCAACTGCAAGTTTAGGTAAAATACTTTCTAATCCTATTTCTAACTCTAATAGCTCATCATTTATAAAGACACGTATAGCTTGAAATGTTAGTGTTGCAGGATGTATCTTACCTTTTCTTGGTATGACGGAACAGACTATCTCTGCTAGCTGTAGGGTTCTAGTTATTTCTTGCCCATTCCTATAGTTACATATGGCTCTGGCAATTTTAGGAGCAGCTCTCTCGTCTCCATATTTTAAAATTATTTCAGATAAATCTTTTTCACTGTAGTTATTGACTAAATTGTAGGCAGATATATTATTCCTACCCATAGTCATTGTAAGGGGACCATCTTTCATAAATGAAAAACCTCTCTCTCCATCATTAATTTGCATTGACGATACTCCTACATCAAGGATAGCTCCATCTAATTCGCTATTTATTAGATCTGATACTTCACTGAATTTTCCATTAATAAATTTGAATCTCTCCGGAAATTCCTCACTGATCTTTTCCGCGAATGGTAAAACTGTAATATCTCTATCTAGTCCTATTACTTTGCATAAAGGAGATGAATTAAGAATAGCTTTTGTATGACCTCCAGCACCAAATGTGGCGTCAAGGTATATTTTTCCATTCTGAGGATTTAAGAGAGATACTACCTGGGATTCCATTACTGGTATATGGGGTCTGTCTCTTGACACAGGTTATTTCGAAATCAATTCTTCAATATATGTTATAGCGTCAGCAACTGTTTTGATTCTTTCTGCCGCATCATCAGGTATTTCAACACCAAAGTTTTTGAATTCTTCTTCAAGGTTCATCATAAATTCAACCATACCTAGGCTGTCTATAAAGAGATCCTCCGCAAGCCTGCTATTTAGTTTTATATGCTCAGGATCAATTTCGAGCTTTTTTGCTATAACTTTTTTTACTCTACTTTCTACTGTTAAACTCATATTCAACGATTTATTTTTTTTTATTTGAAGTAAGATAGTCTCATTAAATAACATAACTTAGGGAATTGTCAAAGCTTTATCTTCTGATTTTAACTAATAGATGATATAGTTGCTTAATCTATGTGTAAATATTCTGTCTGTGTCAAAATTTTTATCACTGTTTTGTAGGTTGATTAATAGCATTTTAATGCTTTTGTTATTACTTATGATTCAGCTAAGATTTGTTAGTATTTACCTGCAAAATATTGATCACTTACAATTATTTAATCCATACAACAATCAAGTTATATCTATCAAGAATGTTGATCTTGACATTTGGCGGAGATTTTCTGGATTGAAATTATCTTTTAAGGATATTAATTTAATTAATGATAAAGATACTTTTAAGGTCGCTGATAGGATTAGACTTACTTTGGATTTCAATTCACTTTATAAAAATGATGAGGAAGCTATTTTTGACTTACATCTATATGGAGTTGATATTGGTAGTTTTTCAAAAATCTCTAAGAAGAAAAATACAAGTAACATTACTTATAGTAAAGCACAAGATAAGACTCTTGAGAAAATTATAAAGTTCTTAAATAGGAAAAATATCACTAGTTTTAAGATAGAAGCAGACTTTAAAAACTTTAACATAGCTAATAAAATTAGTAATTTTGAAATAACTAATATTTCATTTAGCAACCTTAGGCTTAACAAAAACTATATTGGCAAGGTTGGGGTTAAGTTTAAGACAGAGACTGAAGTAAAGTCTATAAATGGCTTTGTAATGAGGGAGAAGCCTTATGATGCAAATAAAGAAACAAATCTAATTTTAGAGCTTTACGGATATATCAACCATTGCCTCGCAAAAGAGAAGTATAAAGTTGAACCAAAAGGTTTTTATAAATTACTTCTAACATATGATCCAATAATTAAAAATACTACTTTTAATGGAAACTTTAGATTTGTTAATATTGAAGTTAATGGTATCAAGCCAATCCCCGCCCACAATCTAGAGATTAATGGTCAGTATAACTTTGAAAGTAAGCAGCTGAACTTAAAGGAATTTGGTTTTGATTTAGAATATAAAAATGAGAAGATTCCCTTAAAAGGCAGTTTAGAAATTACGAATGATGGTCTTTTAAAGCTATTTGCAAAGTCTGACTACCTTTTTAAAAAGGAGATAATTTACCATTTCTGGCCTGAGAGAGCTAAAAATTCGCGCAATCATCTGCAAAGTGTGATTGTCGACACTAGGGTGAAAAACCCGTCTATTAGCTTAAAAGCATTTAGGAATAATATTGGTCGTTACAAGGTTGAGGCGCTAGACTTACAATTCATCCTTGAAAATCTTAGAATGCACAAGGCAATTTCAAAGCATAACTATATATTTGATGGAGAAGAAATGGGAGTTAATATAAATCTTAATGGATCAAATTTTAGCTCTAGGGTTGGATATCTTGAAAATGATATTGAGATAAGAGATCTTGAGATATCTATTCCATTTCAGAAAAAAGAGAGAGTTAAGTGTGATTTTCAAATGGCAGCAAGTGGAAATAGCATAAAAAGAATTATTGATAGATATACTGATAACCTTAGCATGGTTAGTGGTAATGTTAAAATGAAGATTAATTCCCTTTTCAGTATATTTAATTCTCGATTTGTTAATGTAGACCTGGCTGCCTTATTAGATGTAAATAATGTTAAGGCTATATATAAAAATAAAGAGCATCAAACTGATATGAAAAGTTTCGCTCTTAAGATGAAAAGTAATCGTTTCAGTGGTACAGGCGATGTTAAGTATAATGATATTAAAATTAGAAAATTTCATCTAAATGGGGAGTTAGTTAATGGTGAAAATTTAAAATTACATTCTGCAGATTTCAAAGTTGATCTAGATCAGCCTAAAATACAACAGATGATTGATAATATACAATCTAAAGCTAGTGGTACTTTATATGTTAGCGCATCAGGTGAAAAAAGATTTAATTTAGTTCTAAATGATGTTGAATTTGATAATAGTACTTTAAGTATAGCAAAGCAATCTGGAGTTGCTGGAACAGTTGATTTTAGTCTAGACTCTAATTTTAATTTTAGGGATATAGATGTCAAGTTGCCCATGTTAGAGGCAAAGGGCGATATTGAGGTAAATAATGGCAAAACAGATTATTTCAATCTTAAAGTTGCAAAGCTCCATAATAGTTCCTTTGATATAGAGTATAAGGCTATTAATAATACATATAAAGTTGATGGTTCTGCAATACATTTTGAAGATATGCAAAAGCTGCTTAAGGGTAGTGATAACAAGAAGGACGACTATAAGAAAGATATTGCTAGTGATGAAATAATGACCTTGCTTTTTAAGACAAATAAGTTCTATCTTAAAGACAAACCTGCACTAGAAGATGTCTTTCTAGAGCTATATTTCAATGGTGGTAATCTCAAGAAGATTGATGGTTACGGATATGGCAAAAACAGGGAAGGTTATCTAAGGATTTTCTTTGATGAACCAGTTTTTGCTCTTGTAATAAACAACCTAGGATATGTAATGAATAAAACTATAAATGTAAAAAGCTTAAGTAATGGCAATTTAAGTATATATGGTTCTACTTATGATACAGCTTTAGGAAGCAAAATTTCTGGTGAATTGTATTTATACAACTTCAAACTGCTTGAATCGTACTTGTTATCTACAATACTTAAAATATATGCTTTGAGTGGTTTTAGTGTGACAAACATTTTCCATATGTTCAACAACGGTATAAATTTCTCTAATATGAAATGTCTCATTTCAGCTGATAAAAACTCATTATTGTTTAATAATTGCCAGGCATTTAGCAATGCAATGTTGTTAAGTCTTGGAGCTAAAGTAGATCTAAAAAGTAGTTCTGGCAAAATTGAAGGGTTGATTATTCCTAAAAATTTCTTTAATGCTCCGATAATTTTTCTACAGCAAATGCTTAGCAAAAAAGGTAAAACTTTACTTGACGGGATGGAAGATAAGCAGAATTTCTCAATTTCTTGGCATGATAATGAAAAACCAATTATAAAAACTAATCCAATCTCATTTATTTTACCTAGTATTTTCAGCAACTTTTTCTCAAAGAAGAAGACTGTGAAGGATGACGAATATCATGATCCACTTTCTACCTTAAGTTCAGATGCTTCTAAATAAACCTCGGATTTATCACTATATCTTTTCTTGCCTAGTTTGAATGTTTTTGAGCAGTATGGACATATTGTTTGATTTTTGTCAGTTACTTTTAAGTATATTAGTGGGTGTTTAGAGTTGGAATCCTTTCCTCCACTACATGAAACTTGGTGTATTTTCTCCATTTTATCAATTAATTTTTTAAAGTTCATTATGTATATTACTACTATCTGACTCATTATTTAAAGCTGTAGTTGTAGAGTTTTGACTATTGTATAGTGTGTCATGTAGCATTTTATCTATTTGTATGCTTCTCAAAAAATATTCAGCAAACTCTATTGCCACCATTGTTGACGAGTCTGGATAAAATCTATCTAGAATAGTATTAAATTTGAGATGTGGTAGTTTATTTGCCGCCGCATTTAAACCACTAATAGCCATATTTACACCTAAAGTAGTATATTCTTTTGAATCATCTAGCATTAACCCCATAGCACTACCTGAAATAAGCGCTGATATTATATCGTGATTTGTAGCTTGTTTGAGATTAAAAAAGAGCACTCCTCTAGTAAAAGTAGGTATGATTCCTTTTGTAGTGGTATATATGTAACTTGACCTGTAAGATTCATTACTTTCATTATCGCTATCATTCTCTTTTTTACTGACCAAATATTTTGCTAGATCTGTCGTAATTTTATTTACGTAGCTCGGGACGGCAGCTAGTACTGTAGCTAAATATACACCATGTGAAAGAGAATTGTCTTGTGGTTGCCATATACTTACAATTGGAGGTAGTATAATAATAGTATCGATAGAAAAATCAATAAATTTTGCAGCTTCACTATCATTAAACAACATCTCTTTCCACATTTTTCCCATGGTACTTGCAACAGCAGCACCTAACAAAAGTTGTTTGTTATGATAACTCTCATTATTTATCTTTAGTATCTTTGCATTCTCGCAGGCTCTGGTAATAAAAAGAATTGATGCTGCAGGAAATATTGCGTCGACAATAGAAAAACTTGAAATAGTGTCATACATTGTACTTTTGTTTGGTTTTATTTCAACTTACAATCGTTTTTTAATCGTAAGAGGTAGCTAGCTTCAGAACTTAAACTTAAGTTATCAAGCCACTAAAATAACTATGACACATAACAAATAAATGAGCAATACACAAAATAAAAAAATATTTATCACTCGATCTATTTACAAAAAATATTTTTATGATATATGATATCAAGTTTGGCTAAAAAATATCTTGTCGACCAAAATTCTTTATGTTACAATTAATCTGTGATTGTTAAATTAAGGCTTTTTGTGCCTTAGTTATTTTATGATTGGAATGACAAATATGAAAAGACCACTATCGCCACACTTAACAGTATATA
>Ga0078894_10004266_pt1 | contig 10924 bp, 17 predicted proteins | sample LauGreSu1BDMLBSD_2_FD_67506 | JGI IMG/M metagenome (GOLD analysis project Ga0078894, IMG submission 67506) | Freshwater lake microbial communities from Lake Michigan, USA - Su13.BD.MLB.SD (version 4) (version 4) | ecosystem: Environmental > Aquatic > Freshwater > Lake | place: Lake Michigan... | reverse complement strand
ATCTTAATGTCATACTATTTATGGTAAAGAACAAAATAATTATGTCAAAGAAATTTATAATTACTGAAGAAGAAAGAAATGAGATAAAATCATTATACAACATAAATGAACAAGGAGTATCAATGTCCAATTTATTATTTGATTTACTTAAAAAAGGTATGAGTGATGATGAAACAGAAGATGGTGAGGGAGAAACTCTTGATGATACATCAAGTGAAATTGATTTAAGTAAAATATCTGAAAAAGGTCAAAAGTTATTGAGTAATCCGGAGTTCAAAGAAAAACTATCTGAAATTTCCAAAGCTATTGGTGTTGATGAAAACTCAATTATAAAATTAATGAAACATGAATCAGGATTAGACCCTACAATCAAAAATTCTATAGGATGTGTAGGATTAATACAATTCTGTCCCGATAATTCAGGAGGGACTACAAAAACCATAAATGGTAAGTCGTATAATTTAGATGAACTTAAAAATGATTTAGGACTTCAGATGGATGTTATAAAAGATTTTTGGGTATCGGGTAAAAACAATGGTAAAATAAAATCTGCGAAAGATTTATATATCTATAATTTCTTCCCGGTTGCTGCAGGTAAACCTGATGATTATGTATTACAAACAAAAAATGTATCCGCTGAAAAAATAGCATCTCAAAACCCTATATTTAATAATGTTTTAGGTCGTTCAAAAAACACTCCATTAACCGTTGGTGACTTGGAAGACTTCTACAGAAAACAAGGAATGGTATAATATGAAAGATTTAATTAAAAAATTATTGAACGAAGCTCTTGGAGTTCCTTCTGGTATTGTAGATACCGGTAATATGATATATAGTCAATTACTTGACGAAGTAAAAAAAATGTCAAATAAAAGCCCGTATAAAGAATATGAAATTACATTAAGAGGTAATTATGAAATTTCTGATTATAAATTTAACAAAACAATTATACACTTTAATTTAGAACATATTGAAGAACTTGAGGATATTGTAGCTTTTGGATTAAGTTACAGATTTAAGGTTAGATTTGACGAAAAGGATGTTAAAACCTCTGTAATAATAAGTAAGGATAAAGTTGAATTATCTATTAATTTAGGTATTCCTGATGATAAAAATATGGAAGATGTTTATAACTATCTTGCCCAAGAAAAAGACTTACTATCGGCAGCTATAACCCATGAATTAAAACACGCTTACGATAGTTATAAAAAACCTCACAATAAAGCTGAATATAGAGCAGATTATGAATCATATATGAATACCAGGTTTGGTATTCCACCAATTGATGATTTTTTTCACTATCTATATTTTATTCACTCAATTGAGAATTTAGTTAGACCTAGTGAAGTTGCGGCAGAATTACAAAATGGGGAAATTGATAAAAAGGGGTTTTTGGAATTTCTTAAAAACAATAGAACATATTCAACTCTGAAAAAAATCAATAACTTTTCGTATGAACAATTCAGAAATGATATCAAAGATAATCTTGATATTGTTAAAACTCGTTTATCTCAAAATGGAATTGATATACCAAACGATGATGATGAGGTAGTTGAACTTATATTAAGATTAGTTTATCAAAATTTAATTAATAGTAAAGCTGAAAACTTAAAAAGTGATTTAACCACTAATCTTTTTGAGAAATTATTAGGATTTTCAGGTAAAAAAGATGAAGTCTTTAGAAAATACATTAAAAGAATAAATAAACATAAAAATCATAATGATTTCTTTAATAATGAAGAAAAAATGTTTAAGTTTGTATCAGGTAATTTAATTAAAAAAATTAATAAACTATACGCTATGTTAAAAGATACTAAAGAAACCAAACAATCAATATTAGATTGGGACTTACACTACAAATCAAAAGGTATTGAACCTAAAATTGAAAGTAGTGAAAAATACATTATACCTAAAAATAAAAAACCCTTAAGTTAATCTTAAGGGTTTTGTATTATTACAACATTAATATCCATATTTTCTATATATAACTTGGGTATTACCTGACATTCACCATTAGCTTGTAATATAAATTTACCATTACTATTACAAAACTCAATTGGGAAATCTGAAACATACACATCGTGAGTTGTTAGATAATCATTAATATATTCTTGAATCTCATTCTCAACATCAGAAAATATATCATGTATTAACATATCTTCGTATTTATCCAAAATACGCTTTAAGTCAGTTACTATTTTTTCTCTACTAAATCCTTTCATTACATAAAATTTATTAAAAAATACGATAATTTATACCCTACAAATGCACCCAGGGCTGATGGGATAGGAAAAACAATCAATTTACCCAAGTCGGTAACATATTTTGGCCTATTAACAATCTTACCTAAAAAGAAGTAATACACCAAAAACCCCAATAAAACTGCAATATCTGACTTTGTAGCGATAAAAACAACTAATATAGCTCCAAGGAAGCCATAGATAAAATTATCTCTTATACCCTCCCAAATCTCTATATTTGTAGCACTCTCATATTCCTTAACTATTTTATTAAAGTGGTTCTTATACGGTTTTTTATAAACTTTTGTAGTTTCTTCTGTTTTGATTTCTTCTTGGTTCATTTTATTTTCTTTCTTTTAACATTTGTTGGTACTTTTCCCAAGTTACCAATTTAACACTTTCGTATTCTTTTAATTTAACCATAATAGCCTCAATTTCTGTTATTGTGTGAGGACCATCGGGGATTACTAAATCCCATTTTTGAGTACCATCCGGGGTTACTCTCTCCGTAATAATTGTGTATTCGTATATCATATAAAGGGGGGGGGTTTATATGATAAGTATTCATTAATTAATTATTTCCACAATAATTGAATAACTAAAATACAACACGCCAAACCTAAACAAACTAATGTTTTTAATGTTAGTGGTTCCTTAAACCATAACCAAGACATAATCGTAAAAACTATCACTCCTACGGCAAAACCTAAAATCCTGGACGGCCACATTTCGCCATTGAAATGTTCAACCATATGACTAACCGCTTTAATATAAAGGAGTGATAACGGCACACCTATTAAAGCTACCAACATAGGATTATCCTTCATCCAAGGATACTTAAACTGACCCTGTAATTGGATGAAGGTTACTATTTGTGCTAATATTCCAAAAATTAACCCTAAGATAAAATTCATAGGTTATTTGTATTTGTTGAATAAGTATTCATATTTGTGGTAAAAGTATCACCATATTTTTTAGGGTTTTTAACTAATTTATTACCCATTACACAACCACATATACCACTACCACCATTTAGCGGATTACAAGAACATATTGTTCCGTATTTTACTTCGTCAGGTTCTGTTGGTGTTGGAAAACTATTGATTACTGGAAAAGTGGTTGTAACATCTTTTCCATATAAATCAATTAATCTAAAAACATTTGTTTTGAATTCTGAAATAGTTTCACATCTATCAAATTCAACTTCTATCAATTCTTTTAAGGTCTGTGTCGTCATATTTTTTTTATTTACATTTTTGTATGTTCAGGGTTATAGCTTACCCTACCAGCCTTTTCAAAGGTTTGAAAAGTTTCGTTTGATATACTATGTACATCTCCATTAGGAGTCATTACGATATAATTATCTCCGTCTTCTTTTATTACTACAATGTCCCACATAATTAGTTACTTAAAGGTGTTTTATTTTTATATTGCAATTTCTAATGGTGAGTTTATTTTTTTACCTATATTATCATAAACAATAAAATCATCAATAGTGTAATCATAGAAGTTTTTAACTTCTTTTAACTCTAATTTTGGTTGAACATTTATAGAGTTTCTACTCAATATCTCATTAGCCGCATCATAATGTCTATCGTAGATATGTAAATTTTGTGTTAAATGGCAAAACTTACCTACTTTATAACCACAATGACCAGCGACCATCATTTGAAAAGCAACATACTGAATTTTATTGATAAAACCAGCAGTAATGTAATCAGACGACCTTTGTATTAAAGTCATATCTAAAAACATATCTTCATTCACTTTTCTAACTGACCAAATTGTTTCATAAGCACAAGGGTGTAATCCTTTGGTGTCTTTCAAATCTTGATATTGGTATAAATTTATGATGTGTCGTCTTGAAAATGGGTCATTTTTTAACCCATCCAATAAATCATTCATTAGATTATACTTTGATACTGTTGCACCATATCTCTGACCAATTGTGTCATCACCAATATTCCATTCATCCCACCATAGAATACCTTTTTCTCTCACTGTAATCAAAGAACTATCCTGTGATTGATAAATCCATAAGATTTCTTTAATACCAGTCTTAATTGCCGTGTTTCGTAATGTTGTGATTGGAAACTCACCCCTTGAAATGTCATATTCCTCAAAAACTTGTGTGATGAATTTACTATGGGCTGATACGCCATCAGAATATTTTGGTCTAGGTTCTTCATCTAAACAACCTTCATTTAATATCTTACGAAGATTAGTAATGTAATATTGGTCAGCTTTATTCATAAGTCCCATATGCTTTTTCTTTTTCGTTTTATTTTATAACACCACCAAAAAACCAAACCATCTTTAGTGGTTGGGATTAAAGGTGGTTAATCAAATTAAAATATAAGAAAATATTTTTAAGAAACAAGAACTTTTTAATTTTTCCTTATATTTATGTATATAAGTTAGAAATGAAAACATACACAATAAGATTATTTCCGTCACAAGAACAAATATCACAACTAAATAAGTTGTCAGATATTCGTATGGATATTTGGAATACACTTATTGATATACAACAAAAGGAATATGAATTAAATAAAAAAATATATCGTAAATTTGATTTAATTAATATATTACCTGAATTAAAAAATACCATCAAATCTGAATGGAAAGAATTAAATGCAAAGGCGATACAAACAATAGCGACTGAAGTTTCACAATCTTATCTTTCGTTTTTTACTTTAATTAAAAAAGATAAAACCGCAAGACCTCCAAAACAAAAAGAATTGGGTCAATATCATACATTAGTCTTTAATCAATCAGGGTGGGTATTCAGAGATGGTAAAATAATGATTAATAAATTATTATTTGATTATAAAACAAATTTAATTAATATTTCAGAACTTAATATTAAAGAAATAAGAGTTAAAAATAAAAATAACAAATGGTTATGTGATATTGTAATTAATAACAAACATGAATATCAGGATGAAAAATTAATTAAAACTAAAGTATTAAGTATTGATTTAGGACTGAAAAATTTAGGTACGGGTGTTGATAATAAAGGTAATGTTGTAATATTAAAAAATAAGTCAAAGAGAATTAATCAATATTTCTCAAAACAAATAAATAATGTTAAGTCAAAATTATCTAAAAAAGAAAAAGGGTCAAAATCTTTTACTAAATTAAACCAAGTTAAGAAAAAACTATATTCTAAAAAGAATTCTCAAATTAAACAAACTCTACATATTCAGAGTAAAAAATTAGTGAATATGAACTACAAAACAATTGTAGTGGGTGAATTAACAATTAAAACTTTAATGTCCACAGATGGTGTTAATAAAAGTAAAAAAGGTATTAGAAAATCATTTTCAGAATCTAATATTGACATGTTTTTACAATTTCTTTCATATAAATTACAATATACTCAGTGTGATTTAATTAAAATTAATGAAAGACATACAACACAACTTAATTCTTTAACTGGTAGAATGTTCAAAGAAAAAGTGGAATTAAAAGATAGGATTGTTAAACTTAATGATAAAGTCGAGATTGACCGAGACTTAAATTCGGCGATTAATATAATGAAAAGATATTACGACAATCATCTTGCTTCTATGACAGAGCCATTAGATTATTCTAGTGTAATTATGAACTTTAATGTTTGTAATAACCAATCCCATATTGGGAAACCCATCGTTATTTAGACGATGGGGGGATGTCATCTAACAACAATTGGAGTATTAACGCAATGACTAGTATCATCTTCTTCATACCCTAATCTTTTTTTGGTCTTAAGTGTTCAGGTGGTAATGGAATTCCTCTACCCCCACTTTTACTTTTACTTTTAGAGAGGGGGTTAAGGAATTTCCAATAGTTTTTCTTAAACGATATTAGTTGGTTTTTATAGTCTTCTAATGATTGACCTGGATATGGTGTTGGCAAAGTTTTACCCATATTATTTTTTACCTTCGCTAACTTTTGTATTAACATAACCCATCAATGTTCCCATAGATTTTATAAAATGTCTTTTTAAGGAATGGAATTCTTTATCTTTAATTTCGTCCCAATCGCTATAGATGAGAAAACACTTCTCAAAACCTTTTTTATCAATTTTATTTTTAAGGTCAAACCATAACTTATACTCGTCACCGGATTCAGTCCCCAAGAAATTATCAATAGCTTCTTGTTTTGGTCTTGCGTTTTGGTGTTCTTCAGATATTTTGTAAGTTCTACCACTACTTGTTGTTAATATAATTTTACCTGATAAAACATCGCGAACACCATTTTTATCTGTTGTTAAAATAAATTCGTGGTTATCGTCAATGATAACAAATTTATCTTCATTTTCTTTGTATGCTCTGAAAACATCACCCTCAAAGTTTAGTAGCCCTAAATATTTTTTGTTGGTCTTTGTATTGTACTTGTTCATGATATATAATTTTTATTGGTTATTCTTCAAATAAGTCATCTAATCTATCCCACTCCTTAAACTCTTCTTCCTCAATTTTTTTATCAACATATTCTCTAATTTCTTTCATATATTGAAGAAAACCCAGTCTTAATCGGTGGAATTCTTCATCTTGGATTTCATCCCAATTGCTATAATGTTCAAAGCAATAGTCAATCCCTTCTTCTCTCATTCTGTAATTTACAGCTTCCCAGTCTTCTAAATTAGTGCTCATATATTTTTGTTTTATACATTCAACGATACAAAGATAAACAAATTATTTGGATAAACTATTTTTTATCGTAATAATTGAAAATTTCTTCTAATTGGGTTTTATCTTTAATGAAATAAACATAATTACCGTCGCTACAACCAACAATTCTAACATCCTCTTCAGTTCCGTGAGTTTCTTGATTGTAAAGTTCTCTATATACATCCAAATAGAAAGTTTTTGGTGTGAATGGGAACCCTTTAATGAATTGACTACTTGAAATATCCTCAACTTTACCTGTAAAAGTATCCCATACATCCTCCCCTCTAAAGATTATCGCATCAGAATAACTTATTTTTCCATCACCTCTTTTGAATAAGGGAGAACATCTTTTATTTTGATGTAAAGTTTCGTTCATTTGATTTGAAATATCGTTCCATTCGTCATCTTCACCAGTGATTGGGGTGATAACATCATATTTCGCCAATCTTGCGAATAAACCCGCCACAAGACCCGCTGAAGACCCGGAATGACCTTGTTCTGAAAATTTCTCAATTAATTCCAATACCGCCTTACCGGTTGCACCACCATAAAAATCTGTGGTCTCATCTAACAATCCTGCTGATTTTAATTCTGCTCTTGCGTGTTCTACTAAATTGCTCATAAATTACTTTTTAATTATTTCTTTAATTTTAACTCCAACATTGGTTGATACTTTTAGGAAGTAATAACCATTATTATACCCTGACATATCTAAAGTATTATCATTTTTAGTGATAATTGTTCTACCTTGAATATCCATTAACTCAATTGTTTTAACATCGTTATTTGTAACAACTTTTAGTGTAGAATTAACCGGATTTGGTGATACATTAATTGTATTATCAATACAAGTATCACTAGGTAATGATAAAGAAACACAATTACTATTCACAGAACAACTCTGACCATTATTGGTTACCATATTCTGAATCGTATTTACTTGAGTATCATCACAACATAATGTAGTTAATGGGTTGTTATGAAAATCCACATATGATTCATCAGTTCCATTTTTAATGTTTAATTCAGTTAATGAATTATTCTCACAACTTAAAGTTTTTAATTTTGGTAATCCTGATAAGTCTAAGTATGATAATTTATTGTTTCTAATATATAGAGTTTCAATTTCTTTTAATCCTGAAATCTCTAAAGAGTATAATTGGTCTGACCCAGTACAATTATTCTGACACCACCCATTGAAGAATAGTTCTTTAAGTTTGCTATTAAATCTTAAATCAATAAAGTTAATCGCATTAGTGTTTTCATTATAATTCAACCATAAAACCGTTAATGAGGTTAAATTTCTAACATCTAAATTGGTGAATTTATTAAATGAAGCGTATAATGTATCTATTTTAGTGTTTTTACTTAAATCTATATTAGGTAATAGATTATTAGCGATATCTAATAACTCAAGATTAGTTAAGTCAGAAACATTTAGTTGTTGTAATTGATTGTTATCGCAAACAAGTAGTTTAAGTGTTGATACTCCCGCAACATTGATATTCTGTAACTGATTATATCTGGTGTATAGATATTCTAGTTTAGTCATTGGTGTTACATCCAGGTTAGTTAATTGGTTATAAGAACAATCTAACATCGTTAATTTACTAAGACCTGTAACATCTATTGTTGTAATATTATTATGACTACAATCTAATGAATATAATAACCCAAATGATTCAAGACCTGATAAAGAGGTTATATTTGAATAACTAATATCTAATGTTGTTACACCTTGAGCTTCAGACACCTCAATTTCACCATTGGTGTTAGTATCAAGATTTAGTTGAATTAATTTGTTTTTTAAGTTAGCATCCGAAAATGTAATTGTTTGCGATAATGATGTTCCACAAACTAAAAGTAATAAGTAAAATAGTTTTTTCATAAGTTTTTTTGTTTTTTTAAGGTTATAGACTGATTTATTTTATTTTTTTTAAGGTTATAAACTGATTATTTGAATATATTAACTTCACATCCCGTAAAATCCGATACAAGGTTTGACATATTATATTCATTATAGGAAATTGTAGTATACATCACCTGAACAAAATAAGAGGGGGTATCCGGTATCCACATATTCCCTTTATCCAACATTTGTCTTTCCAATTCCTCAATGTATAATATGATAACCTCCGGATATAACTCCGTAATTAACTCACTCAACATAGTTTTTTCCATAATAAAGAATTATAACATAAAGAAATTAAATAATCAAATAGAAAAACATTAATTTTCAATATTGGCAATCTTATTTTTTTAACCTATCATTTGGAATAACTAAAAAAATTAATATATGAATTACAAAAACGAATTTGAGAAATTTGCAATGGGTGAAAAAGGTTTATCAAGCCTTAATCTACATTACTATCAAAAACATATTGATAATGTAACACCATACATTTTGGAAGAAAGAGAAATGAGAGCAACTCAGCTTGATATTTTTTCCCGACTCATGATGGACCGTATTATTTGGGTATCCGGAGGTGTTGAAGATACAATGGCATCAATTGTTGAAGCCCAATTATTGTTCTTGGATAGTGTTAATAAAAAAGATATTACTCTGCAGATATCAAGCCCTGGGGGTTCAGTATTAGCTGGATTGGGGATTAGAGATGTTATGAATTACATTAAAGCTGATGTTGCAACAATCAATGTTGGAATGTGTGCATCAATGGGTTCTGTATTATTATCTTCTGGAGCAAAGGGTAAAAGGTCATCATTAATTCATTCAAGGGTTATGACACATTTTGTATCCCATGGTTCACAGGGAAATGTACAAGATACTAGAATTAACCAATTGGAAGCAGAAAAGTATAATTATATGTTATTCAAGATTTTGGCTGAAAATTGTGGAAAAACTTTTGAGGAAATGCTTGAATCTTCAAGACATGATAAATGGTTTAATTCTGATGAAGCAAAAGAATTTGGTTTAATTGATACGGTTATCGGACTTGATAAAAACAAATCAGTTACTCAAATGATGGAAGGTTTTGATGAGTATTACACTAAAGAAATCCTAAAACGATAAATATAAAAAAACCCATCTAAATAAGATGGGTTTTTTTATTGATTTTACCATAATAATTCAACTTCAACATCAATTCCGGTTTTGTTGGTTACTTCTTGTTCTAAAATCATTTTAATAATATCTTGTATTTCAGACTTAAATTCCCAACTTTCAGTCATATCTGCTTCTGAATAAGCATCTAAAATATCTACTGGACCAACTTCTTCACCATCTTCATCATACCAATCAACAGTTCCGTTACCAAATTTTACCATAAATTGGATTGCTTGTTCTTCTTCATTTTCTTCCATTACATCTTCAACTGTAAAAGTAAAACTATAACTACCAGTTCCATCATAGTCATCGGTATTAAAGGTTTTTCCTAATACTAAATTTTTAGCATCTTCCTTTACTTTATCATAACCGCCAAGGTAATGTGTTAATGCAAATCTTGGTTCGGAATCCCAAGTATTAAAACCTAAAGAGTTTAGAACCTCACGGTTTAGTGTTGGTTGTTTTCCGTTTGCTTTTAATTTGTCCCAAATTTTGTATAACATTTTGGTTCTTTGGTCTTCTGTTATTATTATTTTCATATTATACCACCTTTTTTCATTATTTCGTATATTTCTTTATCATTAAGAACTTTACTATGGTTTCTTAACTCATTAGATTGGTCTTCACCATTTATTTTATATATTATAGGGTAGATGAGAGTATCGTCATGAGTTAAATTTGGGTTTATTGTTAAATCTATATCCATATCTTCCAACACAAGAAATAACCATTTTTTTATTTCAAATATGTCATTATTATCTAAATCACCAAAATCAAACTTAAGGTCAATAGGTATTTCAGTAATAAATTCATCAATTATCTCAATATTTAATATATCAAAGTTTACCCTAAGTTTAGTTTTATTATTATTAAATCTTATAACACCATAACCTTTTAATATGTTATTAACATATTCTTTTAATATAGGATTAAGGTTAACAACATTTAACATAGAATTTATA
>Ga0078894_10004265_pt1 | contig 10925 bp, 27 predicted proteins | sample LauGreSu1BDMLBSD_2_FD_67506 | JGI IMG/M metagenome (GOLD analysis project Ga0078894, IMG submission 67506) | Freshwater lake microbial communities from Lake Michigan, USA - Su13.BD.MLB.SD (version 4) (version 4) | ecosystem: Environmental > Aquatic > Freshwater > Lake | place: Lake Michigan... | reverse complement strand
GGGGCGGTACGTGGAGCGCGGGGCGCGGGGCGGTACGCTTACGCGGTACGCTTACGCGGTACGCTTACGCGGTACGCTTACGCGGTACGCTTACGCGGTACTAGGGGAATGCTAGGTCCATAGCGTCCGTGAACTCCTCAATGTAAGCCATCAGAAGTTCCGCAGGTTCTAATCCCGCGTCGACCGCCTCGCGCTGGAACTGTTTGTCAAACACCTTGTCCGCCCACTTCTCGAGTAGGACGAGGGCGCATTGTTGCTTGAAGGTAGGGGTGCTCATAATTCGTCCCTTAGGAGAAGCGTAGTTCCGATAAGCATAGTGGATGTAGTAAAAGTGCCTATGAGTATCCTTGTAATCTGCGAATCAATTTTGAGCAGAGATTTAAGCGTGTAGTCGACACACGTAGCGCTAGGAAGAATGAGAAGAAGAATCAGAGTGTATTTAACCATTTGTTTTCTCGTTCTTGAAGTGTTCCAACTCGATCCACCTAAGCAGAGTCGTGAAGGCGTTGATCGCGGCCTGATTGCAGTTATCCTTGTGAAGGTGGTAGATGTAGAACTCGAGGGCTTCAATCGCCATCTGGCGATCGGTCTGCGAAATGAGGGACATTGTTAATTCAAGCTCCAGTTAGGATCGTTGTGGGCCTGCACCCAGAAGAAGTATTTGCGATTGGACGAGGCGAGAAAGAACTTCTCACCTTCCTTCTGTTCTACTCGGCAGATGGGGTCACCATCCATCATGTTGACGAGTCGGTTCTTCGCTTTTGAGGACTTGGGAGTGACGACGAGGTGTGAAGGAATCATCTAGCTATTTAACGCCCCATGATATAGGCCGCCCTCATTTTTTGAACATTTTCCAGATGCTTATAGAGAACTCGAAGGTCCTCTCTGAGCGTTGCAAGTGCCTCTCCAGAAGCACTAACGCGAGCAGCTGATTCCAGCATCTTGTTGAGTTCCTCGTTGACAAGAAACTCAATGTAGTTGTAGGTGTCTTTGGGAGTCGTAATGGTCATCGGTTTGACTTCTAATTGTTTGTGTCTCAGGCGAAGGAGAGAAGGCCGTACTTGTCAAGGCAGATGGGTCCAATACCCAGCTCAATCGACTTCTTGTTGGTGAGAGGGAGTCCGCAACATCCGCACTTCGAGGTCATCTTACCATACGACTCGAGCGCACCCTTGACGTCATGGTTGGTGATCTCGACAAAGTCAAACATCTCAGCGATGAACTTGTCGGTGTAGGGACGACCGGTGAAGGTGAACATGCCACCATCGTCGATCTTACCCACCAGGTCGGTGTTGGAGGTGACCCAACAACCACCGGCGTTCTTGCCGACGCTCATGTACTTGATGCGGATGGAGTTGCCGACAGGATCCATGAGTCGGAGCACCGGCTCCTTGATGCCCTTAGCGCGAGCCTCGGCGAGGGAGGCGAGGATGTTGGAGGCGTCGATAGAACGGACTTGGCGCGCAGGGCTCTTAGGCTTATCGCGGAGCCGGCGCAGATCCTCGGCGATCTTATACACCCAGGAGACTTGCGACTCACTCATGTAGAGGTTCTTCGTCTCGCGCATGCACAGATCGTAGGCGAATTTGCTGCCCTTCTGCGCTTCCTCCTTGCAGAGTGCGATGGCTTCCTCCCACTCGAGCGAGGTCTCGAAGCGCACCGGGCCACGCTTGGTGTTCACGGTGAGCAGGGAAGGGGTCAGGAGGGTCATGGGTGGTATGCGTTCTCTCAGTGTTGATAAGACTACTATAGGGCCAAACGCGACCCACGTACAGGGCCTGTAGCCAGCCTTCCAACCGGCCCTACCGGTCCTTATGCTTGAGGAGGTAGGAGTTAGAAATGGCTTTGAAAGTGAAGTCGGAAGTTAGAGACTTAAATACCACACCTTCGCGTTGGATTTGTGGATTGAGCGAGGGACCCTCGGCAAAGTTCACGATATCGTCGACGGTGTAGAAGGTCCCGGTCACATCAAAGCGTGGATCAAGTACCGGAACGTGCTCTACATCAGCGCCCAGCATCTTTAATTGGTCGAGAAGAGCATAACGTTCTCCCGGTTCCAAATAACAACCATCTGTGATGTTATAAACATCGAACAGATAGAATCGTTGACCCTTGAGTTTCTCGGGATTGCCCTGAATGCCTTCGCCAATCAACTCGCCCTGGAGGGCATATTCTGTTCCATGTTTATCAAACACTTGGAGCAGAGGCTCGACAATATTCTGCTCTCGCGCCACCTTCCAGAAACTGTTGCCCTCGGTCTCGCAGAGATTGATGTTCCTGGAGCACACATTCACCTCGCCGTCCTTGACATAGATGGTGGTGCTACTCCCATCGAGCTTGACGGTCGCCTCGTACAACTCACCGCGATGGTCCTCAAAGATCTCGGCGCGGAGATTCTGGCAACGCTCCTGATCGGTCTTGGGTACGAAGTGCGGAAACGCGCCTTTCATCTGCCCCTGGAGTTGGGCAGGGATGGGTGGTTCCCACTTCTGAATGCGCAGTTCTTCGGTAAGGTCCTCACCAACTTGCCATTCAACCTCATCCATATAGTAGGCCTCTCCGGTCTCATCATTTACCACAGCGTAAAATTGTCGTGGAACGTCGGACAGTTTGATGAGGAGGCCCTGGCTAACTTGCCCGCGAAGTTTCACAGTGCGGAGTCGCTCGCCCTTCACTCCGTTATACTCACGAGGCTCTTGGCCCCTGCTCAGGAACGGCGCCAACTCGTAAGGTACCCAGGAGTCGATCTCAAGGTAAATGGCAACATCGCCTACTTGGTATTCGCCTTTCTTGACAACTACGGGCCAACCTCCATCGACGATAGCGCATTCGATTGCATCGGCGTCAGGGATGGGCTTGATGTGCGTGATGGGTTTGATCGAAGCGAGTTTGCGGGTCATTTGTTACGGACGAACTGTTCTTTGGTCATACGACTACTATACCCCCCTGAGGGGGGTTCAGTGGGGGTTTAGTGGACGGCTCAGTAATTGGCCAATGTATACATGGGAACTGAGGGACTCGAACCCTCACAGGATACAATCCCGACGGATTTTAAGTCCGTTGTGTCTACCGATTCCACCACGCTCCCGAGTGCGCCCGAAGGCGCTAGGTCACAGACTCAATACGGATCGTATTGGAAGTCCGGCTCGTAAGCATCGTCGTAGTCATTGTCCCTGGAGCAAGTGCCCTCAGGATCGTAACCGTACTCCTCCTGTCCCGCGAAGTAACCTTCGGGATCTGGGAGAGTATCACTCTCGATGTCCGCAAGGCTGGGTGGAGCGTAGATGATGCGCGGGTCCATAGCAACAGTTGTCATGTCGGGGAACTATAAACTAGGCTACGAGGGACGTATCAACACCGAACTCACTGTGAAGCAGATCGGGATACTCACAGGCAACTTGCTCAACGAGGCTATCGGCACCGGACAGACGGCACTCCGAGTAGAGATTGTCGTACATCATATCCGCCCACGAGCGAATGATGTCATCCGTGTCCATGTTGTTCGTGAGAAAGTCCACGTACTTGTCGATGAACTCCTTGCGCAACTTGTCGCTCGCGTTGAGTCTGTCAGAGAAGTCGTAGATGTTGATGGTTGCCATGAGTTGGTAGAGTTTCCTCCGTTGTTGGTGAGTTGGGTTGGCTGGGATAGTATCCTATCGGGTCTTGGCGTGGGTCTCAAGGAACCGCTTGATCAGGCCGATAGCCTTGCCCACTGTTTCGCAGTCATTGCCGTAACGATCGGCTTTCAGAATCTCTCTCGCTTCCACGAGATCGTTGTACTTCTCGTGGTAGGCGGAGAAAGTGGGAATCCCGTTCGCCGCGGTGTACATCGAGTAGCGCGATTCTGTGACATTGTAGGAAGACCAGCTAGTAGGGATCTTCTCAAGATGCCCGGTGTGCTTATTCATAGCGTAGATCCCAGCCTTAATCTCTCCAGTCGTAGGATTGTGCTTAGTGACCGGGTAGAAGCTCATGATTTTGGTCTTTGACTTAGTCATAGAAGCGATTTGTGTTTGGTTGGTTGGTTGGTTGGTTGGTTGGTGGGGGCCGAAGCCCCCATTGATAGTATCCTATCGGGTCTTGGCGTGGGTCTCAAGGAACCGCTTGATCAGGCCGATAGCCTTGCCCATTGTTTCGTACGAGTCGTAACCGTAACGATCTTTTTTCAGCAGGTCCTTTGCTTTCACAAGATCAGCGTACTTTTCGCCGTAGGGGCTAGAAGCAACGCTCGGAAACGCGGACACTGGAGCGTACACCGAGTAGACTTGCGGGTTAATGTAAAGAAGATCGCGCGGGATCTTGACCCAGTCGCCGCTCATTTTGCTCAGAGCGTACACTCCTGCCGCGATCTCGTAACGAGAGGGATACGAGGAAGTGACTTGGTGAAATGAGATGGTCTTGGTTTCCAGTTGAGCCATTGCCCTTTGTTTGATTACTTAACTAATATACCAGGGATCGGGTGGTCCGTGGGGGTTTGGTAGCCAGTTGGTTGGGTGGCTACCGCGTCCAGTCGATACAACAACCGTCCGGCACATCACCGCGCTCCCTTCGCACCTGAGCGCAGATCGCGTCGGTGTCGTGGATGTTTGGCACGTTGTGTTGCCTATACTCACGTGGCATATCTGCAAAATCCGAAGGATTATACACGTAGGAGATCACGGTCCAGTTCATATTTGGGTCAGCGAAAAAGATTCTGAATGTCTACTCTGAGAATCTCGTGGATAAAAGAAGAGCGGGCATTTTGCCCGCCCTGAAGTTTGGCTTTGAGAGCCGAACGGCGCCTTCGCGCATCGCGAAGCGCCTGGGGTTTGAGTTTACGTTTCTGATCTTTGCCAGAATTATGCACCCAGTTAGGCGTTGTCACTGGTAACCTCCTTGACACTCAGAACTTTAATCTCGTCGCCCTCATCGTCGAAGCGAATGGCCTCTTTCAGATCCCGCATAAATTGATTGAAGTGTGTCCGGAGTTCCTGCTCGTCGACGTGATTTTCGCCCCAGGTGCTGGGCAAGGTATCAACTTTGAGCACCACCTCGAACGTTTTGGGGCGATCGTGGGCGTCCTGGAGCCGCTCCTCCAGCTCATCGAGACGGTTCCTGAGTTGTTCGATCTCAGCAACGATGGCTTCAGTAACGTTGGACATTGTTCTCCTGTTCGAGTAGGTATTCGACGGTGTTTGCGATGTCGTTCATCGCGTCTCTTAGGTTGGGTTGTTGACCCGACTCCTGCCTGACGATAGGTCTCCGGTCGTCGGTGAGTGTCCACCTCCATTGCCCCATTGAGGCGCAGTGCCAGAGCTTGATGTTCATGATCCTACTATAGGGCCATCAGGCCTCAAAGTCCAGGGCTTTTGTAACAGCTTCCAGACTGGCCACCGTGGGATCAACAAACTCCATCCACACATACTCCACGGGGAGTTCGTGGAGAGCTGCGAATTCCTCGCAGAGTTGGTACGCCTCCATGGCCTCTTCGTAGGCCTTCTGTTCAAACAGATCGAGAGTGGTTTTGTTCATTTCAGATGGATAGAGTACAGATCCCAGCGACTTTTAACGTGGAGCAGGAATTGGTAGAGAAACTTATCCTCGTGGAAAGGGTCAATGTCCCACGGAATCGCATGGTAAAGGTCCCTATTGGCCTCGCAAAGACAGTTCATGTACGCCTGACCACGACGCAAATGTTGTCTGTTCTCTTTGTAGTAACGCTCTGCGTTTAAAACGTAATCCTCAAATGTCATGTTCAGCGGCGAAGAGGCGAGTTCCAGTACTTGCGATAGGCGGTGACCACAATCACCAGGGTGGAAACAACCCCGACGAGGCCGAGGAAGGTGACAGCGTCGCCGCTGAAGGTGTAGGTATCAGGCATCGAGGTAGACTTCGCGAGTGGTTTGTGTGGAGATTTGCATGGACATGAGATGCGCTCTGGCGCAACCTACGGCTCTTGCGTGACCGTACTCGGGATCCTCGGCCTTGAGAGCCTCCATCTGCTCGAGAGTCTGGTCGAGTTTGGCCTCCATGCGATCGAGGAAATCGCGGAACTCCTGAACAATGTAGGAGTCGGGAAGTTGATTTGTCATGAGTCTACTATACAGGATCAGGGGGTCTGGGTCAAGGGCCGGTGGACGGTGCCTCAACCGGCCCCCACGGGACCCTTGAAGGGCTCCGCGGTGCGCCCAGGCACCACTCTACGCTCCTGGAAGCAATTGAGCCGGTGGAGCTCGAGGTACGCGAAGTTGCGAAGCTTCTGGTCCGTGGTTGTTTCGAGAAGGCGGATCATGCGTCCGATGTACTCGGAACGCGGGGTGATACGTACGGTCTCAAGTTGAGTCTCACCGATCTCAGCCAGTGCGCTACTGGCTCGCACCTTAGCCCTGCCAAAGTTACCTGTCACCGCGCCCTGCGTCCGGAGCTTGGGCCTAATCTTGGAGAGGTTGGAGTCAGACACGGGCCACACCTACCTGCTCGTCGATCTTGGCCTGAACGCGATTGATGCGGGCCCTGAGCCCAAGGTATCCGTCATCGAGCAGGTCCTCGTTGACGTAGGGGTCCAACTCATCGAGGAGGTCGTTAACCTCCCGGCGATTGAGGAGCCACGTGAGTGCGTCGAGTTGGGCGTCGGTGAGGACGAGAGCCGCGTACCCTTCGGCCAGTGGGATCGAGGTTTTGTTCATGAGTCTACTATAGGGCCAGAGGGGGCCCCACGTACAGGGCCAGTAGCCGGCTTAGGAAGTGTCACAAGGCCCTTGACGTGGGCACGTATATGGAGTATGGTAGGACCATGATGAATTACAACTTCCCCACCATCTCGCACATCAACGACGTCCTGCCCCACATCGAGGGTCGCGACGAGTTCAAGGTGATGCGCAAGGACTGGTACACCGTTGTTAACTACGTGGTGAACTTCGGCGAGACCTTCGACTGGGATGAGAGCGATGTGCAGGGCTCGGTCATGCGCCGGGAATGCCGGGGTTTGATCTTCGATACCCTCTCGGGTAAGTTGCTGAGCCGCCCGTACCATAAGTTCTTCAATGTGGGCGAGCGCCCTGAGCTGCGTATGGACGAGGTGGATATGTCCGCCCATCACATCATACTCGAGAAGCTCGACGGTAGCATGATCCGGCCGATCGCAGTCCCTGGCGATAAGCATACCGGCGAGTTTCGCCTCGGCACCAAGGCGGGTATCACCGACGTGGCGATGAATGCGGAGGTGTGGGTCGCGAAGCATCGCAACTACGTTGACTTCATCCGCATGGCGATCGAACACGATCTGACGCCCATCTTCGAGTGGTGTTCGCGAAAGAACCGCATTGTGGTAGATTATCCCGTGGATCGGTTGGTGCTCACCGCTGTGCGCGTCAATTCGAGCGGGGGTTATATCCCTTACCGCGCGTTGCAGAACTTCGCGAAAGACTACGACCTCGATCTGGTGAAGGTCATCGACTCCAACTCGAGCGATATCAACGGCCTGGTTGACACCATCCGTGCGTGGGAGAGCGATGAGGGTGTGGTCGTACGTTTCGACGCTCCGAGAGCGACCGCGTGGCCGGGTTACGGGCACATGCTCAAGATCAAAGCCGACGCCTACCTAGTGCTTCACCGGAGCAAGGATGCCATCTCGCGTGAGAAGAACATCATCGAGGTTGTTGTTAACGACCAGGTCGATGACCTGATCCCCGTTCTCACCGACGACGATGCGAAGCGTTTACGCGACTTCCAACGTGCGTTCTGGATGGGTGTGGATGACATGGCGAGCGAGATGGTCGATGTGTACCTCGATGGCGGGGTGGATATAGTCGAGCAGAAGGACTTCGCCCAGAAGTTCGTTCATTCCCTGCCGAAGCAGTGGCACCCGTTCATGTACGGCCTGCGTAAGGGCAAAGGCGCACGGGATATGCTGGTAGATTCCATCTCCAAGTGTACCGTGAGCCAGACCAAGATCGACGCCTCGCGGTGGATGTGGGGCGGGCTCCACTGGAACGTGTGATAGTTGATAGACTGGCTACTCTACCTCCCAAGCCGGGAGGTTCTGTAGTATGATTGTGGGATACAAGAAACCAAGCCGGGGCATTTCAAATGACAATGACTGTCCGCCAAATGATCGAATGGATGTCTACCTTTGAGGATCAGGATGCCATCGTTGAAGTAGTTGTCCACAGTGAGGGTCGTGGTTATTACGACCAAGGTGGAAATGTTGATACTATGGAATTCAATCCCGAACAACATGTAGAATATACTGATCTGCGCGGTAATAAGTTTGTGCATGAGGGACATTCTTATTATAATCGTAGATCTGTGGTGTTGGGTGCGGTAAACGCGTAAAGATCCGACCACTTCACAAACCGGCTACTCTGCCCCCCCACAAGAGGCCTTTTCTGTAGTATAGTAGTTCTATGAACAGAAAACTCACCGCCATTTTCTATCACAGTTCCCTTAACGAGCCGGTCTCGCAAAGTATCTCCGAGCAGCATAGGTTCACGAAACTTTGCGAAATGTTCCCTACCGACTGGGCGCATCTAATAGATGCTAAAACCGGCGAGATCATCGAGTCCTATAGCAAAGAACCCACTTCTTGGAGCAACAACTGAGATGAGAATCGTCGCACACACCAAATACGGCGTTTTTAACGGAGTGGAAGATGAGTACTCCGAAGAAGAGTACAAGAGAATTGGAGTCTTTCTAGAAAGACTCAAGAATCTGTCCTACTTCTCGTTTACTACTGAAACCGGAGAGGTGTATATGACTGAGGCTATGATCTCCGACTCGCTATTCGTTCTTGAAAAATGACCAATCAACCCCAACTCGTGATGCTGTGTGGCATACCCACCAGTGGCAAGAGTACGTACATCCAGAAACACCTGCTCGAGTCGGAGAGGAGCGAGGAGTACGTAGTACTTAGCACCGACGCGTTCATCGAGCGCCGGGCGCTGGAGAACAACGTTTCCTACAACGAGGCATTCGACGCCTTCTACAAGGAAGCCGAACGCAGGATGTACCTTGACCTGCAACTCGCCCTGCTCGATTCTAGGAACATCGTGTGGGATCAGACGAACCTCACGCCTAAAGTACGCCGGAATAAGTCATCCAAGATCCCGAGCACGTACTACAAAACCGTGGTGTGGTTTGATGTATCGCTCGAGGAGGCGTTGATCCGTAACCAACAACGGCCTGGCAAAGTGGTGCCGGGAAGCGTACTCAAGCGTATGCTCTACACCTTCGCTCCGCCCACGAGCGCCGAGGACTTCGATCTAATCATCAGAGGCAACTGATAGGTAGCCACTTCACTAACTGTCCACCAAACCCCCCACGCCCCCCGGTTCTGTAGTATAGTAGTCTTATGAGACTTAAAGACAAACACCCCTGCTTCGTATTCGACCTCGATGGTACCCTGTGCGATGTGAGTCATCGGCGCCAGTGGGTTGCCACCCGACCAAAGAACTGGGACGCGTGGAATGCGGGGATCAGTGAGGATAAGCCGAACATGCCCGTCCTAGAGGTGCTTCACCGTCTTAGCAATGTGTATGACATCGTCCTTGTAAGTGGCAGGGGTTCGGAGTATCGCCAACCCACCATTGATTGGTTGCGTAAACACGGAGTCAACTTCGACAATCTGTATATGCGAGCCGAAGGAGACTTCCGTCCCGATGACGAGGTCAAGTCCGAACTTGCCGATCAGGTTGAGAAGGACTATCGCATCGTTGGCGTATTCGACGACCGGAAACGTGTCGTGGATATGTGGATCAAGCGAGGTATCTTCGTGTTCGACGTAGCGCAGGGAGGCGGTGACTTCTGATGTTCGACTTGGCGCAGGTAACTTACGGTGGTCTGCTCAATGCGCTCGGAGGGCGAGAGATGCTGGAGTTGATGATAAATGCCCAGGACTTCACCCCCCTCAGTTACAAGTTTCAGGGGCTTAGTTTTACGTTCAGGGTATCTGAAAGCGATCACCTGCGGCAGGCAATGTTCGTGCCAGTACAACAAAGCTTTCTGCAGTATAAAATTGAAATGAGTATAAAAGCGCAAAGCACGTATACGTATGAGTACCATTCTGTTATTCTGACGCGCCCGGAGAACTTGGTAAAAACGTTTGAAGCCACGGCGAAAGTCGCCCTAGCATTCCCCTAGTACCGCGTAAGCGTACCGCGTAAGCGTACCGCGTAAGCGTACCGCGTAAGCGTACCGCGTAAGCGTACCGCCCCGCGCCCCGCGCTCCACGTACCGCCCCGCGCCCCGCGCTCCACGCACCGCTTCACGCCCTGCGCCCCGCGCGCGCAAGCGCGCAAGCGCGCACTACGTGTGTGTATCGGACCAATATAGTACACCAGTACTAGTGTATCGGACCATATGACGGGCAAGGGGGCCTCTGGCCCCCGGACCTGCGGTCCGCCCGATCCGACTCATACCCGGGAGTGGAAGACGTACCCGTTGTTATAGACGAAGTCGTCGCTGAGATTGCTATCCCAGGTGGCCTGCCAATCCACCACCACGCCGTAGGGCGCCTCGAAACCGTGGATGTCGGTGTACCACTGCTTGGCGAAATCCGCCTCGGAGTCATACTCACCGCGGAAGGCGTCCACGAAGCTCTCGATGCTGTCGATCCCCACCTCGTCCACGTAGGCCTCGATGGCGTCATTGTCGGCGCCGCGAAGCTCGTTGAACTCGCACCAGGTCACGTAGTGGCCATCGATGTAGGCCTGCTCGCCGTACGCTTCCACGAACTCGCGGATGTCGTGGAGGGGGTAACCGCTCTCGTTGACCATCTCGGTGATATCGGCCTGGGTGTCGGCGCGGAGCGCGGTGAACCACCCGCCAACGTTGACGATGGGGGTGCCGAGCAGGTGGGTCATGGTGTTCGTGTTCATATGGCTAGTATACTCCAGCGAGCTGGCGACGTGGGGGTTTGGTAGTCGGTTAGTGCACTGGCCCATAGTACA
>Ga0078894_10004263_pt1 | contig 10925 bp, 11 predicted proteins | sample LauGreSu1BDMLBSD_2_FD_67506 | JGI IMG/M metagenome (GOLD analysis project Ga0078894, IMG submission 67506) | Freshwater lake microbial communities from Lake Michigan, USA - Su13.BD.MLB.SD (version 4) (version 4) | ecosystem: Environmental > Aquatic > Freshwater > Lake | place: Lake Michigan... | reverse complement strand
TTGCCGGCATCCCCCACCAGATCGGTGAGGCGGCGTTCGATGTTGAGGTGAACGTCTTCCAGATCCACCGACCAGTTGAACTCGCCGCGCTCAATCTCGCCACGGATCTGCGCCATGCCGGAACGGATTGAATGAAGGTCGGCCACGGACAGGATGCCTGCCCCGGAAAGCATGGTGGCGTGGGCCAGCGAACCATCGATGTCGGCAAAGGCCAACCTGCGATCGAAGTCAACCGATGCCGTGTAGCGCTTGACCAACTCGGACACTGGTTCGGAAAAACGTCCCGACCAGCCCTCGGCCTTGTTCGCGAGTTGATCTGACATAATCGCCCGGGCGGAAAAAACGGAAATTATACGTTCGACCCGATTCACGAACGCAGGATTCCGATGCCTACCGCCCAATCCATCCTTATTGTCGATAGCGAAGCCGAGGGACGCAGTCAGTTGCGCCAAACCCTTGACGGGCTCCGCTCCGTGTTTCCCCACGAGATCGTGGGCGAGGCCGACAGCGCGAGAAGTGCGCTCGCGCAGATCGGTTCGCTGCGTCCCAGTGTGCTGCTCGTCAATCCGTCTCTGCCCGACATGAACGGCATCGAGTTTGGTCGACAACTCGCGGCGCGGGCAGCTGGCGCCACGCGGCAGATCCGTTGGCCCGAGCCGGAGCGGGGGACGCCAGACAGGGATCAGCCGATGGGGCGTGCCGCCCCGCAGCTCATTTACGTGAGCCGCAGCGATCGGCACGCGCTTGATGCGTTTGAAGTGAGTGCCCTCGATTACCTGCTGAAACCGGTGAACCCCGCGCGGCTGTTGAAGGCCCTGAACCGGGCTGTACCGAATGGGGTGCCCAATGGCGCCGCTGCTGCTCCGAGCTCGCGAGTCGAGCCGTCCAGCCTCGCCTTACCTGGCCCCCTGGCGCACCCGCTCCTGGCGGCGCCCGCTGCCGCCCCAGCGCGTGCGCCGGCGCGGCGCCATTTCGCGGTCCACGAGCGCGGCCGACTGATGCTGGTTCCGGTCGAGCAGGTGGTCTACCTCAAGGCGGAGCTCAAGTACGTCACCGTTCGAACGCGTCAGAGGGAATACCTGATCGAGGATTCGCTCACCGCCCTGGAGGCTGAATTCGGTGAGCGATTTGTGCGAATTCATCGCAATGCGCTGGTATGCCGGGCTGCCATTTCGGGTTTCGAGCGGGTGCCCGCCGACGGGCAGGGTGTGGGTTCGGAGCCGCATTGGCAGGTCGTTTTACGAGACGTTTCAGAACGCCTTCCCGTGAGCAGGCGACAATGGTCGACTGTTAGAAACCTCATGGGATGACATGATGACCGCGAGTTCCCCTCAGTCCGACGCTCCGGCTCGACTGGTGATTGCCTCCCGGAAAAGCGCGCTGGCCATGTGGCAGGCTGAACATGTACGCGATCGTCTGCGGGAACTCTACCCCGCATGTACTGTCGAGATTCTCGGCATGACCACCGAAGGTGACCGGGTGCTCGACCGCACGCTGTCCGACATTGGGGGCAAGGGGCTGTTTGTGAAGGAACTCGAGGTCGCGCTCCTCGAGGGGCGTGCCCATCTTGCGGTGCATTCGCTCAAAGACGTGCCAATGGTGCTGGCACCCGAATTTGCGCTCCCCATCGTTATGAAACGCGAAGATCCGCGGGACGCCTTTGTGTCGAATCGCTTTGCCTCGCTCGATGATCTGCCCGAGGGCGCGAGAGTGGGAACGGCGAGCCTGCGTCGCGCCTCGCAGATTCGTCATCGCTATCCGAAGCTCTCGGTGCTGCCCCTTCGCGGGAACGTGCAGACGCGGTTGGCTAGGCTCGATGCCGGCGACTTCGAAGCCATCATTCTTGCCGCAGCTGGACTCAAGCGCCTGGGGCTTGCCGAGCGGATCCGGGCGGTGGTGTCGGTGCAGGCGAGTCTGCCCGCAGCGGGGCAGGGCGCGCTGGGCATCGAAACCCTCGCCGCGAGGCCGGATGTCGCGCGCTGGCTGTCGCCGCTTGCCGATCCGAGTACCACAGCGGAAGTCACGGCCGAGCGGGCAGTGTCGCGGGCACTCGGCGGCAATTGCCGGATGCCGCTCGCGGCCTACTGCGAAACCGGTCCGGATGGTGCGTTGCAGCTTCGCGCCCGCGTGGGGGCGGAAGATGGCAGCGGCATGGCCGATGTGGCGCTCGCCGAAGGGCCCGCCGATCCCGCTACCGCCGAGCGCCTAGGGGCCCGCGCGGCCAAGGATCTGCTTGCCCAGGGCGCGGGTCGGTGGCTCGGGTTGTCCTGACCCAGCCGCTGCCGCGGGTGGAGGCGCTCGAACGGGCGCTCGCCCGGCGCGGCCATGAGGTGGCGCGGCTGACCTTCACCCGCATCCAGGCCCGACCGATGGTCGGGCTTGCGGCTCAGGTGGCAGAGGTCGACTGGATAGTCGCCGTCAGTCCGGCGGCGGTTGAGGCGCTTGCATCGGCCCTGAGCCATGTGTGGCCGCCAGGACCGGGGCTCGCCCTCGTCGGACCCGGCAGCCTGCTGGCGCTGGAGCAAACTGGCCTGCGGGTTCCCGCCGATCGGCTGACCTTTCCTGCTGCAGCGCCCTTTGATGCCGGTGCCATGCTGGCAGCCGGACCGCTCGCCAGGCCTGCTGGATGCTCCGTGCTGGTGGTGCGTGGCGAGGGGGGACGTGACGACTGGATCGACGTGCTTCGCGCCCGCGGCGCGCAGGTTGAGGTCCTGTCGCTCTACGATCGTCAACCGGTTGTTCCCGAGCCCGACGCGTGCGCGCGTCTGGGGCAGTGGCTTGCCGAGTCGGCCCCGGTTTATTGCGTACTCACCCAATCAAGCGCAGCGATTGCGCTGGCCGCGCTGCCCGAGGCCGAACGCCTGCGCGAGCCCGCCAACCCGCTGGTTGCGCTTGCGATCCACGCTCGAATCGCCGAGGCGGCAATAACTGCAGGTTTTCACCGCGTTCAACTCATTGATCCTGGTGAGAATGCGATCGCCGCCGCGATAGAATGCGGGGCGGTCACGTAGGCACCTGCCCACGTCGGTCCGCCGCCAGCCCTTCGCGGAGCATCTCCCTTGTCTGAGCCGTCCCCCAACGCAAGCCCTGAGGGTCGTCGTGAACCGTCGGCAGCGGGTCGCCCCGCTGGTGGTGGCGACTACACGGCGCCCCGCGCGACGCCGTCGTCGCCAACAGGTCAGCCTGCGCGTACGCGGCGATCGCGCGTGGCCCTGGCATGGCGATGGTCAGGTCCGGCACTGGGTGTGGCGGCGCTGGTGTTTGCGTTCACGCTCGGCCAGCGGGTCGACCAACTTGAAGGCGGGGCGTTACGTCGCCTCGACGGTGGCGACAAACGCCTCGCCCAACTCGAAGCGTCGCTCAAGGTTTCGCAAGACCTGGTCCGGGATCTCCAGCAGCGGCAGGCGCTGGTCGACAGCCGCATGGCCGAGGCGCAAAGTCTTTATTCCCAGGTCGAAAAGCTCTATCGCGGGTTGATTCAGGAATCCGCCGATGCGGTGCTTGCCGAGGCTGAGTCTGTGATCTCGCTTGCCACCCAGCAACTGTCCCTGGGGACCGATCCGCGGGCGGCCGTCATGGCGTTGCAGGAGGTTGACCATCGTCTGGTCAGACAGAAAGACCCCACGCTCGCGCCCCTGCGCAAGGCGCTTCTTGGCGACATCGAGCGGCTGAAGGCTCATCCGGTCGCCGACATCGCCGGCATGGCCGCACGCATCGATGGCCTCATCACCCTGGTTGAGCAACTGCCTTTGTCCTCCACGGTGCAGCCCCGGCCCCGGGTGACCGACCCCAATGCGCCAGGCCGCCCGGGGGGCTTTGAAGAGGGGCTGGCCTCCTCCGGCATTGCCTATCTGCGCGAAGAGCTTCAAAAATTGATTCGGGTACGTCGGGTCGACGAGCCCGATTCCGTGCTGCTTGCGCCCGACCAGGCCTATTTTCTTCGCGAAAACATGCGGCTCATTCTGCTCAATGCACGCCTCGGGATGCTCGCGCGCAACGAACTGCAGTTTCAAACCGACCTGGGCCGGGCAATTGACTGGCTCACGCGCTACTACGACGCCGACAATCGGCTGGTGGTGGGTGCGCTTACGCAGCTCAAGCAACTGCGCACTTCGCGACTGGGCCTCGAGCCGCCCCTGCCGGGCGAGAGCCTGCGCGCGGTTCGCGCCATCCGCAGCAGTCGCGAAAGCAGGGGCTGAACCGTGGGACGCGTGATCGGCATTCTGCTGGTCCTGTCGGTGGCAGTCGGGCTGGCGCTCCTCATGCGCTTCAACGACGGCAACATCGCGCTCCTCTGGCCGCCGTACCGGGTCGATGTCTCCATGAACCTGGTGCTGCTTGCACTGTTTGCCCTCTTTGCGCTTCTGCACCTCATCCTGCTTGCGCTGTCCAACGCAGTTGATCTCCCGCAGCGCGTCCGGCAATACCGGGACCGTCGTTCGCGCGACGCGGCGGTCGCCGGGCTGCGAGATGGCCTGATTGCCTATAACGAAGGCCGCTACGGTCGAGCGGAGCGCCTGCTGCAACCGGCCCTGAATCAGCCTGACCTGGCCGGTGCGGCGGCCCTGATTGGTGCGCGCGCGGCACATCGGCTGCGCGAACCCGAGCGGGTCGAGCGCTGGCTCGAATCCGCAGGAGCCGAAAAGCCGACCGCCAACGCGGCGCTCATGTGCCGGGCGGAAATAGCAGTAGAGGATCAGCGGCCGGCCGATGCACTCAGTGCGGTCGACAGACTCCATTCACGCGGTGCTCGACACATTCAGGCGCTGCGGCTGGCGCTGCGCGCTCACGAGCAGTCGGGCAACTGGCAGGCAGTGCTGCAGGCGGTTCGGCAACTGGACAAGCGCGAGGCACTTCATCCCAGCGCGGTGCGGGGCCTCACCATCCGCGCGCTTCGCGAGCTGGTTGCGCAGCGTGGCGATGACGCGCATGCGCTGCGCGAATTGCTCGCCTCCCTGACATCGGCCGAGCGCGATATCGACGAGGTGGTCGAAGCGGTGGCGCGTGCGCTGGACCGCGCCGGCCAGGGCGAGCAGGCGGCAACGCTGCTCTCGGGCATTCTGGACAAACGGCTCGCCGAGCGCCTGGTGCCCGTCTATGCCTCGCTTGCTGCACTCGACGCCCGCAAGCGTTTGCGCAGCATCGAATCCTGGCGGCAGCGGCACGGCGATCGCGCTGCCTTCACGATCGCAGCGGGCCGCCTGTGTGCCGCAGAAGGGCTGTGGGGCAAGGCTGAGGAGTTCTTCCGGCTTGCCGAGGCGCAGGCGCCCTCGCGCGAAACGCGTGCGCTGCTTGCGCATCTCTATGAGCAGCTTGGTCGCCACAAGGAGGCCTTGCATTATTGGCGGCTGGCCGCGATCGACGGCATGAACGAGCCGCTGTCCGAGCGGCCCCAGGCGCCACTGATGGCCGATGGCAACGCCTCGCCACCTGTGCCACCCGATACTCCCGACTCCGTTTGACCTCAGTCGCATCAGTCCCGATCCTGCCTCTTACCCCACCCAGGAATCCGCCACCATGAACCTTGACCGAGTCGACTGCGGCCGCGACATACCGAATGATTTCAACGTGATCATCGAAATCCCGATGGCCGCTGACCCGATCAAGTACGAGGTTGACAAGGAAACCGGCGCACTGTTTGTCGACCGCTTCATGATGACGTCAATGCACTACCCCTGTAACTACGGATATATCCCGCACACCATCGCCGGAGATGGCGACCCGGTTGACGTGCTGGTGATCACGCCGTTCCCCGTGGCCGTGGGTGCCGTGGTGCGTTGTCGGCCGCTTGGTCTGCTGAAAATGCAGGACGAGGCAGGCGCAGACGCCAAGCTGCTTGCAGTGCCTATCGACAAGATCCTCCCCATTTACAAACACTGGCGCGCCGCCCAGGACCTCGCACCCGAGCGGCTTGCCACCATCCAGCATTTCTTTGAGCACTACAAGGATCTGGAGGCAGGCAAGTGGGTCAAGGTCGAAGGGTGGGGCGGCCCGGACGAAGCGGTTCGAGAAATCACCGACGGCATTGCGCGCTACCAGGCTGCGGCGATCAAACCGAAGTTTTGAACGGTGTGCGGTCGTTCAGTTCATCCAGATAGCCGCTGACAGCCTGTCCCTCGCGTTCAAGAAACCGCTGCACGGCATCGGCAAAAGCGGGTTCTGCAAGCCAGTGAGCCGATGCCGTGGGCTGCGGCGTGAACCCTCGAGCCATCTTGTGCTCGCCCTGGGCTCCTCCCTCGATTACCCGAATGCCCAGGTCAATCGCAGCTTCAATTGCCTGGTAGTAGCAGGTTTCGAAGTGCAGACAAGGCACGTTTTCAATTGCGCCCCAGTAGCGGCCGTACATGCGCTCGGCGTCGCGCATGAGAAGGCTTGAGGCAATCGGTTTTCCGGCACGCTCGGCGATCACCATCAGCACCGACTCGGGTAACTGCTCTCCGAGCCCGGCAAAAAACGCCCGGTTCAGGTAGGGGCTGGAGTGATGCTCGAGATAGGTGTTGTCGTAGCAGCGGCAGAAAAACGCCCAATCGGCCTCGGAAATGTCACGACCCCAGAGGCGCCGAAAGCTCACGCCGCTGTCGGCCACCTTGCGCCGCTCGGCGCGGATTTTCTTTCGTTTGGGTTGCGTGAGCGAGCCCAGAAACGCCTCGAAGCTGGGCCAGCCCTCGTTGGTCCAGTGGAATTGCACGCCGCGCCGGATCATGGCGCCCGCGGCTTCAAGAAGCTGCACCTCCTCAGGATCGGGAAAGAGCACATGAAGCGATGACACGCCGCTCTCGCGCGCCAATTCGATCAACGCCTGAGCGAGTGCTTTGCGGGCCGGCGCGTCGGCCGCGAGTAGCCGCATGCCGGGAACCGGGGTGAACGGAATCGCCGAGAGCAGTTTGGGGTAGTAGGCGAGGCCGTGCCGCTGATAGGCGTCGGCCCAGGCCCAGTCGAATACATACTCGCCATAGGAATGCCCCTTGAGGTAGAGGGGCGCGGCCGCTACCAGCTGGCCGTGGCGCTCAAGAACCAGATGGAGCGGTCGCCAGCCGGTCTCCTCGGTGACGCAGCCGCTGCCTTCGAGCAGGGCGAGCCAGGCGTGGTTCAAAAACGGCTGAGTGTCGCCATGGCGCAGCGCTTCCCACTGTTGCGGATCGATTTCAGTGATGGCGCTGCACACCCGCGTGACATAATCACCGGCTTTCCCATCGCTTCCCGTCTTGGGTAACTGAATCGTCATGCGGATCGCGGCTGCGCAACTCAATCAGATTGTCGGTGACTTCGACGGCAATGCCCGTCGCATTCTCGAGGCGGCCAGGGCGGCGGTTTCGCAGTCGGTGTCTGTACTGGTTACCCCCGAACTCTCGCTCAGCGGTTATCCGCCCGAAGACCTGCTGCTGCGATCCGCATTCTACGAGAAGGCCAGGTCCGCCCTGGAAGCCCTTCTTGCCGACACGGCTGATCTGGCCCTTCATCTGGTGGTGGGTGTGCCGGTTCGTCATGGCCGCAAGCGCTACAACGCTGCGCTGGTGCTTCACCGTGGGCGAGTCGTCGGCGAATACCGCAAGCTCGAGCTCCCCAACTACGATGTGTTCGATGAACAGCGTTACTTTCTGCCCGACGGTGCGCCGCTGGTGTTCGAGGCGGGCGGCGTTCGCTTCGGCGTTGTCATCTGCGAAGACTTCTGGTTTGAGCGCGCGCCCAGGCAAGCCCGTGGTGCGGGGGCACAGGTGCTGCTCGCGCTCAATGGCTCGCCCTTTCATATGGACAAGCAGTCGCAGCGGGTGGACGTCGCGCGCGAAAACGTGAGCGCGCTCGGCTTGCCGATGATCGCGGCCAATCTGGTGGGTGGCCAGGACGAGCTGGTCTTTGATGGCCTGTCATTTGCGCTCGATGCGCGCGGCGAGCTGGCAGCGCAGGGCGCCGTCTGTGAACCCGACCTGCTGGTGGTCGAGCTTTCGGTGGGCGCGCAATCGGTGTCGGGCGCTGTGGTTGACCTGCAACCGGGCAAGGTGGCGCCGGTGGTCTCCATTGAGGAACAGGTCTACCGGGTGCTGGTGCTGGGCGTGCGCGACTACCTCGGAAAGAACGGGTTTCCGTCCGCAGTCATCGGTCTGTCGGGGGGCATTGACTCGGCGCTCACCCTCGCCATTGCCGTTGACGCCTTGGGCGCAGACCGGGTGCGCGCGGTGATGATGCCTTCTCCCTACACCGCCGACATCTCGTGGATCGACTCGCGTGACATGGTGGCCCGTCTGGGCGTTCGCTACGACGAGCTTCCCATCAACACCTGCTTTGAGGCCTTTCGCAGCACGCTCGCCGACGAGTTCCGTGGCCGCGCGGAAGACACCACCGAGGAAAATCTCCAGGCGCGTATTCGCGGCACGCTGCTGATGGCGCTGTCCAACAAATACGGCTCCATTGTGCTCACCACCGGCAACAAGTCGGAAATGGCCGTGGGTTACTGCACGCTTTATGGCGACATGGCGGGTGGGTTTGCGGTCATCAAGGATCTGGCCAAGACCCTGGTCTACCGTCTGGCCCGCTGGCGCAACACCGTCAAGCCGGTGATCCCCGAGCGCATCATCACCCGTGCGCCAAGCGCCGAACTGCGGCCCGGTCAGACCGATCAGGACTCCCTGCCACCCTATGACACGCTTGATGCCATCATGCAGATGTACATGGAGCAGAACCACGGGATCGATGCGATCGTTGCCGCAGGCCATCCCCGCGAGGCGGTCGAGCGCGTGGTTCGGCTGATTCGCATCAGCGAGTACAAACGACGGCAGGCGCCGGTGGGCATTCGGGTCACGCATCGTGCCTTCGGACGAGACTGGCGCATGCCGATCACTTCGCGATTCCGCGACTAACAGGAGACTTCCCCATGAAGCGCATTACCGCGATCATCAAACCCTTCAAGCTCGACGAGGTTCGCGAGGCGCTCTCCGAGGTTGGCGTGTCCGGCCTGACCGTCACCGAGGTGAAGGGCTTCGGGCGACAGAAGGGGCACACGGAGCTCTACCGGGGGGCTGAATACGTGGTTGATTTTCTGCCTAAGGTGCAGGTCGAAGTGATTGTGAGTGACGATGTGGTCGAGCGTGCCATTGACGGCATCGTGCGGGCTGCACGCACGGGTCGAATCGGCGACGGCAAGATCTTCGTCTCCAACGTCGAAGAGGTGGTGCGGATCCGCACCGGTGAAGTCGGCGACGCCGCGATCTGAGGCGCTCATGGCCGATTACGTTCTCATTCATGGCGCTTGGCACGGCGGATGGTGCTGGGCCGAGGTGGCGCGTGGTCTCACCGGGCTCGGGCATCGGGTGTTTGCGCCGTCGCTCACAGGCTGTGCCGACCGCGGGCATCTGCTCTCGCCGCTGGTCACGCTCGGCACGCATGTCGACGATGTGGCCCGTCTGATCGAGTTTGAATCGCTCGATGGTTGCGTGCTGGTGGGACACAGCTATGGCGGTAACGTCATCAGCGGTGTGGCCGACCGGCTGCGCGAACGCGTTGGGCACTATGTGTTTCTCGACGCTGGCGTGCCGCCCGATGACGCCACGTTGTGGTCCTGGTCTCAGCCGCACTCGGAGGCCACTCAGGCCTCCCGTCGCGGGCAGATCGCGGGCGAGGGGCGAGGCATTTTTCTGCCGCCACCACCCGCTCAGGCGTTTGGAATTACCGACGCCTCGCAGGCGGCCTGGCTTGAATCCAAACTCTCGCCAATGCCTGCTGGGCTCTACGACAGTGTGATCGAACTCAAGTGCGGCGCATCACGCGGCTTGCGCCGCACTTATGTGGCGGCCACTGCACCCCTCTACGAGACCATGCGCTCGGTTCAGCAACGGCTGCGCCCCGATCCAAGCTGGACGTTTCTCGAAATCGCCACCTGCCACGACATGATGGTGACGGCGCCCGCCGACGTGGTGAAACTGCTTCACGACTGCCGCTGACCGCGCGGCGCCTGCAGCAACACAATCAGGGCGCCGCTGCCGCCGTCGTTCGGGCGCGCCTGACAGAACGCCAGCACCTCGGCGCGTTGCGCGAGCCACTTCTTCACCTTTCCCTTCAGCACGGGCTCGCGGCTGGGTGATCCCAGCCCCTTGCCGTGAATGATGCGAAGGCACCGCCATTCGCTGCGCACGGCATCGGAGAGAAATTCCACCAGGGCGGTGCGGGCCTGATCGACCCGCAGGCCGTGCAGGTCGATCTGACTGCGCACGGTCCATTCGCCGCGCCTCAGCCTGCGCACCACATCGGGGCCAATGCCTTCTCGGCGCCACGACAGTGAGTCATCGGTATCAAGAAAACGCTCGATGTCGATCTCATCGGACAACGACAGTTCGAGCACTTCGCGGTCATCCAGCTCGCGCTGGCGCGGCCGCGGCGCGGGCCGTTCGCGATCGGGGACGATCCGGCCGTGGGGTGCCAGCGGCGTGGCATCGGCAATTTCGACTCGAAAGAGTGAAGCCTCGCGGGCAATCCGCGCAGCATGTTCCGCGGCCAGGCGCGCGCGTTCACGCTCGATGCGCTGCGCCTCGCGCATCTGCGCGAGCGCAGGCGCGAGATCGTCTAGCGTGAGGCCTCGCGCGGGAGTGTGGGAACTCCCGCGACTGGAATGCAGAGTGCGACGTTTGCCCATCCTGCAATGATGGCGTGGCGACCATTCCGGATGAAAGCGTAGGCCTTGGGGCGGGCGGGCTTTATCAGGCGCCTTCCAACGATTCGAGATAGCGCTGCGCGTCGAGCGCGGCCATGCATCCGGTGCCTGCACTGGTGATGGCCTGGCGATAGACGTGATCCTGCACGTCGCCCGCGGCGAATACCCCTGGGACGCTGGTGGCCGTGGCAAAACCGTCAAGCCCGCCGCGGGTGCGGATATAGCCGCCCGCCATGTCGAGCTGGCCTTCGAAAATGCCGGTATTGGGGGTGTGGCCGATGGC
>Ga0078894_10004261_pt1 | contig 10927 bp, 9 predicted proteins | sample LauGreSu1BDMLBSD_2_FD_67506 | JGI IMG/M metagenome (GOLD analysis project Ga0078894, IMG submission 67506) | Freshwater lake microbial communities from Lake Michigan, USA - Su13.BD.MLB.SD (version 4) (version 4) | ecosystem: Environmental > Aquatic > Freshwater > Lake | place: Lake Michigan, USA... | reverse complement strand
GAATAAGTTGACCACAATTTGTGCTCAAGGTTTTAAAAAAGGAAATTTACTTCGAAGGCAAAGTTATGAATATCCTTGTTTTTTAATGGAGGATTTAATCCACTTATTAAACCGTTGTTAATGTTCACTAAACCATACTTAGCCACAACCTGAAAGCCAACAAATCCTGCATAAAATTGGCCTCCTGCTAGTAGCATTAAGTCGTCTTTTTTTAGTTTGGGTTCTTGCGCTTCTGGCAATGGATTGGGATTAACATATAATGACGCATTTAGTAACCTCGCATATTGTAATCCTACAATAATATGGCTTGTGTTTTTTGCATTGATAGAACGAACCCACATGATGGGTGCACCAAAATAATAGGCTTGAATGGTTTCGTACTCACCAAAGTTATTTGCAAAATTACTTCCGTTAACACCAAAAGTAAGTTCGGTCTGAATGGCCGCTTTGGGAGCGTATTTATACCTGTAATACAACGCACCATTTAAGCCAAACTTTGGTCTTGGATTACTTAGTTCGCCTCCTAACATAGCACTTAATCCAGTGCCTAGTTTAACGCCAAATTTCTTATCCTCATTCATATTACCTTTAAGCCATTCAATGGGTCCATCATCTTCTCCTTCAAGGCTATCCTCATAGGTGGTGATTGATGTATCTTTTTGTGCTTTCGCAAAATTCACCGTAGCTAGGCATATCAGCAAAAAAAGTACGTATTTTTTCATCATCATAATTAGTTTCAAGTATAGTTAAACAAACGCTTAATCAATTCTTAAATTGTTTAGTTAAGCCAGCGCATCGGCCAATAGTATTAGGTATTCGGAACGGTCAATTTCAATTGCGCCCATGCTTTTTAAATGATCGGTAATGTATTGGGTATCAAGTAACATAAAATGATGTTCTTTCATCCACTGTACCAAGCAATACAAGGCCACCTTGCTAGCATCGCTTTGTTTACTAAACATACTTTCACCAAAAAAAGCTTTTCCCATGGCTACTCCGTAAAGGCCACCTACCAGTTCATTCTGGTCATTCCAGGTTTCAAAACTAAAGCCATAGCCTGTTTGTGCCAGTTGGCAGTATACTGCTATAATTTTTTCACTAATCCAGGTTTCATCGCGGTCTGCACAACCGCGCATTACTCCTTCAAAATTTTGGTTAATGGTTACCCGGTATTTGCCGCTGCGCAAGGTTTGCTTGAGTGATTTACTGACTTTCAATTCATCTAATGGCAAGATACCTCTTAACTCCGGTTCAACCCAGTAAATACTATTTTCTTCATCGTTGTTGGCCATCGGAAAAACACCTATGCTGTATGCATACAGCACCATGTCGGGGCTAATGTCTTCCATGCTAAAAATCTACAATATTTTTATTGGCCGATGACGCACTCATGGCTTCTTCTAGCTTTAGATAGTTAACTTTAATTTGGTGTAATACCTCTGCTTCGTGTTTCTTTAAATCGCCCATGCTTTCTAATTTATTAATAATGTAGGAAAGGGTAAGGTAACTTGTATCAACAGCAGGTACATAGCAATATTCTTTTCGCTTGTCGTTCTCTATAGTTTTGGCCACTAAATCGCAACGCTGCATGCTATCCAACAATTGCCTGCAAAGGTTTAACGGCAAGTTTAGTTTTATGGCAACTTCTACTGCATCGGGAGGTGGAAGTGCTTTTTTAAAGCGTTTGGCTACTAGGTTTAAAATATATAAACTGTAAAGCATCCGCATTTTGTGGCTGATATTTCCTGTTTGTTGTTCGGCTTCAAATAGGGCTATGTTTTGCACGCTGTATGAAATTTCAGCTCCAATTAACACGATAATCCAGCTAAACTGTAGCCAAGTAATGAATAACGGTATAGAAGCAAAACTACCATAAATGGTATTGTAGCTCGAAACACCAATTTGAAAGGTAATGTATGCCCATTGAAATACCTGAAATATAACACCTGTAATAATACCTGCTGTAACTGCTGCGCGTGTTTTTACGCTTGTGTTAGGCATTACTAAGTACAAAAATACAAACAACAAACTTGTGGTTAAGTAGGGTAAAATTTGCAGTGAAATAATAATGGTTTCGGTAATAGCCGAACCTAAAAAATTAAGTTGTACTACCAAGTTTTGTACTTGTGTGGTAATAAAAATATTAGCTGCACCTGAAATAATAATAAAGATTGGAGCCACAAGCATTATAGACAAATAATCAGTAAACTTACGAGCCCAAGTGCGTGGTTGGTTGATATACCAAATAGAGTTAAAAGCATCTTCCACATTGCCTAAAACTTGTATCACACTCCACAGTAATATGATAAAACCTAATCCTGCAATAATACCTCCTTTGGTATTGCCCAGTAAGTTGTGCGCGTATGCAGTTACATTTTCTAAAATTACTGGTTGTGTACCTAAGATGCTTTGTAGTTGTTTATCTAAGTATTCTTGGATACCAAATCCTTGGGCAATACCAAAAATCATGGCAACTACGGGCACAATACTCATAATGCTAAAAAGCGTAAGTGCCGATGCGCGCAAGGCTAGATTTTTCTTTCCAAAATCTTTAACAGCTAAAATAATAATGCGTAATATTTTAATGCTGCTGCGCTGCCAACGCGGAAATTTATCTAACTTTACATGCCAAATATCATAAGTAATAAACTCCGTAATTTTGGTAAGGTCTAATTTAGCCATGCGGTAAAGATAAGATTATGTTGAATAATGACGTTTATAGTAACACAAAAAAGTAGCTTAAAGTAAACTCTAATTTTCATGCAAAAGCTATTTAAATATAAAAACTCAGTGGTTTCGTACCATAGGTTAGGTAGCGGAAGCCAAGTGTTAGTTGCTTTTCATGGCTACGGGCAAACAGGCGCTGAATATGCATACTTCGAAGATGTGTTAGGCGAACACTTTACCATCATTGCTATTGATTTTTTTTGGCATGGTAGCAGTGAGTGGCATGAGCCATTTGATTTTACTGATTTACACATGAAAGAATTGTTGGATGGTATTGCCAAGCAAGAGCACCTACATGCTCAACGCTTTTCTGTATTATCATTTAGTATGGGGGCAAGGTTGGCGCGTGCATTGGTTCGTAATTTTGCAGCACGAATTGACTATTTTATTTTGCTTTCACCACCAACATTTTCATTTAACCGGTTTCTTAATTTCACTACCAATAATCCGATTGGTTTAGCTATATTTAAATATTTTGCCAACACACCTGGTGCGCTATTAAATTGGGTTGAACGCTTGCATAAACTCAAAATTTTAAACCGAAGTATATATGTATTTACTAGCAAGTTTGTAGGTAAGCATGAGCGTATACAAAAAGTATTTAAAACATGGTTAGCACAGCGTAAACTTACCACCAACTTTTCAAAGTTTGCAAAACTACTTGATCATCACCACATAAAAGTAGTATTGATTGTAGGTAAAAAGGATGCCATAACTCCGCCATATCAAATGATAAAGTATGTGAGAAAATTAAAGCACAAGCGCATATTTATTTTGCAAAAAAAACATGAACTTGCCACCCCCGAAACTAAGCACGTATTTACCAAATTGTTTAGTGTAGGCAACGAGTTAAATTAACAGATTAAAAACGCAATTTATTTTATGCAGTACGAAACCATACTTTTTGAAGTAAACAATGGCATTGCCACATTAACCCTAAACAGACCAGATGTATTTAATGCATTTAACGAGCAGCAAAGCTTTGATGTAATTGATGCATTGAAAAAAATTGACAGAGATAAATCAATACGCGTAGTTATTTTAACCGGTGCAGGCAAAGCTTTTTGCAGTGGCCAAGATTTAAAATCTATCGCTGGTGCAAAAAATCGTTCGTTAAGCGATAGTTTGTACAAGCGCTATAATCCCATGATTAAAGCAATGCGCAATTTACCCATTCCAATTATTTGTAAATTAAATGGAGTGGCAGCAGGCGCGGGTTGCAGCATGGCATTAGCCAGCGATATGATTGTGGCCAGCGAAAATGCTTCGTTAATCGAAGTTTTTGTGAATGTTGGCTTAGTGTTAGATTCAGGATCAAGTTATTTTTTACCACGCCTAGTTGGTTCTGCGCGTGCGTTCGAGTTATCTACCATGGGAAGTAAAGTTACCGCTCAACAAGCCTACGATTGGGGCATGGTAAATCGTGTTGTAAAACCTGAAGAGTTAGACGAAGAAACCATGAAAATTGCTTCGTACTATGCGCAAGCACCTACAAAGGCCATTGGTTTAATGAAGAAAATGTTAAATAAATCGTTTAACAGTGATTTGGATACCATGTTACAATACGAGGCGTATTGCCAAGAAATAGCTGGCCGGAGTGCTGATTATAAAGAAGGGGTAACCGCGTTTAACGAAAAACGTAAACCTTCATTTACCGGCCAATAAAGGATTAGTTTGGTTTTCTCCATTAATTGTTTTAGATTGTGTTCTATAAATCTACACAGTTATGAGTACCACTATTTCAAAAATTCTTGTACCTGTTGATGCTTCCCAATATTCTACTGTAGCCCTAAAGGCAGCACAAGCTATTGCCAACGCTTACAAAGCGTCTTTGTATGTTCATCACGTTGCTGAAACTTCTTCTACATCCGAGGATGTTAAAAGTAATGTGGCCGCTGCCCTGAATGGAACTGTGCATACCTACAGCGAAAGTAAAGGAAGTGTTTACAAGGAAATCATCATTAAATCACTTGATTTAGGTGTTGATTTAATTATCATGGGAACACATGGGGCAACTGGATTTCAAGAGTTTTGGTTGGGTAGCAATGCAAATAAAGTAGTTAGTTCGGCCAAGTGTCCTGTGCTTACCATTCGTGAAGGAGCCCGAAGTACTAACTTTAAAAAAATAGTGCTTCCTATGGATACTTCGTTTGAATCTAGACAAAAAGTCCCAACAGCAATTAATCTTGCCGAAAACCTGCATGCAAGCATTCATATTATTGGGGTATCTACCGGAAAAGATAAAGAGGCCGAGCATGTTGTAAATAACTACACACGCCAAGCTAAGGATAGTATTTTAGATCACAAAATTGCTTGTACACAAGAATCGCGTTTAGGAGGAAATATTACCAATGTAACTATTGCCTATGCCGAGGAGATTGAAGCTGATTTAATTGTTATTATGACCGAACAAGAACCACAAATTGGCTCTTTCTTTTTAGGGAAATTTGCCCAGCAAATGGTGAACAATTCGCCAGTGCCCGTATTAATAGTTCCTACGCGAGATGATTTAATGATTACTGACGCGAGGTTGTAAATAGATTGAACTTAATTGCCGCTTTAATCGGGGCATTTTTTGCTTAACCCCCAGTAACTGCACTTTTATTTTTATAGTTTAAACCAAAACGGTAATTTTACCGTTTGTTAAAACAAGATCAAACTAAATAAGTTTAACCTGTGTTAAACAATTATTGGTTTAACATGTTAATAGATTTATGATGGAAATTAAACCCGGTAAGTATTTAGAGCCAATTCTATACCCTGCTGATTTACGTAAGGTTAAAGAGGAAGATTTAGTGAAGGTTTGTGCAGATTTAAGACAATATATTATTGATACAGTTTCTGTTTATGGAGGCCATTTTGGCGCAAGCCTCGGTGTAGTTGAACTTTCGGTAGCCCTGCATTATGCGTTTAATACCCCTTACGACCAATTGGTTTGGGATGTTGGACATCAAGCGTACGGACATAAAATCTTAACTGGTCGCAGAGATGCTTTTCATACCAATCGTATTTACAAAGGCATTAGCGGGTTTCCAAAACGCTCAGAGAGTGAATACGATACATTTGGTGTTGGTCACTCTTCTACCTCTATCTCGGCTGCATTGGGCATGGCTGTAGCTAGCCGCTTAAAAGGCGAGTTAGATAGGCAACATGTGGCTGTTATTGGCGATGGTGCCATGACTGCAGGTTTAGCTTTTGAAGCGCTTAATCATGCTGGGGTTGAAGATAGTAACGTAATTGTGGTACTTAACGACAATTGCATGAGTATTGACCCAAATGTGGGGGCGTTAAAAGAGTATTTAACAGATATTACCACATCGCCAACCTACAACAAGTTTAAAGATGATGTGTGGAAGGCCTTAGATAAATTAAACAAAGTAGGTCATGTTTCGCAAGACATAATTGCTAAGGTACATGATACTTTAAAAGGCGGACTATTAAAACATAGCAATTTATTCGAATCGTTAAAGTTCAGATATTTTGGTCCTATTGATGGTCATGATGTGAACCATTTGGTAAAGGTAATGAACGATTTAAAGAAAATTCCAGGTCCTAAATTGTTGCATTGCGTTACGGTAAAGGGTAAGGGTTTTGCATTGGCCGAAAAGGATCAAACCAAATGGCATGCTCCAGGCTTGTTTGATAAAGTGACTGGTGAAATATATAAAACCTTACCAGACAAACCGCAACCGCCTAAATATCAAGATGTATTCGGTCATACTTTGGTAGAATTGGCTGAAATGAATGATAGGATTGTGGGAATTACACCTGCTATGCCTTCAGGTTCATCCATGAACATTATGATGAAAGCAATGCCTAAACGTGCATTTGATGTAGGTATAGCTGAGCAACATGCGGTAACGTTTAGCGCTGGCTTAGCTACTCAAGGTATGATCCCTTTCTGCAATATCTATTCATCGTTTATGCAACGCGCTTACGACCAAGTGGTGCATGATGTGGCTTTACAAAAACTACATGTAGTGCTTTGTATGGATAGAGCTGGTATTGCTGGTGCTGATGGTCCAACACATCATGGCATGATAGATATTCCATACATGCGTTGTGTGCCAAATCTAACAGTAATGGCACCAATGAACGAGGAAGAGTTACGTGATATGATGTATACTGCTTCTTTGCCCAAAAATGCGGGCTCATTTAGTATTCGTTATCCTCGCGGTAATGGTGTAATGCCCGAGTGGCGTACACCTTTTAAAGAAATGCAATTGGGTAAAGGCCGCAAACTTCGTTCAGGCGATGATGTAGTAATATTGAGTTTTGGTACCGCAGGTAATATGGCTGCCGAAGCCATTGATAACCTGGCAGCTGAAGGCATAAAAGTGGGCCACTATGATATGCGTTTTGTAAAACCAATTGATGAGGCCTTGCTACACGAGGTTTGTATGTTGTACAAAAAGGTAATAACCATTGAGGATGGAACTATAGTTGGCGGATTTGGTAGTGCAGTGCTTGAGTTTATGGCAGCTAACCAATATAGCCAACAGGTGAAAATGTTGGGTATGCCAGATAGTATAATAGAACATGGCGAACCTAATGAGCTTTATGCAGAGTGTGGTTATGATGTAAACGCCATTATGAAAACAGTTCGTAGTTTAATTAAAGAGCCAGTTTCGGCATAGTTTAATTTAAATTGTATAAAATATTAAAGCCCGGAGATTTTCATCTACCGGGCTTTTTAGTACTAGAATTAGAGGGGTCTAGTTTATAAATACGTGTTAAAATGTTGTAACTTTAACATAATCAAAGATATAAAAATAGATTAAAACAACTTAATTTTTATTTAATCTGCATTTTAGTCATTCAAATGGTGTTTATCTTATTCGAGTTGTGATATTAGATTACAAGCCGTAAACGACTTTATCCTTTGGATATCTGATCTCGTAAGTAAATACCAATCGTTTGGTATCCTTTGTTCCTAACTTAATTCGCCAAATTAGTTTCCCTGTTAACGGGTCAAGCTCTGCTCCATCGCCATTTAGCAAGTTAATTTTAATCTCATCAGTGCCAGATACCACAGGAATTTGGTCCTCTACCACAATTTCGGTGGCTATGCTTTTTGCATTACGCAGTACAATTTCCATACTACGTGTTTCTACTTTTTCATTATCCAGTAATTTGGTTTTGGTCTTGTCTTTTATCTTTTTGCGGGTAATGGCTATACCTTTATCACGCCCTAAGTTAATACTTACCGTATCGGTTGTTCCTTGTGGGTTTAGGTACATTTCACCAACAAAAGCATCATCAAAAAATAACCTTGAGTTTCCTGGTATAATATTTAAATCTTCCCACCCTGTAATGTTGGCCATCAAATAAGCATCGGTACAAATTTTAGGTACAGCTGCAAATTGCAATTGCATAGGCACATCGCGTTGGTTAATAATTACTTTGTGTGGTTGGTTGTCGGATTGAATGTTGTAGTTTAACTTAATTTCATACTCGGTTCTAATTAAGTTTTCGGTTACGGCAACATAATTATTCATATCTAACTCATTAGCAGAAGGAGCTTCTTCGGCTTTACTTTTACTAGTCATTCGCTGAGCTGCTGTAACGGTTTCCACATCAAGCATGCTATTGCGCTGCAAATATTTTACTGGGGTTTTGCGCACATGTGCAATAAACGAAACATACCAAGGTGTTAATTCGGGTTTGGTATTATTTTCCTGTGGGTTTGATGTGCTTAGCGTAAGTGTAACCCCTTTCCAATCAATTCCGGTACCTTGACTAACATTGGCCATATATTTTAGCTGTAACTTATTTTGGGTTGATGATGCTTGAATATCATACAAAGGATACCAACTAGCTTGTGCAACAAAGTAATTAAAGTTTACTGTTGCACTGCCTGTGTTTTCGCTGTATAGGGTAACCTTAACTTGAGATATAGGTTGAGGACTTTCTAAGTCTATTTCGCCATTGTTTTGTTGCAACTGTACAAGTTCGTTGTAGCGGGTATCAAGCCTATTTTTAATTTTTTGATGTTTACTTTTTTGGCGTGTTAATTTCAATTCTACATCATAAATATTGTTCAGTTTTTCGCGCAAAAAAGTCATTCCATCTTTTAAAATAGGTATAGAATCTTTGTTGCTTGACCCTTTTATAATAGGATTATTCAGTAGCATTCTTTTTTCGGTGGCAATTACTTGCTCACGGTTGGTAATATCTGTTAAAATAAATGCTACCTCTTCAATCGAGTCTAGTACATGTGCAATTTCAGCATCATAGGTTCGGGTAACTATTGGTTTTTCGCGATACTTTAAATCATACTTTACATCCATTACCACACCACCTTTGCTGTAGGCTTGTAGCGAGGCTACATTAATTTGGGGTGATATGTTTTCGAAAACCAATTCGTTGTATCCTGTTTTAAGTAAAACCGACTCGGAGTAATATAGATGTGCACCTTGCAGGTACACGGTGGCACGATCTAGTTTGGCTTTAATAGGTTTTGCTGTTTGTGCGTGTAGTAGGCTTACCAATAGGGTAAACAGGCTTACTAAAATTACATTTTTGCGTATCATATCTGTTTAAGTTTTGGGGTATTGATGCATGGCCACACATTATTCCATAAAACTTTTTAAAAATATTTTAGATTGCTGCATCAATGTTAAACGCCATACACATACGTACCGATGAAGAACTGGTTATTGCTTACCAAGCCGAAGGGCATAAAGCATTGGTTGGCGAATTGTTTAAACGGCACTCGCTGATGTGTTTTGCGGTATGTGTTAAGTACCTTAAAAACGAAGATGCAGCGCACGATGGTGTGATGAACATTTTTGAAAAACTATTTGCCGATTTAAAGCAACATGAGATAAAAAACTTTAAAAGTTGGTTACATAGTGTGTGCCGCAATTATTGTTTTATGGAGTTGCGCAAACCTGCGTTAAATCTAATAGTGCAGTTAAATAGCGAAGAAAGTGAAGATGATTTTATGCAAAACATCCCCGATTTGCATCAAGCAGAAGTACAACACGAAAAAGAGGAAAAGTTACTGGCATTAGAACAAGCTATTATACAGCTCAATCAAAAACAACGTTTATGTGTGGAATTGTTTTATTTAAAACTAATGTCGTACGAAGAGATCAGTGCAAAAACAGGGTATAGTATTAATGAAGTGAAAAGCTATTTGCAAAATGGCAAACGCAATTTAAAACAAGTACTAGCACAACAAGGAATTAGTTTGGGCTTAATATTATTTTTATGGATACAACAACATGCATAACTAATACAGTTTGGGAGCAATATGCTAACCAACAGTTGAGCGCTGCCCAACAGCTGGCGTTGCAACAGCATGTTGATGGCTGTGACCTTTGTACTGATATAAAATCGGGTATTGATTTCATGCAAAACCCTGCAATGCTAACCACCCATGTTGCTAAAATTAATACAACTGTTGACGCTTCGTTAGGAGCTAAATTAGTTAAGCTAAATCCTTGGTATATAGCTGTTGCAGCAACCTTATTAGCTGTACTAGGATTAACATTATTGTATAAACAAGATGTACCAAACGCACAAATAGCGCAAGAAAATAAAGCCCAACACCTTGGTGTAATTATTGATTCAATTAAACCTGCTGAAATTAAGTTGCCTACTCCAAAAAGTTTGGCTTTGGCCACCACTAAAAAAGCCAATAAACCTTCAGCAGCAGTTTCCTCAACCCAACCCATTTTACCACCCGAGGTAATAACAATGATTGCCTCTGACGAACATCAAATAGAGTCGGATAAAAACTTAGTAGAGGTTGCTAAAAGCGAAGAAAAAGTAACACTAGCTATTGATGCAAGCGAAAAAGAGGCTGTTGTTGCTATGCCTACGCGCCAAGTGCAGGAAGCTAAAAGTAAATCACTGAGCAGTAAAAAGCCAAGCGCTCCTTATCCTTCGGCTTATCATGCTGTAACCAATAATAATTTGAACAATGCATCTAATCAAGTATTGGAGGTAAGTACAGATACCAGTTGGTTAAATGTGGCAAACCAATTGTATGCGCGTAATTTGGCAGACAGTTGCTTAATGATTATTGAGCCAAAGTTATTAAATAGCGCCAATGCGGGTTACGAGCAGGGGCTTTGGTTGGCCGCGCAATGCCACCTAATTAAAAAAGATATACCAACGGCAAAGCTTTATTTAACAAAGGTTGTGCAGCTGAATGGCGTCCTAAAAATAAAGGCACAAACCACACTTAATC
>Ga0078894_10004260_pt1 | contig 10930 bp, 4 predicted proteins | sample LauGreSu1BDMLBSD_2_FD_67506 | JGI IMG/M metagenome (GOLD analysis project Ga0078894, IMG submission 67506) | Freshwater lake microbial communities from Lake Michigan, USA - Su13.BD.MLB.SD (version 4) (version 4) | ecosystem: Environmental > Aquatic > Freshwater > Lake | place: Lake Michigan, USA... | reverse complement strand
TTCATAAAATCATCAGGAGTTTGTGTTATTAATTTTCGTGTGTCTTTTCTAGCTTTTAATAATTCTTGGAGAATAGAAGGCATAATTGCCTTTTCTTCAACTCCATCTTTTAATACAGGTTGCGCAAATCGACACACTTTATATCCAGACTTTATCTTTTCAGCTTTTCCCTTTGGTGTTTTTTTAATCCAACGATACGTATCAAACCGAACATCTACATATTCAATTCCAGGTAAATTATCATAGATATATATTCCATCTCTATTTTTTTCCCCAATTTCAAAAACTAAATTTCCAGCTAAATCATATATTTTGACCCATACTTTACTACCAGGGCATAAATTTTCAGATAACATTGAACTAGGATATAAAGAAGCAAAATCTCCAACACAAACAGCTTCATCCAGGTATAAACCACATTTAGGATCCAATACTATTGCTCCTTCATAGCCATCGTCTTTAGACCCCTTATTGATAACAGGCATTAATACACCCTTTTCTCTGCATTTTTTAGCAACATAGCTAGTTAGTTTAATTCCCTGACCTCTAAATATTAAGAAGCTCATAGGAACACTACATAATTTTGCCATTTCAACAAGATCTGTAACTACATCTACTTTATTAAATAAATAATGTACTAAATTACAATCCTGAATACAGTATTTCGCAATAATTGCTCTTGATTCAGGGCCTTCATTTGTCATTCTAAATATATCTTTAGGTGTGACATCATCTTTAGCTAATCCCCACTTTACCTTTTTCGCATATGGTTTCTCTGTTCCTAAAATTTCAAACCATCCTTCCTCTTTACAAACCTTTACCACTTTAAATTTTTGTCCGTTTTTATAATAATCACTGCTGTGATTTATTTCCTCAAAATGAATATAACTTTCCTCTTGTAACCCCATCATATTATTTGTAAATACTCTTGTGAAATTCGTGTCGGTAAGTTCGTCCCTACATATATGTAGGAGATTTTTAACATCATCTCCTATAAAATGCCCCCCTACATAGTCCAACTTATAAGACGTCAAATTTTCGCTTCTTCTAAACCAATTTAACATATCAATTTGTAAGCGACCGTTCATCTTAATAATAGATAATTCATATGTTCCTGATGCTAATGTGGTTGAACTTCTATCTATATCTATTTTTCCTGGGTTTTTATAATCCACGGTTGCACATAATTCATCATTATTTCGTGATAATTTTAAAAACTCTTCTACACAGAATAATTCTTGTGATCTTCTGAACATAAACTCATAATCAAAACTAAATATGTTATAACCGATAATAATATCGGGGTTCTCTCTTTGAACTAATTTTGTCCACGCTAATAACACATCTCGTTCAGTTTCATATGTTTCTAATTGTTGGTTCGATACCGCCATCTTGTCACACGAATTTAATACTATACAGTGATTTAAATATGGATCATTTTCTCCATATTTTAAAAATGTGGAACCGATAAAGGTAACTTTATCTCCTTCTAATGCTGGAAAGTTATTTCTAAGTGACCTTATTAATTCACTTATTTTCCCCTCTCTTTCAAACTTTTTATCACATAATATATCCACAATAGTCGACTCTTTATTTTTATAATTTTGATTATGATTATTAAATCCAGAATTAATTTTAAAGTAATTTTCTTCCATTATTTCTTCGTCTTTAACCGACTCATCATCTGTTTCGTCATCTGAACAATCGTCCTCATTTTCTTTGTCTTCCTTTTCATTTTCCTTGTCTTCTTTATCTTTTATTAGCATTATTTTATTTGCATTTTCAAACAAAGTTTCTATTAAATGTTCATTATTCACGTCTTCTTTGCGGTCTCTTACTTTTGTTTTTAACCAGTTTTCTGTACGTTTTAACAAATCATTTTCATCGGTAATCTGTTCTTTTGGATAAACTAAATCAATATTTTCCATATGTTCTTTACCAAATGCAGCTCTAATTATTTTACGTAATAATACTTTACATTGCTCTGTATTTATTTCTCCCAATTTAGTAAAATAGTCTACTATATTTGTTGCTAATTTTTTATATGATTTTATAGGAACAGGAAAATCACCGTGACTACTAGACGCTTCAATATCAAAACTCATAATTTTATAGGGAACCCTATCTTCTTTATGATTTAACGCAATAATATTTTTATAGTTTATTACAAACTCGTAATCACACGAGGTTGTTTTATTCGAACCTTTAATTTCAACCGTTTTTTTAATTGGCATTGCAATCCAACCGGAAGGACTTATTTCACGAATATGAAAGAAACGCAATAATGGAGGAATATTTGCTTCATATAATTCAATATATGATATTTCACTATGATATATAAATTTATATCCTTTGTCTAATAATTTACGTTCCTTTTCACCATCGCTATTTATAGAATCTTGATACCATAAGTTTTTTACTTTATTAAATATATTTAAATTCGCAAATTTGACTTCAATAAATCTATGTTTTTTCCCCGCATCAAACCCATATAATTTTTTTCGCTCAATTAATTTACATTCTATTATTGAACCTTCATAATATTTACCTACCTTTGTTTTCAAATGATTATAAAACGCGGTTTTCTTTGTTTGCCCCCAATTATCATCTACTTTTAGATAGAAGAATGGTTGATATTCTTCTACAATAATAGATGCTTTTTGACCTTCTTCATTAATACCAAACATTTGTATAACAAATTTATTTATATCTGTATTTGATTTTATTTCAGCATCTTCATCTTGAACCCCTTTTTCATTATATATATTAAATTCGAATAATTTAAATACGTGTTCCATTATATGTATGTATTATTTGGTTTCTTTATTTTAATTCAATTTTTTCAAAATTATATAATAAAGTTATAATTTATTATTCTAAAGTATAATTTATAATCGTGTGTTTAAGTGTATTTTTTTATAATAATTTGTATCTAAATTCAAGTTAAAAATTACTATATCTAAATCGTGTGAATATTCCACTGATGAACCAGCATTCGTATAATATATATTTATAAAATGAATATGGAGATGATATGTGGATGGGTTATAATGAAAAAATATTTTTAGGTTTTCTTCTTTTAATCCATATTTTGTTTCAATTATATTTAATGTAACTTTTTTCATATGATCTAATAGAGGAATATCAAACTTTGATAAATCTCGGATAGTTCTTAAAGTAGTGTCAAGTGGTATGCATAATATGTGTAAATTATTAGCATTTTTTGTGTCCCAAGTATAAGTAGGGATTATCACACATTTATTATCTCTAAACAGTACTTTTTCTTGCTCTGCTACTCCATCTAAAATATTATAAATCCATCGATCTTTTTCCATATCTCTTTTTGCAATAAAATCTAAATACTCTTCATATGTTTCCTTTTTAATAATGGTTGATTTATTTTTTAATTTTGTAATATCATTGCAAATAATATATTCCCCTTTTATTTCGGTAATTGCTTCCCATTTTTCAAACACATCGTTTTGTAAAATAGAACTTATTTTGTTTATATTTGTAAATGATATTACTTCTGTAGGGATAAATTGATGTTTTATTTGTCCTTCTATTAATTCCATAATCTATATATAATTGAAAATAACCTTTAATTCACTTTATTATATATTTACACGATAATTTGTAACAAAAATGTAATAGCTTTTAAAATAAATTATATTTATAAAATTATAGTAAATAAATTATATTTATAAAATTATAGTAAATAAATTTTAATATAAATACTTTTAATAAAATTAGATTATGTCTAAAAATAGCATTTGTTTAAATATGATTGTTAAAAATGAAGAGCATGTTATCATAAATACGTTAACAAATCTTTGTTCTAATATTATATTTGACTACTGGGTCATATGTGATACTGGTTCTAGCGATAATACCAAAAAACTAATCACGAGTTTTTTTAAAGAAAGGGATATAAAAGGAGAATTATTTGAACATGAATGGAAAGATTTTGGTCATAATAGAACTTTAGCTTTGGAATGTGCATATAATAAAACAGACATGTTATTTATTTTTGATGCGGATGATGAAATTGTTGGTAAATTGGTATTACCCAATAAAATTATTTCTGATAGTTATACATTTAAATTTGGTTGTGGTTTTGTTTATATTAGAACATTACTTATCAATAACAGAAAAAAATGGGGATTTAAAGGCGTTTTGCATGAATATTTAATAAATTTGGAACCACTAGATAATGATAATAAAAAACATATTGAAGGAGATTATTATATTGTTTCTGGTAGAACAGGCAATAGAAGTAAAAATCCTAACAAATATATTGATGACGCAAATATTCTTAAAAAAGCACATTATGAAATTTTAAATACTGATTATAACTTATCTTGTCGTTATGCGTTTTATTGTGCTCAAAGTTTCAAAGACTCTGGAGAAAAATACATTAATGATGCTATTGAATGGTACAAAAAATGTTTAACATTAAATATGTGGTCCCAAGAACAATATGTTAGTTGTTTAACAATTGGAGATTTATATTTTAGACAGAATGATATGACCAACGCTTTAAAATATTGGTATAAAACTATTGAATACGACTCTGAAAGAATAGAAGGGATTATTAATGCTATGCAATATTTGTTAGTCAATGGAGAAAATTTATTAATTAATGCTTTATATCATAAATTTAAAAATTATAATAAGAAAATACTAGATAAGTTATTTATAAATTCTAATTTATATAAAGATGAACTGGAATATTATAATTCTATTGCGGCATACTATGTTAATGATAAAATGAGTGGTTACGATTGTTGTAAACAAATTTTTTTAAATGATGAGTTGCCTTATAATCTAATGAGAGGTTGTGTATCAAATTTTAATTTTTATATTAATTTGTTTAATAAAGATACGGATACTAACAAATTACAATTATTCTATTCATTTGACAATTTAATTCATAGCACATCTCTTAAATATGATAATATTGAACAAAATATGATTAATACATGGAATACTTTATTTGAATCGTGTAGATTATTATTGACTAAACCATCCAAATTTAATTTAAGAAAAAAAAAACAAATAAGCATTTTTATTTCGTTTACCACATGTAAACGATTAGATTTATTCAAAGAAACTATTTTTTCGATGTTAAATCACTGGAATGATATTGATAAAATAGATTATTGGTTTTGTGTTGATGATAATTCTTCTAATGAAGATAGATTGGCAATGAAAACATTATTTCCGTGGATAAAATTTTATATGAAAACAAAAGAAGAAAAAGGACATCGTGGTAGTATGAATATTATTTACAAAAAATTAATTGAACTTAATCCAACTTATTGGATACACATGGAGGATGACTTTCTGTTTCATAAAAAACATAATTATATTGATAACTCAATTACTTTATTAAATAGTAAATATTGTAGGGATAACAATGTTAAACAAATTTTATTTAACAGGAATTATGGAGAAATTATAGCAAATTATAATATAAAAGGACATATATCAAATAGTACTAATAACAATATTGTTTTTCATAAACATTGTAATGGAAATTTTAATTATGTGAATTGTCATTACTGGCCACATTACAGTTTTCGTCCTTCGTTAATAGATGTAAAAACTATTTTGGGATTAGGTAATTTTGATTCCGATAACACGTTTTTTGAATTGGATTATGCGAAAAAATGGGAAACATCAGGATATACTAGCGCTTTCTTTAATAGAATAACATGTCGCCATATTGGACGTTTAACAAGTGATAGAAATACAAAAGTTGTCAAAAATGCATATGACCTAAATAATGAAGAACAATTTTATGAAAAAACAAATATAAAATCCAAAAATAGAATTAAAATAGTTAACTTAGAAAGAAGAGAAGACCGAAAAGAAGAAACTATCAGAAAATTACTTGAAGCAGGTATTAAAACAGAAGATTATGACTTTATAAAAGCAGTAGATGGAAAATTACTAGAACCTAGTAGTAGATTAAAACATTTATTCCGTAATAACGATTTTGGAAGTAGAAGAGGTGTAATTGGATGTGCATTATCTCATTATAATCTATGGAACCAGTTATTAAACGATTCAGTTAATGAATATTATATTATTATGGAAGACGATTTTACTCTTTGTAAGAACTTTAAACAACAATTCGAAATGCTAGAAACTAACAATGAATTTTCAAAGAGAGATGTATTATTTTTAGGATATCATATGTTTGAAAAAAATAGACAAACACATTTTCAAGTTTATAATATTGAATCAAATAGTGTTGATGTTGAACCATTAGATTGTAAATTATATATTGGCGGTTATTTTGCTTATTCTATTAATAAAAATGGTGCTAAAATTCTTATTGATTATATTGAGAAAAATGGTATCAATCATGGTATAGATTACCTTAACAAAATAATGCATAATTTACAATCATATGAATGTCGACCTCAAATAGTTTTTTCTGAATGGAATGAGAATGGTAAACAAATAGATTCTGATATACAAAATATATATGATTCTATTGATTTTACAAAAATAATTGATATTACCAATATCAATACAAGTCATTATCATCGAGGTAGATTAGGTAATCTTTTTTTAGTTAATATGGCATTACATTTTATTTCAAAGAAAAATAATATATATGCTGAATATCAACAATCTGATAAATTTAAACAAATTGGAATAGAACTTTTCAGCGGAACTGATACATATGAACCAGAAAACACAATACCACTATCAGATGATAACTTTTTTGGGTTAATTATTGGAGACGCTATTAATAAAAATATTTCAATTGTAAACAATGTATGGTGTCAAACATCAGAATTTGTATTATTTTTAAGAACATATTTTGATGAAGAACAACAAAAAAATAGTATTATTAATCACAATAAATATAAAGAAAGATATGATAATAATGATGATGTATTTATTCATGTTCGTTTGGGAGATATATCTGATAAAAAATGGTGTCAAACATTTGACTATTATGATAAAATATTAGATAAAATGAGTTTTGAAAATGGATATATTTCATCAGATAGTATTGATAATATAATATGTAAAACTTTAATAATTAAATATAACTTAAAAATCATTGATTATAATGAAGTTGAAACAATTATGTTTGCTTCTACTTGTAAACATATAGTTTTATCCAGTGGAACATTTTCTTGGCTTATTGGTTTCTTAGCATATTATTCCGATATTTATTATCCAAAAATTATTCATCAATGGCACGGAGATATTTTTGTTTTTAAAAACTGGAAAGAAGTTGAGTATAATCCTGATTTTATTTTGGATATTTATGATGTATTATTTAAACAAAAATATGTTTTTATTCCAAATTTAGATCAATATGGAAATGATATATATTATCATAAACAATCACTGAAAGACAATTTTTTAATTTCTGAAAAAGATCCAAATTGTATTGGTTTTAATACATTAGGATTTTTTAAGAATGCTGTTGTAAAATTAGAACCATCAAAATATTTTAAAGAAGGAGATGGGATTTATATAAAGAAGTCATTTTACAAAGATTATATAAATATTAAAAAACATACTATTGAAAAAATATATGAAAATGACATAAAAATTATGAATGATATTTTTATTGAAACTGGTTCTTATATGGGAGACGGTATTCAAGCGGCTATAAATTTAGGATTTAAAGAAATATATAGTATTGAATTATCAGAAAAATATTATAATATTTGTAAAGAAAAATTTAAAAATTATTCTTATGTTCATTTGCTTTTAGGTGATTCAGGAATAGTTTTACCAAAATTAATTAAAAATATTAAAAAGGGTATCACATTTTGGTTAGATGGTCATTATTCAAGTTTAGATACTGCTTGTGCAAAAGATTATTGTTCTCCAATTCAGTTTGAATTAATGTCAATAAAAACATATTATCATAAAGATCATGTAATATTAATAGATGATATGAAAGATTTTACACAAGAAAGTATAGATTGGAATAATAATGTCAATAAAAAATGTGGATATATTACAAAAAAAAAATTAGAAGAAATAATTCAAGATATTTATTTAAATTATAAATTATATTATTATGACCCCGCTTGCGTATGTTATAATTCTAGTAAAAATATAAATGATAATACAATTAAAATAAAAATGTTGTGTAATTGGTGCTCATCTGAACAATTATGTAAAGAATGGTCTAATATGTGCGAGACAGGTTTTAAATGGAAGAATTATGAACTTGTTTGGACAGATGTAAAAGAAGATATTGATTATTATGTAATTATTAATAGCCCGCCTAAGGATTCTTATTTTGACCCGAAAAGAACTATTGTGTTTCAAATGGAACCTTGGGTTAATGATCCGAATAAGAACTGGGGCGTCAAAACATGGGGTAAATGGGCGGAACCCAATCCTAATGATTTTTTAGCTGTTAGAGGACGTAAAACAGAATGTCATAATAACGCATTTTGGCAACTAGAATTGAAATTAGATGACTTTCAAAAAACTGAATTATTTGAAAAAACAAAAGACAAAATTATATCATCTATTTGTAGTTCTAAATATTTTGATGAAGGACATATTGCACGTATTGATTTCTTAAAATTTTTAGAAGAAAAGGGTAATATTCAATTAGACATTTATAGTCAAGATAATACACATTGTTTTACTAATTACAGAGGACAACTACCAATGATATATAAAAGTAATGGTCTAAAACAATATAAATATTACTTTATGATAGAAAATAATTTTGAGAAAAATTATATTACAGAGAAATTATGGGAACCAATTTTATGCGAGACACTTGTTTTTTATTATGGTTGTCCAAATGTAACTGATTACGTTGATCCAATGGCTTTTGTTCAATTGGATATCACTGATTTTGAAAAGTCATATCAAATTATAAAACAGGCTATAAATGAAGATTGGTGGTCTCAGCGAATTAATATTATTCGTCAAGAGAAACATAGAATATTAAATGAACTATCTTTTTTTCCAACTATTGATAAAATTATTGCACAAAATATACAAAATTCATAGATTGATTTATATAATAAATATTTTCAGGATATAATTTTAATGTAGATTTACAATTTAACATTAAAAAATATTGTTTCATTCACACGTTAGAAAAACCCTAATTTTTATATAATATAAACTATATAAAAATTATTTATACTTTAATGTATATTATTTGCGACCATATTTACAGTGTTGTTTTTGGGAAAATCCTTTAGGATTTGAACAATCTATGCTTTTTTTATATTTCGTCGACCATTTTCCACCTCTGTGGCGTTTGGTTTTATGTTGGCGTTTGGTTTTATTATATTGTGGTCGTGGTCTTTTATAAACACGTTTTTCTGTTTTTTTAAGTCTATTAAAAACGTGATACGGAGAACTGGTTTGAGTTGTTGAAATTGTATTATTTATTTTTGTTTCTATCCAATTAATAAATGAACTAACACTTCTGTCTTTTTTTTTAACTGAACTATTCTCATATGTTTCTACTGTTTTTCCATAATTTCCAATATATTTCATTGTTGGAAACCCATCAATAGTGCCTATATGTTTAATCTTTGATAAATAATCTTTATTTATATCGATTATAACGAGTGTATTATTTTTAGCATATTGGTCTTTTAACGCGGATTCAATTTTAGCCCATTCAGGACGTGTAGCGTTACAAGGGCCACAACCTTCCATATAAACAAGTATAAATAGATCATACCCTTTTTTAATAAACTGATCCATTTTTTCAACTTCCTTTTCTGAATTAATATGTAAAATATACATTATATATTATATATATACTTTTATACTAACAAAATTTTTATTCAATTCAAATACTAATACTAAATTTATTCTATTTACCAAATGTTTTCTTTCGTGTTTTGTATTTTTTGATTTTACCTTTACTTTTTTTACTTTTACGTTTTCCACCATTTTCGGTTGATATAATTTCAATAAGTTTTTTTATAATTTTATTCATTGTATAAATAGGCGTAGTATTTTCTATTGAATAATATTCATATTTTCTTAATAATTCATCATTAATAACCATTTCTTGTTGTGGTGTCATATTGTTTCCTGTCATCTTTTTATAAAAAAATTTTGCGGTTCTATGATTTGCATCTCCAAACACTTGAAATATAATAATTAAACCAGCGAATATAAAAAAATAGTGAAGTGGTTCAACTGCTTTAAGTCTTTCCAGTATTTTAATTATATTTTGTAACCGAGCATTTTCTTTACTACCTGCAGGCATAATCTCTTTTGAAAAATATAAAATAGGTTTATTTTGGAATAATTTATCCCAAGTTTCAAGTCTATTTATTCCTTTTGAAAACAAATTAGCATTCTCATTTTGCGAATAATAATTATACCAATGTTCATAAGTATTTTTATCTACAAGAGAGCATACCATCAAAGATGGGTTATCTTCACAGAGTTGAATACGAGTTTTTATTTGTTCTTCTTTATTAAAAACGACCATATCATGAATAATATCAGAATTATTCATATCCATAATATATTTGTATATATTTTTTAAAAAGTATAAATATAATATATATGTTGAGTTCAACACTAAAAATAGTATTTATAGTATTTGTTTTTTTAGGTGGATTATACTTTTATATTCGTTACACAAATAATCCTAAAATGCTTGAAGGACTAACTACTATGAATGGTGAAATGAGATGTCCAAATTTACTAATTCAAAAGGGAACAAAATATTATCTATATAATTCTAACATAGTACAGGTTCCAGGAGTTAATCCTATTGAATTTAATGATTTAGAAGAGTATACCGAATTTTTAGAATGGCAACGTGGTGCAGGAATACGTTGCCCAGTATTATATGTTCAAAATACTTATGACGCACAGGGAAACCGTGTATATAAAGTAAGACCAAGTGTTACTGAATTGGAAGGAGGTCTTCCGCCTACAACAC
>Ga0078894_10004259_pt1 | contig 10930 bp, 9 predicted proteins | sample LauGreSu1BDMLBSD_2_FD_67506 | JGI IMG/M metagenome (GOLD analysis project Ga0078894, IMG submission 67506) | Freshwater lake microbial communities from Lake Michigan, USA - Su13.BD.MLB.SD (version 4) (version 4) | ecosystem: Environmental > Aquatic > Freshwater > Lake | place: Lake Michigan, USA... | reverse complement strand
ATCGCAGTCAACACCTCTGGCAATGCAGTCTGCAGTTGCGCACAGGATTTCGCGTTGATCCTTTTTTGGGGGCCGCGGAAGAACGCGGAAGAACGCGGAAAACACGAAGGTGAATATGCGTTGTAAAGGCCTGCGACGAGCGGTTGCGTGGGAACCGACGGGTGGGGGATGCTGACGGTGTTCTTCCACGACCTGTGCGTGGGATGCGGCTGGATTACTGGCCGCGGAGAAAGTTGCGGAGGGCGTTGTCGTCTTCGTCGAGTATTTCGACTTCGTCAATCAGGTCTTCGTTGGATGCAGCCGAAGCGACGGGGGCCGGTGCAGCGGACGCGTTGCGGAGAGGGCTATTTCCGGGCAGCAAAAAGGTGGAGTCCCCTTCGTTGATGCGGGGAAGTTGAAAGTCGGCTGCGGTTTTTTGTGATGAGAGCGAGTGTGTGCCCTGCAGTCCCTGGATCAGTACATCGGCGTGCAGTACGTCGACACTGTCGGGGCCGGACGGAGTGGAAATTTTCTTTCTGGAGGCGGACTGGACGGTGGTTTGTGCGGGATCAGAGACGTTGCCGAGGTCGATGATTTCAGCGCGGCTGTCGGCGATGGGGCCGGATCCCGGAGCTGTGCCGTCTGAGGTTTCGTCGTCGTCAGTGGTGACACCTGGACCCGCGTCGATCTGCAGTGCACCGGATTGGACGACTTCGTGCAGTGTACCGGAGGTCAGGACGCTGGCGGCGACGGCTTCCTGGCGAAGGTAGACCACGAAGCGAATGGGGCCCAGTGATAACTGCTGGCCGTCACCGACGTCCTGGCGAACGCCGGATGGGATGCGCCGTCCCTGCACCCACGTGCCATTGCTGCTGTCGAGATCTGTGACGGTGACGCCATCGCGACTAACGCGGAGGAAGCAGTGTCGGCGACTGACCTGGGGCGATGAAAGTCGCAGGTTGCAGTCAGAACCGCGGCCGATGACGATATCGTGACGTACGGTGATTTTCCGTACGTTGGCCGATTGATCCTGAAGCTCCAGCACTACCTTCATGAGACTGCCCGAGCGGCCTGGCGTAATTGCCTGATCATTTAGGGAAATTCATTTATTGACTTGCCTTAGTTTCTCAGAAACGCAACGACATTTCAAGAATAAAGCATATTGGCGAGCAAATCGGCTGGAATTTGTGAAAAAAGGGTTGCGGGTTGTGTGCGAATAACCGCGTGGCTTTGGGGTGTCTCGAAACGCGATGTCCTGTGTCAATCGGTAAAAATGGGGAGAAGAGGTCAGAAAACTGAGGAAAAAACGGGGGTATGTCCTGTGAATTTCGATATGGGTTGGATTGAGCGGGTGGCTGGATGCAACCGTAGAGTGCGGTGGAGTAGACTTGGCGTTCTTGTGCCTGATCTGGGGACGGGGGAGCAATTCTGTGATCATTGATGCTCATCAGCACTTCTGGCAGCTGGACCTGCCTTTTGACTATGGCTGGCTGTCGCAGCCGCAGCATGTGGCGATCAACCGCAGTTATCTGCCTGAGGATTTGCGTCCGCAGCTGCAGTCAGCGGGCGTGGATGCCACTGTTTTCGTGCAGACTCAGCATCATCTGGCGGAGAATCGCTGGGTGCTGGGTCTGGCGGAGCAGCATGATTTCGTGGCGGGTGTGGTGGGTTGGGTGGATTTGGCCAGTGCAGCGTGTGAGCAGCAGTTGCAGGAGTTTTTGTCGCATCCGAAGTTCTGCGGTATCCGCCATGTGACTCAGGATGAGCCGGACGAGGATTTCATCATCCGTGCGGATGTGCTGCGTGGTCTGCGGGTGCTGCAGCGGCATGGTGTTCCGTTTGATCTGTTGTTTTACGTGCAGCATTTGCGGCATGCAGTGACACTGGGTCGTCAGCTTCCGGACCTGCCGATGGTGATCGATCATCTGTCGAAGCCGCAGATTCGTCTGGGGCGGATTGACGACTGGCGTGGTGATCTGCGGCGGGCTGCGGAGTGTGACAACATCTACTGTAAGCTGAGCGGACTGGTGACTGAGGCGGACTGGCAGCGGTGGACAGTTGCGGATCTGCGTCCTTACGTCGAGACGGCGCTGGAGGCATTCGGTGTGGAACGCTGCATGTTTGGAACGGACTGGCCGGTGTGTGAGCTGGCGGCTCGTTACGCGGACGTGGTGGGAGCCTTGCGGGACCTGACGTCCGAGCTGAGTGTTTCGGAACGTGATCGAATTTTTGGTGGCACGGCGATTCAGTTTTACAGGCTGCAGTTGCCGGGCGGGAAAGTGGGTTCAACATGAAGACTCTGATTCGACATGCTCAGGTGGTTCTTCCGGAATCGACTGAGCGAATCAACGTGCTGATTGAGAGCGGCCGAGTAGCGGCGCTGGATGTTCCGGACGGTGCAGCGGCGGACGAGGTGATTGATGCATCCGGGCTGCATCTGATTCCGGGAGTGGTGGACGATCAGGTGCATTTCCGTGAGCCGGGTTTGACGCACAAGGAAGACCTGCTCACAGCGACTCGTGCCTGTGCCCGAGGCGGTGTAACATCGTTTCTGGAGATGCCCAACACGAAGCCGACGACGACGTCGGTGTCGGCACTGGAGTCGAAGCTGGCACTGGCGGCCGGTCGATGTTTGGTGAATTATGGATTCTACATCGGGGCGACTCCTGAGAATGTCGCCGAACTGGCGCGGGCGACGAGGACACCGGGGATCAAGATCTTTATCGGGTCCAGCACGGGTGATCTGCTGGTGGACGAGCAGTCGGCGCTGGAGCGGATTTTTGCAGAGACAACGCTGCCCATTTGTGCTCACTGTGAGGACGAATCGACGGTGCGTGCGAATGCTGCGCGGATTGGGGGTGGCAGCAAGATCTCTGATCACAGTCGGATTCGGGACAACGCAGCGGCACTGATTGCGACGAAGCGGGCGGTGGATCTGGCGGAGCGTCACCGGCACAGGTTTCACGTGCTGCACGTCAGCACGGCTGAGGAAGTGCAGTTTCTGCGGGGTACCAGTGATCTGATAACGGCGGAGGCGTGTCCGCATCATCTGTTTTTCACGGTGGATGACTATGAGCGGCTGGGTTCGCTGATTCAGATGAACCCGTCGATCAAGAGTCGGGCGGATGCTGCGGCGGTGTGGCAGGGTTTGCTGGACGGGACTCTGGAGGTGATTGCCACCGACCATGCCCCGCATACGCTGGAAGAAAAGCGTCAGCCGTATCCGAAATCGCCTTCGGGTCTGCCTGCTGTTGAGAATTCTCTGGCGCTGATGCTGAACCAGGTGTCGCTGGGACTGTGCAGTCTGCGACAGGTGGTGTCGTGGATGTGTGAGGCTCCGGCGCGAGTCTGGAATCTGCATCAGAAGGGGGCGATACGAGAGGGTTGGGATGCGGATCTGGTGCTGGTGGATCTGCACCGTACGGCGGTGGTGCGTAACGCGGACCAGCTGACGAAGTGCGGTTGGACTCCGTGGGACGGAGTGTCTCTGACTGGCTGGCCGGTCAGGACATTTGTGCATGGCCGGACAGTGTACTGTGATGGTCGGGTGGTGGCCGAGGGGACCGGCCGTGAGATACTGTACGACCGGGGGTGAAGGGGCCAGTGGCTGGTCAGTCTGTCAGATCATGGTCTCTTCGGTCACTTCGTCGGGATACCGAGCGGGCTGATCGGTGGACTTGACCGGAGCCGGTTCGGGGGCCAGCGGTTTGACTGAGATCGGTTCCGGTGTGAACCCGATGATCAGGAACGCCAGCGTCAGCCAGCCGACGAGGTGTCGGCCGAATCCGAGCGGTTCGGCATCATCTGCTGTGGGAGGGTGCCGAATGCCGGTCAGCAGCAGCAGCAGCAACAGCAGCACGAATGAGGTATTGCCGAGAAAGATGACGGAGGCGACAGCGGACCCGTAGAGCAGGATGGCGATCACGTGTGCGCGGTTGCGGATCAGTGTGTACAGGATATGACCACCGTCCAATTGACCCACGGGCAACAGGTTGAGGGACGTGACAAAAAGTCCGACCCAACCGGCCATGGCTACGGGGTTCATGACGAACACCTGAGCGGGACCGGCTGGCCCATGAAGAAGCTCCACCATCCACGTCAGCAGCAGCGGTTCGCCGAACGAAAGTCCGACTCCTGCTCCGGGAGCAACTTCCATGTAGCCGGAATTCGACAATCCGAACCACAGTACGGGGATCGTGGCGACGAGGCCGGCGAGGGGGCCGGAGACGGCGATGTCGAACATCTGCTTTCTTGTGGCTGCTCCGGGAGACTGGAAGATGACAGCACCCATAGTTCCCAGGGGTGCGACTGGCAGAGGTATGAAATAGGGAAGGGACGCAGGAACTCCGTAACGTACGGCCTGCAGGTAGTGCCCCATTTCGTGACATACAAGAATCAGCATCACCGGACCGGCGTAGAGAAATCCCATCCAGAGCGATTCGCGGAACAACTGTTCGAGATTTGGAAGCCTGGCGGACATGTACTGGCGATAGCCGGGTGACATCAGTCCCAGCAGGTAATCGAAGGGGAAAAAATTGGCGCCGACCAGCAGAGTACTGGCGAAGGTGAGCAGGAACAGAATTCCCGCCCGTCGCACTTCCCGGCGACGAAGTGGCTGTCGCCGTCGCTGAGGTTTTCCGAGGATGGTGGGTTGCCCCGGAGGCACTGAAACGCCCCAGAGACCTGTTGCGGATCTGACAGGGCCGGACAGTCTGGCATCCTGACCGGGAATGCCGACGGTGAGGGAGATCTCGGCGGGGGTGGACTGGGCTGTGGATGCCACAACTGAGCCGAAGTGATCGCCGTGGGCCGGAGTCTCTGTGTTCGCGGTGAGTGGTTCGCTATCCGCGTCCTGTCGAAATTCCTGGTTGCCCGTTGACATAACACCGCGCCGCAAAAGGTAAGGCTTCGCAATCAGCCAATCCTAGCACTCGCGGCGGCAGCGGACCACAATTCCTGCGGCAATTCGGGCTGACCTCGGACATCCGCCCGGCGAAACCGCGAAAAACTGCATTTTACGCTTCCGTATGCCGAGTGATTTGTCGCCAGAATCCCTGGAATCGTGAAAATCGGCGCGGCTGGAAACTGTGGGGTTGGGAGTCCGGCGACGGCCACTGTTATTCGGGATGCAGTTTGCGACGGCCCTGTTTGTGGGCCGAGCGGGTGCGTTTTTGGTCCAGGCGTCGCCGCTGTGACCCGCGAGTTTTTTCTGTGGGGCGCCGTTCGACCGGTGCTTCGACAATCGCCAGTATCATCGCACTCAGTTTAACGCGACATTCTTCGGCATTCCGCGACTGCTCACGATACTTCTGACTGCTGATAACAACACAGCCTTCGCGAGTGATCCGGCGTGCGTACCGAGTTTCAAATCGCGACCGAACTGCCCCGACAAGTGCCATCGACTGTGCAAACTGCCATGTCAGCACAGCCTTTGAGCTGACTTTGTTGACATTCTGGCCGCCCGGACCACTGCTGCGGATGTAGGCAAACTCCAGCTCCTGTTCCGGAATTCTGATCGTCCTTGTGACCGTCAACACGCGATTTGCCCTCCTGCCCTGCCCTGCGGTCAACCGTGCACCGGAAACAGTTCCCACTGCGACCCCAGTCCATCCCCATCACTGGCACCAACATCCTCAAGCTGGTGCACCAGTTGTTGCCAGTCACCGCCTGCGTCTTCGTCACCGGCAGTCTGCGGGATCTGCAGGATTCCGGCACATGTTACCGGCACGCCCCGCACCTGCACCACCATGGCCGGCCATTTTGAGGATGCCGTCAGACATTCCACTCGCTCGCCCGTCAGCACGGAGTCACCGCACATGGCCTGATCCACGGAGGGATGCCAGAAGAGCACCTGTCTGCTGCTGAGTCGATGTTCGGACTCCGGCCCCACCTGATGCTCGGACAATCTGTACCCCAGCAGTTCGGCCTGATCCGCCAGTCGCCATTCGTCCGGGAGTCCGAACTTTTCGTAGATTCGCTGCACTCGTGCCCACACATCCGCGACAGGTTCTCCGGCTCTGGAGAAATACATGCCTGTGGCGTGCATCAGTACAGCCTGCGTGTGTGCTTTGAGCAGGCGTTCGGGAGCCTTGCCGAGGGACACAGTGCGTGTCACTGCCGCGTGCAGTCCCCAGCGTCGCGCGGTGCAGGAAATGACTGCGGAGCGTTCGATGGCATCCTCTGCGAAACCCCAGTGTCGATACCGTTGATTGCGACCATCGGCGGCCACCTGAATTCGCGCGGGCCAGACGGTGCGTCTGAGCAATCGATGAGCGACCTCGCCGGCCACATCGGATTCCGTTCTGCCTGGTCGTATACCGCAGGCTGTCACTTCGACGGCATGCACAAGTACCTGACTGAGTCTTCGCAGTCGATCCACTTCGAGTGGTGTGAGGGACTGTCGCAACCCCTGAATCAGGCGGGACACCTGAGTAGTACCCTCGGCGTTGCAATCACTCAGAACGCGTCGCGAGCGGCAGAGATCTGCGACGAGTTCGGCATGTGGCTGCTGCCATTCCCGCTGCTTGAGCTGGAAGCCGAGTCCGAAGGCTTCGCGTTCGAACAGTTGGACGGCGTCGACGGAGTTCGTGGCGAACAGTCGAGCGTCATCAGTGATGAAGACGCTGGTCTGGCAACCGTCGACCTGACTGCGGGTCAGATCGGCACCGGCGGTGATCCACGACAGGGCCGCTGGATCCTGCAGCAGGATTGCATCGGCCTGCTGCGTCCGCAGCAGTTGTCGGAGCATTTCGTGTTTGAGTTCAACGTCAGCCAGACGCTGTTCGTCCTGCAGCAGGCAGCGACCTGCAATCTGACGCTGGCCCGAATTGACAGACTTTGACCCCATCAGTTCGGGTTCCCGCGAGCAGAGATGTCACAACCTGCAACTGCCAATGCAGAATTATGGGGCGTTTCGCCGGGGTTTGACGGGGAAAATCGTGGTTTTCGGGAAGAAAATCGGGGATTCAGGGGAGTGGAAGTCCGGCGATGCGATGGACCGCCTGCCATTCGGTCTCGGCGACAGGCTGAATGGAAAGTCGACTGCCCTTCTTCAGCAGCAGCATCTGGCTGCAATCCGGTTCAGACTGCAGCATTTCACGAGTGACCGGTTGGGGAAAGATCCGAGTCAGCCGAATATCGACCATGAACCAGACCGGGTTATCGGCGGTAGAGGCCGGGTCAAAGTATTTGTGGTTGGGTTCCCAGGCAAAATGGTCCGGGTATCCGGCTTTGACGATGGTGGCGGTTCCGACAATGGCCAGCGGGTCGGCGTTGCTGTGATAAAACAGGACTCCGTCGCCGACCTGAGCGGTATCACGCAGGAAGTTTCGTGCCTGGTAGTTACGAATTCCTTCCCAGGAGGTGCGTTTGCCTTTGGACTGCAGCAGGTCATGGATGGAGAAAACGTCAGGTTCGGATTTGAACAGCCAGTACCGAGCCATGAGCTGATTTTCCTTGCGCTGCGATGGTGTGCAGAAATTCGCGGTGAAGGCGTTGAGGCCCGGGGTTGGGGGTGGAATGCCTCGGCAGGTGAAAATCGTTTTGAGTCGTCAACCCGACTTCCTCAGGTTGAAAAACGCAGTGTTTGTGGGGCGGAGGGGTAAGTAGGTTACCCGGGCTAAAGCCGAGGCTACGGTTTTGTCCTCGGCGTCAGGAATGACGCCGAGGATAAAAGGCAGCCCGAGCATTCCTGCTCGGCCCCATACCCTGAAAAACACTAAGTATATCCAAGGATGACGAGAAGTTCTTGACCGGGCTAAAGCCCGGACTACGGTGTTGAGGTGGGTGAATTCAGGCTTTGGGGCGAGCGATCACCGTGGCTTTTTCGATGGTGGCAGCCTGCAGTGGTTTGTCGCTGGAGTTTGTCGGCAGGTTGCCGATTTTCCGAACGACTTCGAGGCTGGCGGCATCGGCCGTGCGTCCGAAGGCTGTGTACTGGCGGTCGAGATAGGCGTGAGTGCCGAGGCAGATGAAGAACTGGGATCCGCCTGAGTTCGGGTCATTGGTGCGGGCCATGGAGAGCACTCCGGCGACATGCGGAGTGTCATTGAATTCTGCTTTGATGGTGTAACCCGGGCCGCCGGTGCCTGTGCCCAGTGGGCAGCCACCCTGAATCATGAAGCCATTGATGACGCGGTGAAACATGACGCCGTCGTAGTAACCGATGCGGGCCAGTCCGATGAGATTGGAGCAGTGTCCTGGAGCAACCTCGGGCAGCAGATCCAGCAGAATGGCACCATGATTGGTTCGGAGCTCAATCTGGTATGAGTTTTTGTTGTAATCGACGTCCTTAACGGCGGCTTCAACTTCAGGTTTGCGATTTTTGCTCATGTGAGTCTTTCGTGGATTTCAGGGTACGGATCGTGCTGAGCGGGAGTGTCGGTATTTCGCGGACGAACGCAAGTGTGGCGAGTCCTTTTTGGCCAGCGTCGGGAGTGTGAAAAAAACGACAAATGCCGCGATAGCCCGGCGATTCCGGCTCGACCGAAGCAATTCCGGTTTCTATTCTGCGGGCGTGGCGAGTGCGAATCACCAGGGACACAGGTGAGGACACCGTCGCTGACAGTTTTACGGTGCTGTGGCAGCAGTGTCGGCTGATTTGACAGGGAAGTCGATGATGTCTCGAATGATGACTCTGGGTGCGCTGACGTTCTGCTTATTTCTGCTGGGGTTATTGGCTGGCGGAGGCATTTCTGCGGGCTGGATGCGTTCCTCAGAGGACCTGGCCGTCGGGGAAGTCTCGCAGGTTGTGCCGAAGTCCGGGATGCCAGCGGACGGTGACGTACGAAGCGGTTCGCGGGTGGAAACATTCGCAGCCAGCGGTGGTTTGGACAGTTTTGTGCCGGGCAACGTCCCGGTGCGGCCGGCGGTATTTGGTTCTGCGGTCGACAGCGAACCGGCACCTGGCACAGCGGTGGTGGCTGTTTCGGAGAAGGCGAAGCGGGATGCCGAGCAGCGGATTCGGCGGGTATTTCCGGAGGCGGATGCTGAAACGGTGGCGGCGTGGACTGAGACGCTGCAGGACATGCCGGCACGTGAGCAGGAGGACCTGTTGCAGCAGAAACGAGCGATTTCGGGGTCGCTTAATTCCATTTTCACCCCATCTCTGCAGTCTCCGAGTCGGGCCTTGCCGCCACTTGAGGCGCGAGCGGATACGGTGGATCCGGCGCGCGCTGGTGTCGTGAAATCGAGGACGAATTCCGTTCCGCAGTCCTCGGGCTCGGACCGAGTTTCGATCGATCGAGTACGAGCAGATGTGCTGATGAATCTGCGGCAACTGCGGTGCGTGGGGTACCGTGCCATGCTGGTGCTGCCGGCAGCGACGCAGGAGTCGGCGGAGGGGATTGGCGGACAGGGGGGTGGGCTTCGTCTGCGTTCATTCGAGCCGGGGCGGCGAATTCCAGTCGCCCTGTCGCTGGCAGTCAGTCTGCCGGATGACGCCGGGCTGTGGTTGCAGTTGTCGGGTGGCGTGGTGACTCGTCGCGGTGACCTGCAGCGGTCTCCGGATGGCACGGGTCTGGGTTTACTGGTGCACGGAGAATTTCAGGGACTGGCGGGTGTGTGGTCACTGATGGCGGGTGAAGCGTTGACGATTACCGAGCAGGGGGAGGTGCTGGGCGGTGCAGATCCGGGCAGTGCGGCTGGTGAACGGCGGAGCTGCGGCCGTCTTCCTGTGGTGCGGATCAGTGATCCAGCGGCATTGCAGTCGGACGATGGTGTGCATTTTCGCATCGCTGACGGAGCGACAGCGGACCTGGTGTCTGCGGGTGACATTCGGGTGCTGCCGGGTACACTTGAGCTTTCGAACGTCAACATTCTGGAAGAGCAGGCATTGCTGAATTCGCTGCCTGTTCAGTGAAGTCCTGCATGAGCCGAATTCTACTGACGACTCTGAATGCCCGTTATGCGCACACCAGTTTTGGTTTGCGCTATCTGCTGGCCAATCTGGGTGACCTGCGTGCTGTCACTGAGCTGGTGGAATTTACGATCAATGATCAGCTCAACGATGTTCTGGCGGAGATTGTGCGGCGACGTCCGGAGATCGTGGGTATCGGAGTTTACATCTGGAACGTGGATGCGGTGACTCGGCTGGTTTCGGATCTGCGGCGGGTATTGCCGGATACGTGGCTGGTGCTGGGTGGTCCCGAGGTTTCGTATGAGACGGAACAGCAGGCGGTAGTTCAGCAGGCGGATTATGTGATCACGGGAGAAGCGGACCATGCATTTCGCGAGTTGTGTCAGCGGTTGCTGGCTGGCGATCCGCCGGCGGATCGCGTGATTGCGGCGGGTATTCCGGATGTGTCTTCGATAGTGCTGCCCTATGCCGAGTATTCGGGGGAGGATATCGCCAACCGGGTGATCTATGTGGAGGCCTCGCGCGGGTGCCCATTCACGTGTGAATTCTGTCTGTCTGCGCTGGACATTCCGGTACGGATGTTTCCGGTGTCCGAGTTTCTGGCAGCGATGCAGCAGTTGATTGACCGTGGAGTGCGTCAATTCAAGTTTGTGGATCGGACCTTTAATCTGAATCTGCGGCTGAGCGAGGCGATTCTGCGATTTTTTCTGGAGCGTTCGAGCTGTGGGTTGTTTCTGCATTTTGAGTTGATTCCGGATCGGCTGCCGGAATCTCTGCGTGAACTGATCGTGCAGTTTCCGGTCGGTGCACTGCAGTTTGAGATCGGGATTCAGACGTTCAATCCGGAAGTGGGCGAGTTGATCAGCCGCCGACAGGACAATGCGCTGGCAGCGGCCAATCTGCGCTGGCTGCGAGAGAACACGACGGTGCATCTGCATGCTGATCTGATTGCGGGTTTGCCGGGAGAGACGCTGCCGTCATTTGCTTCCGGGTTTGACCAGCTTTGGCGGCTGGGGCCGCACGAGATTCAGGTGGGCCTGCTGAAGCGTTTGCGTGGAACTCCGATTCTGCGTCACGATGACACGCACCGTCTGC
>Ga0078894_10004257_pt1 | contig 10934 bp, 3 predicted proteins | sample LauGreSu1BDMLBSD_2_FD_67506 | JGI IMG/M metagenome (GOLD analysis project Ga0078894, IMG submission 67506) | Freshwater lake microbial communities from Lake Michigan, USA - Su13.BD.MLB.SD (version 4) (version 4) | ecosystem: Environmental > Aquatic > Freshwater > Lake | place: Lake Michigan, USA... | reverse complement strand
CGGTGGAGGAGGAGGCGGTGGAGGAGGTGGTGGTGGGGGATGCCCCGAGATTGAGGCGCTAATGAATAGCGCAATTGTCAAAGATATCGGCCTAATTAGTGAGAACTACGCATCTGGAAACTTCAGCGCAATTAAAGCGCAACTTACACAAACCATTTACAATAATTATTCCGTAGGTTTGTATGCCGCAAGGTTACCATTAAATGAGACCTATGAAACCATACGCAAAACAATCCTAAGAAATTTAGAAGGTCTGCTTCAATCGATTAACTTATACAATGTGAATACCGATGTAACGTATCAGAGAGACGCATACAAAATAAATTCAGATAAATTCAACGATGTCAATGCGTTAATCGCGCAGTTGAATATGTTGCGCGGCGCCATCTCGCTTTTTCCCGAACAACACATTACAGTAATTCCGGTAGAAATCAAGATAGAATACTTGACGTATATCAAGACGTATGGATACCCAGAGAACGGTATTTGGGACCCCGATTTATTAGGCGCGATTATTGCGAGTATTGGGCCGACGACATAAAACAATATATACTCATTATTATTCTTATTACATAATAGTGAATACACATACACATATACATACACACGTAAAGACGTATACACGACGACGATGTCCACCACCACCCAAGACTCCGGAACGAAGCGCGGCAAATACGGGTTTGACCTGGATATCAATAGTTACAGTATTGAAGACCTGATGGAAATCTATAAAATCCCGAAAAGCCAGAAAGGCAATGTGACGGAAGACTATGTGAAGAATATGACGAAGGAAATCGTCCAGCAGTATAAAAACTACAATTCGACCGGTATCGGCGGGGATATGCCCTTCTCCGAGAATTACAGCGAGGATGATGAATATGTCGTGTTCTTCAATGAAGCCCAGAAACGTATTCTTCAGTATCTCCAGTCGGGTGTTTCGTTCATCAATGATTCCAATCTCTCGTCGGCATCAGGGAAAACGGTGGAGAACCGCCTCGTCCAGAAATTCTCGCCGTCATCCATCTTGAGCGACGGAGATAAACTCGTGATGATGCCGAAGGAGGATGTCCGTGTCCAGAATATCAATCCCAACCTCATTGCCGCGCCGTCCATCGTCCACGAATACGCGAAGGGTGTCATCAATCCGCTGGAGCGGCGAACGATTAAGCGCATCATCAGTATTGATACGCTCTTCCGAGAGAATCACGGAACGACGTCATCCGCGGATTATATCTGGAACTTGCCGACCCCCATCAACAATGTGCTTTCGATGAAGCTCGTGTCGATGGAGTTTCCGAATATCATTAAGATGTTCTCCGAGACCCGGAAAAACAGTATTTTCACGGTGAGGTTATACAATGTTCCCCAGTATTACGTGGAAAATTCTGTCGCGAAAACGGTATTCATTAACCATACAGAAACGGTGATTATTCCCGATGGATTTTATGTCTCTAGTGATTTTGGTACACTAATGAGTAATTATTTCCTTTCATCTATCAAACCGAACAAAGGAACCGTGGTGGCGGATTTGGTGGATATAAATGGTGTCTCTACGTATGTCCCTCGCGCGACGTCGGCGTATACCGACGCAAGCACAAACCAGCTCGTATACAATGGATTGAAGTATCTAGTATTAGAAGTAAGCGATGTTTCATCGCGCACAATTATTCGCTCGAGAGAAACTGTCGATAAGCTTCCGCCGAATACATTGAATCCGGCAGAGCCAAATTATCGCGCATTTGCGGGGTCGTATGCCACGAATCGGCAATATTCACCGAATTTCTACTTTGAACTCGATTTCAATGTTCAAGAGGATAAATCGTTTACGGATTATTATAAAGAGGGTGGTATTTTCCTGCGAAAAACAACCTATGAGACCCAGATGATAAATGGGCAGCCGGTTCAAGTAATGGTAGACCCTGACCCCAACGGGAATGAATGCGCGACGACGTCGAAACAGCGAACCCACATGACGTCGAGCACGCTTCAATGTTATCGCCCAAGATTAGACCCACACACGGGGACGGTAACGCGGTCAAACACAAAGATGCGCCCGCTCTACAAAAACGCAGGTTGGGCGATGGGGTTCTATAAAGACATTTACACAGTGACAAATAGTATGGCGAATCAAATGATATTAGACCCGAGTGCGAGTTATTTGCCGCCGATTTATAATCGATATGTTGAGAGCGAGTCGTCATATGGTAGTTCTGTGGCGCAGTATTTCTTTTTGGAACTCGATGATTATAACCGGAATTTCACTACGAATACGATTATTGCGGAAACGGGGGGTGGGACGCATTTAGGAAATAATATTATTGCGCGCATTCCGATAACTGCGCCGTCGTTGAATATTAACCACGCAAATCCGAGCGACTTGATATTCAAGCAGCGGGATTATTTTGGACCGGTGAAAATCGAGAAATTACATTTACATTTAATTGACAAATATGGCGAAACTTTAGATATCCAAAATAATGATTATTCGGTGGCGATAGAGTTGACGACGACCTACTGAGGGTCTTCGAGCGGAGTTCCTTGCGTTCGCTGCGCGAACTCCACTCACTCCGCTCGAAGACCTCTGACAATGGAATGGAATGGAATGGAATGGAATGGAATGGAATGGAATTTAGAGAATTTGCCCGCATGATTCCGAACAAGAGTTTTGTATTTTGCGGAGCGAGCGAAGCGAATATTTCAAGCACAATCCGAACAGGCGTTTTTTTTATTTTGCGGAATGAGCGAAGCGAACGAAGCAAAATAAAAAAATATTCACTATAATTATAACAAGAAACAATGGTTGTGAATTTTACCCTCACTGGTCTTAACCAGGAATTTACTCTCGGTGTCTCTGGTGAGCTGGCCGGTGAAGCCCCCGTCTCCCTCGATGTCAGCTGCATTGCTGTCTACAACGTGAAGTTGTCTGATATGCAGGCTGTCTTCAAGTTCCAGTCCGACTCTTTCGATGTCAACGACACCGATGCCTCGGATATCAAGTATTACGTCTACATGAGCAACTGGCCCGCCAATCTCAAGTTGAACCCCGTCCACGCCGGCTCTCTGTCTACCAGCCCCATCTTGGCTACTGGTGGCAGCGTTACCGCCGAGAAGAACCTCGTCAAGCACGACTTTGTCCGCTACCTTGCCGAGCAGCTCTTCAACACTCCCCACGGTGTTGACTTGTTCAGCAACGAAGAGTCTCTTCTTTCTGATCTTGTTAGCAAGGGTGTTACTGCTCGCCAGGCCATCGATGCTTCTCTCAACGCTGTCAACCAGGCCAACGCTGCTCACGGCACTTCTCCCAACAAGTACAGCACCAACGACCTCACCGGCGCCGCCAACTTCTCTCGCGAGTTGATGCGCCAGGTTGCCAACGCTGCTCCTGCTCGTTTTGCCGGCATCTCCAACGTCAGCACTGTCCAGAGCGTGCCTCTTGAGGAGAACGACACTATCAGCTTCAAGGTGTCCATCTCTCCCGCTGCCAACCAGCACGAACTCACCAGCCGCCCTGCTGCCTTTGACACTCGTGTCTACGAGATTAAGCTCGTTTTGAAGGCGGATATTGACGCCACCAACACTGCCCCCGTCGAGTCCGGCTCTGCCACCGAGTATCCTTACCACTCCGTCTAAACACGCGAGGTGAGTATCGTAAGCGGTCTAGACCTCCCAAGAATATACGCCTTTCATTTATTTTGTAACGATTATAAAATAAATAATAATTTTTGATTAAGCAAGTCCGTCTGACCGACCGACCGACCATACGCTCGTCATTATGCTTCTATGGATACTGTTACTATTGACGGCAACATCGGGAATGGCGACAATGACCACTCATCCAACCCCTGGATTTCTCTCGGTGGGGGATTGGGGAAGCGCCGCACTTGGCGGGTATCATCAGCGAAATGCGATGGCGACGGCTGCCGCGATGAAGGCGTATATCACAGACGCGGGCACAGACGTCGCGTTTGTCCTAAGCACCGGTGATAATTTCTATTATTGCGGGATTCAGAATACGAGCGACTCGCAAATCACCGAAGATTATACCGCATTATTTGGTGAAATGGGTGTTCCGTGGTATCATTCTCTCGGCAATCACGATTATGGATTCTCGCCAGAGGCGCAACTTTCATTACACGAAACGATTCCGGGGTGGATAATGGATGCGCGATATTATTATCGCCGGGTGGTGGTGGGCGGTGGCGACGGTGGCGACGGTGGCGACGGTGTCGCAGTGAACATCATTGTCCTGGATACAAACCCGTGCGTGAGAGATTATCGCGGCGATGACCGTAGGCGTTGGGACCCCTGTGGAACCGAATATCCGGATTGTTCCCCCATCGCGGAACCTTGCCGTTTTCACGAGAATATTCTCTCGCAGGATTGTGAAGCACAACTTGCGTGGGCGCAAGAGACGCTTGCCAACATTACGGCGAGGGCAAGTGCCGGCGCCGGTGTAACGAGAGAATGGGTCTTCGTTGTAGGGCATCACAAAGCCGACGAAATCAATGTCGCTGATTTTCAGACCACGATTCTGGATGACCCCCGGGTTCATTTGTATCTGAACGGGCATAATCATAACCTGGAGCATTATGAAATCAACGGACAAGCGAAGTATATGACGACGGGTGCGGGGGGGATGGTTGTGATTGGCCGCGTTCACGGTGACGACGGCGGCAGCGGCGACGGCACGCACGCGAAAGTATATACTACAAAAAGCATCTGGAGTAAGGTTGTGACGGGGTTTACATCACACACCTTTATAAACAACGGAACCAGCTTGTTAACTGAGTTCTGGGACACAAAATCGGCAAATACACCATTACATCAGTTCAAGGTTGATTTAGAAAAGAAAGAAATGAAATGAAATCAATATAATAGAATCATTTTGTTATTATATTATATAATACGTATATACTTCTTTTTCTGGGTAGTTGAAGTTCATTCTTGTAGCATACAATGACGACTACTACTGCGGTCAACGCGGTTCTTCTTATTGATGAACGTATCATTGAACACCAGACAATTGTCAATTCTCTGAGAGAAGATGTTAGGTATATTCTATACAATGTGGACCAGGTGTATACTGTATGCCAAGAACAATCGATTACACAGTATCAATACATTTTGAATAAAATCAGCGAACTACAAGTCCCGAATTTTACAAACATTGGTATTATCCAGCACAATATGAATTCTCCAACTCATCATTTTTTTAGTAATAATATCGATGAATATTTGAATCTAAAAAATATAGAAAAAGTAGATCCATCACTTCAACAATGGTCTGGGTTTTCAAATTTCATTATTTCGTTGAAGACAACCTATGGAGTTCAGAATATTGATTTGATGGCGTGTGCATTATATTCGAATCCTGATTGGAAATATATTATCGATAAACTCGCAATTATGACAGGGACTGTTTTGCGCGCATCAATCGATGATACCGGTTCGGCAAGTCTGGGTGGAAATTGGTTTTTAGAATCACACACTGGAATCAATTTAAAGACAATCTATTTCACAGACAGCATTGATTCTTTTACAGGAATTCTTTCAATGATGTCATACACATATAGCACTTCATCTGCATGTAATTATCAACTTATTACTACTCCTTCAACACTTGCGGCGTGGGGTAGCCTCATCGGTTCGACCGGATTAAATGCTTCATTATCCGCGAAACTGGTGAATATCAAAAAAGTATATGCGGTAGCGGATTATAATAAAGGAAATAGTCTTATAGTTGCGATTGATACTAGCGGTGTAATTTATGCATTTTCAGATAAAACGTTTCACTCGACGGCATCCAATTTGTTTAATAATCAGTCGGTGACCGGTCATTATGATTGTTCTGTGTATATTGACAATAGTCCAGCTCCTTATGTATCTCTCATTCGTTCAGATGGAAATGTCGTGTTTGCGCATTCTGACCATTCAAACTACTTTTCTTACCTCGCTGTATTTAATCACATAGCGAACCCAATCGCAGCATACACTTTCTCGGTTTTCAATAGTCAGTCCAATCGTCGTTTTTGTGTTCTTGATAATATCAGTAGATTACACATATTCGAGGGAGATAGAGACCAATATGGGCCATACACAACATCTGGCAGTGCAGCGATTACCTATACAAATGTTGCTCGTTATGTAAATGGTCGTGCTTACCGAGAATGGTTCTTGAAACGCGATAGAACGGTTGGTTCTCCCGATAGTGGCCACTTCACTACTTGGACAAATATGGCGAATCTCATTCCTGTTCCACAAGCATACTCCCAAACAGCCGTATTTGGTATTGATATGAGTCTTAATTTGTTGTATACAGGATGGTATAGTGGCTACAATTATGATGGGTTGGGTATGGAAAACTTTCCATCTACTGTAAGAACAAATGTAGTCACTCTGAAAACTAGTGGTTCTTATTCATTCGGTGTAGCATTAATGTTACAGTTAGATGGTTACGTTTCGTGCACATCCAAAAACAACTTAGGAAACAGTCACCGTTATACCCGACAAAACGACCAAGCTGTTAATGTATATATCTCCATCGGGCAAGCTGGTGGTTCATTAGTGAATATAGTTGAAGCATCGTTGAGATATGATGGACTTTTGACGTTTCGCGGCAATTATGGAGTAAACACGTTGTCAAATGTTCATGATGTCGTGGTAGGAAAAGAATTCATAGTTGCTCTCTTGAAAAATGGTAATGTTGTATTACACACTTCGTCAAACACGTTCACAAATGTTGTCACTACAAATAACGCAGTGGGTTTGTCTATGAATCATCAAAATCAAATCAACGTCATTTTAAATGATGGTAGTTTGATTCGTTATTCCAATACTACTATCAACTATGACTCGTCCGTTGTGAGATATAATGGCGACATCAGTTATTCAAGCACGATTTTGAATTCAAATGTTGGAGGAACCATTTCATCTAAAGATCTTGAAGTCGCAACGATTGGTCTTGCTGCTGGAACAACGATTACGACCTCTCACCTATCGACCTTTAATAATATGGAATTGTATGACTATTTCATTTCTCGCAATAATCGTCGTTTATATAATTGTAGTTCACTCAGTGGAAATTACACGATAAGTGATTACAGAACACTTACACTTATTAATCCGTTTTTGCCAACCGACAAATCATACAAACTCATTATTCCGGATTATCAGTCTCCTGCGAATCTTGTCACAACGCCATATACTACCACCAATGTGTCGATTGGGTCGTCTATCTCGAACTTTATTGTTGCCATTGAAGACGGAGAACAATTTACAATCAATGGTAATACAGCGACTACCTATGTTTTACACTATCCATTTTTGTATTCCATCGCAACTACGCCGTCGTTTTTGCTAACGAAATGCACATCACTCACACTTGGAAGCAAGACATTTACTATCTATGGTGATGGTGGGTTCTCTGGAACAGAAGACCCGATTCCTGTAGCACCTACTCTTTCCAATTTCTCTATATCACAAAAGACGTTTGGTTCTTCTGCATTTACACTGACTGACCCCAGTTCAAATAACACTCCTGCCACATTTACGTTTACTGTTCCTGATGGAAACGGCGTTGCGACGATTGCGGGTAGAACGGTTACGATTACTGGGACTGGTTCAGTTGTTGTTACCGCGACACAATCCGCGGGGAATGGATATCTCTCTGGAACAATAACCGCAACATTAACTGTAGTTGCTGGCGCACCCACCTACCAGTCCATCGCGCAGGTGACAAAGACATTTGGTATCGACGCGTCATTTTCTCTCGCGGCGGTGATGGTGGGGGTGAGCAACAGCAGCGGCGCGTATACCTTCTCTTCGAGCGACTCTGCGGCGGTTAGCGTCGCCGGCGACGTCGCGACCATCAACGCGTATACTCCATCCGCCATCACGATAACCGCGACGCAGGACGCATCCGGCAACTACGCCGCAAGCAGCACCACATTTACTGTTCTTGTAAATAATGGAAATCCCACCTACCAGTCCATCGCGCAGGTGACAAAGACATTTGGTGTGGACGCGTCGTTTTCTCTCGCGGCGGTGATGGTGGGAGTCAGCAACAGCAGCGGCGCGTATACCTTCTCTTCTAGCGACTCTGCGGCGGTTAGCGTTGCGGGTGATGTCGCCACCATCAATGCGTATACACCTTCTGCGATTACGATAACCGCGACCCAGGCCGCGGCCGGCAACTACACCGCGGGAAGCACCACATTTACTGTGCTTGTCAACCGCAAGACACCATCCTATGGTTCATTCTCCGTGCCTGCCGCCACCTACGGCGATGCCTCATTTTCCATCGCGGCATACGCACCCACCACCGACAGCACTACGGTGCCATTTACGTATACTAGTTCCGACACGGCGGTCGCCACCATCAGTTCGGATGGCACGGTTGTCACGGTCATTGGACAGGGATACACCACAATTACGGCGTCACAAGAGGCGAGTGGAAATTACGCCGCAGGCAGTGTGACGACCTCCTTCCTCGTGAACCGCGCGGCCCCCACCTTCTTGCGTGCGTTCACCATCCCCAATAAGACCTTCGGCGTCGATGTATCGTTCGCGTTGTTGCCTCTCACCGATGGTCTCGATAATACGGATGGCGCATACACGTTCACAAGTTCAAACTCCGAAATTGTCGCCATCTCGGCGGACGGCCTCACCGCGACCATTCTTGGTTATACGCCCAGCACACCAGTCACCATCTATGTAGCAATTGATGCGTGCGGAAACTACGCGGCATCGAGCACCAGTGGCACGGTTACAATTGCGCGCGGAACACCTACGTATCAGTCCATTTCCCAAGTGACGAAGACATTTGGCGACGCTGCGTTCTCATTGACGTCCATTATGTCGGGTGTAAGCAACAGCAGTGGCGCGTATACCTTCACCAGTTCTGACGCATCCGCAGTCAGTATTGGCGGCGTCAACGGTGATACTGCGACCATTCTCGCGTATACTCCCTCTGCCGTCACCATCACTGCCTCTCAGGCCGCATCCGGCAATTATGGCGCAAGCAGCACGACATTTACGGTTCTTGTGAATCGCAAGACGCCGACGTTGGGCACCTTTACGCTCGGTTCTCTTAATGGATATTATGACCTAAGTGATGTGTCATTCCCATTGACTGCGCCGACAAGCGATAGTTCCGGCGCGTTCACGTATTCCAGCAGCGATACAAGTGTTGCGGTGGTCGCCGACGCATCCTATAGCAGAACGAATCTATTTGCACGATATGACCCGACGGTTCCAGCAGGTATCATTTTGGCCAGTGGCAATGTAAATGGTCTGGTGAATCTCGAGGGTTCACCGGTAAGTTATGTTCTGTATGCCTCGTCCGGGACCGTTCCGCGTGTTACTGTTGGTTCGTTCACAATGCTAAATTGTGAAAATCGTAGTGGATTCAATACGACTTTACCTCTCTCTTCCAGTATTACCATTTGTATGGTGATTCGTTACAACCCATCAAATCAATCCGTGAGTAATTACAATACTTTGATTGAACACGGTGATAAAATGATAGATGTATCAATCCTTAAAACGCCAGATACCAGTCATACCTATTCTCTTGTTTCAAACAACTTGCTTGACGCTCAAGTCACTCTTCAACCGGGTCAGTCTTATGTTTTGGTCGCTCGTATTACGGGCAGTACAAATCTTCGTGAATTCTGGGCATATTCGGAGTCTGGTTCAAATGAATATTCCTACGCGAGTGGTACTGGCATCAGAAGTTCTGGTGGGGCATTATTTTATTTGGGTAGTTCGACTTCGTTTCCTAAGAGTTACTATGGTGAATACCTGTATTACAATACGAGTATTACAAACAGTGACCTAAATGACACGGTTAGCTATCTCCGAAGAAAGTGGTTCAATGCGTCAGCTTCGGGCACAAAGCAAATTCTGTTCATTGGCAACGGGACGACTACCATTACGGCGAGTCAGGATATTTGCGGCAACTATGCCGCGGGTAGCACATCGCGCATCCTCCGTGTTGGCGCAACCGTCCCTACGTTTGGCACGTTTACTGTGAGCGCAACGACGAAGACCTACGGAGATGCCCCCTTTACCTTGATTCCCCCCACCAGTAACAGTGACGGCGCATTTTCATTTTCAAGCAGTAATTCCAGTATTCTTTCGATTAACGGAACAACGGCTACAATTCTTGCGGGAGGCACTGTAACCATTTCTGTATCACAGGAACCGAGCGGTTCATTTACCCGGAAAACGGTCTCACAAAGTTTCACCGTTCAAAAGAAATCCCCGAATCTGGCGAATTTCTCTTCGTTCACGATGTCATTTGCGGATAGTTCGTATAATATGACTCCTCCCACCACGGACAACCCGACTCCAACATTTGTGTATTCACGAACATCTGGTTCATCTGTGATAATGTATGACTCATATCTCCCCAAACTGACAATTTTGTCAGGTGGAACGACGACGATTAGTGCCACAATCGCCGAAACAGCGCAATATGCCAGCGACACCATTAGCGCGACGATAACCGTTACACCCATCGCACCAACCAACAGTTATAGTGCTTTCTCGCGCGCATTTCATGTCGGAACATTTTCGATTCCCGCGCCTACCACAAATAACACTGGCGCAGCTATAACATATACATCCAGTGACACATCGGTTGCGACCATCACGGACAGTAGCGCAACGATTCTTAAAGTTGGAACAACCATTATCACGGCAAGAATTGCGGCAAGTGCTTCTTATTTACAAACTGATATTTCTGCGGTATTAACGGTGACAAAGGGGACGCCTACAATGACAGGTTCCGGGTTAACTAGCACCACAATAACAATGACGACCACTCCCTATATTCCAACTGCGTCATCCACGAGTAACGGCACATTTACGTATAGCTCCAATGATTCGAATGTGGTTTTGGTTACAAACGGTAATACAATCAATCCAGTAGG
>Ga0078894_10004254_pt1 | contig 10935 bp, 11 predicted proteins | sample LauGreSu1BDMLBSD_2_FD_67506 | JGI IMG/M metagenome (GOLD analysis project Ga0078894, IMG submission 67506) | Freshwater lake microbial communities from Lake Michigan, USA - Su13.BD.MLB.SD (version 4) (version 4) | ecosystem: Environmental > Aquatic > Freshwater > Lake | place: Lake Michigan... | reverse complement strand
ACCGGGCTTCTTCTTGAAACCTGAGCAGGCGGTTGAGAAAGCCTACGCTCGGCTTGAGCCTGAAATTGCAGAGTTGTTTGAGACGCAAGGTCTAGCGCAAGAGATTGAGCGGATCAAAGGCAACAAGCGTCCGGACAAAAAGAAGATTGCTGCGCTTGAGCAAGAGATTGCTAATCGTGAAAAAGCCTTCGACGAGTTTGAAGCACGTCAATTAAACCGCGCCAAGAATGCCCGTAACACAGCGATGTTTACGATTGCAGCGGGTGCGGCTCTGTATGGTATGGCTGCGGCAGTGGCTGGCGATGACGATGAGGGACGCAACCGAGTCACGACAGATGATATGTCTCGTTGGACCCGCTACCTACGCTTGCCTGTGATCGGTGATGACGGGTTCTTCCAAATCCCGTGGGGCTTCGGTGTCAGCGCGTTGATGTCAGCCGGTGCTCAAACAGCAGCATTGGCAAGAGGTGCCTCGTCTTTCAAGGAGTATGCGGGCAACATGGTTGAGATCGGCATGGATTCATTCCTGCCTATTCCGACATCGCGCATCAATCCATTTGAGAACTTCGGTGCATGGGTGATCGACAGCGCCACGCCATCTGCGGCTCGACCCTTGGTTGAGTTTGTGTTGAACGTTGATGCGATGGGCAATCCCATCTACAACTCTCGCGCAGGCAAGTACGCTGATGCCTTCTCTGGCAGCACTCGCCCGTCTGAAATGCACCGGAAAATCACCGAAACCATCTTCAACGCTACGAACGGCGAAGTTAGTATCTCCCCGGATACCGTTGCGTTCGTTTTGAACAACTACGCTGACGCGCCAAACCATATAGCAGACAACAGCTACAACCTGTTCCTGACTATGACGGGTGATAAGGAGTTCGACGCCAAGAAGGACACGATGGTTCTGCGTAGCTTCATCGGACGTAACTCTAACTACGATGCCCGCGAGTTTGCCGAGGCAGAGAAAGAGATTAAGGAATTAGCGCAGCAGTTGAAGACGTTTGAAGATCTTGGCACGCCGGAGCAAGTCCTGCGGTTCTACCGCAAGAATCCGAATGCCGATATCCTCGTGGACATCTACAACAAGGGCGTCAACGGTGAACTCCGCAAGTTGCAGAGTGAGCGTAAGGAACTCATGCTGGATCGGACTCTGACTCCGAAACAGCGTGATCGTTACGTCGAAGACATCCGGACCCAAGAGAACTACATCAAAAAGTTACTCGTCGAAGACTTCGAAGCCTACAAGGGTAGCTAACGCACCCGCCAACACCTCACGCCGAGCAAGCCGTTCTTCGTTGTAACAAATGACTTGACCTTGACCTTGGCTACCTTCGACCGCGTGTCGATGATGTAGATCAACTCCTTCGGTTTCGTCGTCGGGATGAAGAAACTATCACCAACAGACATCGCGTCGAACGGTAGGTACCACTCTGGCTCAATCATCCGTGGACTTGTCGAGGTAGTCATCCGGCAAACCGTCCGTATTAAACACGTAACATGAGACGGCTGACTGATGTGTGCCTGCCTTCCATCCAGTAGTCAGACGCTGCCGCTTAATCTCTTTAAGCATACCGTTCTTAAGCCATGCTTTCTCGGCAGATGTGCTGCTGATCTGTAGACCGGGGCTGGCCAGATACTTCTGGAACTCCGTCTTGCTGATGTATTGCACGCTGTTGTGAACCTCGATACGCCCCACAACTGCACTGCGGGGTTCGTTGATAACCTGACTCTCGTTGAAGATCAGGAAACCCGTATGGTACTTGTTGAAGAAGTCACCGATCAATGACTTGTAGTCCATGTCATTGAGGTTAAAGACCTGTTTTTTCATATCGTTCATTGTCTTCATGACAACCCGATAGATCCGCTCCAGATCCAACTGCACGATGCCTGCCTCGACAGCAATCTGACCACCTGCAAAACAGCACGAGATGATGTTCTCGTAGAATCGGTAGGCAGGGTTTCTGCCGTAGTCGTCACGGAACCGCTCAGCCCAGTTCTCGATCATGGCACGAACCGCCGTGTCGCCCTTGTCAAAGACGCGCCGAATCAGGATCGGACCAGCGTGGCCGTAGTTAAACCGCAGCGGGTCAACGATGCGTTTGCTCAGGCTCGGGTCGTCGATGAATGCCTGCGGCATCTCTAGTCGGAACTCGATAGTACGGGCGATCTCACCGTCTGGACTCTTCTTCACCTGCTTGAGCTTGTCGTACAGGGACTGGTTGGTAGTCATGATGGCGATGAGGGCAGCACCCATCTCAATCTCACGCTCGGCATTGACTGAGGACTGCATACGAGCCTTAGCTCGACCCTGCGAGATACGGTGGATCAGGCGAGACAACACCTCGCTCTCGATGTTCGACACCTCGTCCAGCCCGAACAGCAGGTTCTTGATAGCCAGATACCGTCCCGTCAGGGCATTGTCCGTGGCCGAGCCGTCTGCCAAGCTGATGTAGTAAGGATCACAAAACACACTGAGTCCAGCGTACATAGATCCCGTCTTACCAATACCGGTCTCAGGACTCATGTAGCTGATCACGCCACCTGCGGTCGAGGTCATACGCATCAACGGCGAACCGAACCCGGCCAACAAACCCAGCGCGTGAAGCTCAAGGCTTGGCGTATTGAAGGCGTTGGCTGACTCCTGCCACTTCTCGTACGACCCAGTAGGGCGAAACAGTTTAGATACGTTCTTGACTAGCGGCGATGTTGCCGCAGGGCGCTCTTCTCCCGATGCCATGATTTCTGTAGCGCCTGTTACGAAGGCATCGAAGTTTTCAGTCCATCCCATTTGCATACGAATAATCTCCGCCGCTTTGACGTTTTGTAAAAACTCGTTCCACTTTCTCAAGTATTCCGAAACGTACTTGGCCAGTTCCGGAGGGAAGTTAATACTGTTAGATGACAGAAGTTCCTTCATCTTGTCGAAGGCATAGGCGTACTTCATGGGGAACAAGAACTCCTTGGTAGGATCTTTGGGCATGATGTGCCTGACCAGCATGGTCTCGCCGTCAGTCGGACTAAACATTCGCTTCACAGCGAAGAAGTCGTTACCAATAATCTGGAACGGGCGAGGCTGTTCTACGTTTCCTTCTTCATCAACTTCAGGCTTGGGTTTGTACCAAACTCCTCCATTGGCTCCTCGTACATAGGGCGCGAGCGCGGTAGGAAATAACGGAACTTCTTCGGGATTCGCAGCGATCCGAACTGCGTCCTCTTCACTAATTGTTTCGGTTGTCGGGGCTTCTTTAAGTCGCTTTCCAATTTGGATGGGTCCGGACTTACCGAGTCGTCCTTTGAGGGGGCATCCTTGGCATCGCTCTGGAGCGAGTTGTTCGAACTTGTCGCATCCGTATGCCCATCCTGCGTTGAGTGTTGCATTGGCTTTGGTTTCCGTATTTTCGGGGGTATAGCCGGGATGCTTGTTGGACATCGCATGGATCGCCTCTGCACCGTCGATGCAGCGGACAGCTACAGATAACCCGGCTCGCCATAGCGGCTCTTCAACCGTAGCTTGGTCTATTACGATGTGCTTGATCTGAGCGCAACCCTGTTCGGTCAAGCTCTTCACTACGATGTCACTGAAGACATATTCAAAATTGTCGGGCTTCGGCGGCAGGTCTGGCTCAATCGAAGCCAAGATCTCCTCAACCGTAGCCGGGATCACACCCAAGAAGTCTTGGATCTGATGGAAGCTGTACTGCCTGAAGTCCTCGTCCAGCAACTTGACCGGGCGAGGTTCGTCCGTCTTGTAGTTAAAAGTGTCCGGGCAACGAAGCACACGAGCCGCATCCGCAGACACAGCCATGTCGATCTTCATGTACTCGGCACAGAACTTTTTGAATTTGTCTGCGTACTTTTTCCACTCTGCGATGGGTACATCATCGTCGAGCAGCCAGTAGGCATGGACACCACCGCCCGAATCTACGCGGACAGGCGGAGCAAACTTAGTGACCGTGACAAATTCATCAAGCGCAGCGAGGGCTTCTTCCTTGCTGGCGTACTTCTTGGGGTTCTCTGGATCTACGTCGAGATCGACAAAGAACGACCGTGAGAATGCGGCGTTGTCAGCCTTGCGGCTAAAACTACTAAACGAACTTAATGCGACGAATACGTTCCACTTTTGTTCCTTCAGGTTCTCGATTGTAGAGACTAGATCATCGAGCGTTTCAGCAAACCGGTTCGACGCCTTACCGTCCTTGATACCGGTGACACAGTAAACGCCCTGCGATGGCAATGCTTTCTCGTAAAATTGTCTTAACATTTTCTACTCGCAGAGACAAAAAAAGGCGGGGGCGAAGGCCCCCCGCCAACCCGTAGCGGTCAAATCAAATCTTCACCCCTATCATAGATTCGATGTACATCTTGGCATCGAAAATAGTATGGGCAGGAAGATAGCCAGCCTTCATGTCTTGATTCACAAGATCCATAAAAACCTCAACTGTCTTACGTTTGTTTTCACGGATGCCGCAGCCTCGAAACCAGTTGTACACGCTGATGCGTGAGGTCTCCAAAGCCTTGGCAACGTAAGCCGCAGGCAGGTTCGCCTCTACACACAGCCTGCCAAGCTGCACACCCAATCGTGCGCCGTCCGCTTTGGCCAAGTTAAGTAGAAATTTCTCACTGTATGGGCGAGCCATGGCTATCTCACTTCTTAGTCCATTCCTTCAAGACATCTGCCACATCACCAGTCGGCGCAGACTTCTTGGGCTTCGACACAACCACAGGTTCCGCAACCGCAGCCGGGGCAGGAGCAGCCGGAGCATCGCCCTCGTCCTGCTGATACACCGTGAGTTTGATCGCGGCTTCAGCGGCAGGCTTCTTGGCTTGTACTGCCAACGCATCAATGATGTCCGGTGACACACCTGCTACAGGCGAGAACAGAATGCGAGGTGCCGTGGCCTTAGTATCGAACTGCATCTTGGTAACAACGCGGCTGGCCGAGATGTTGTGGTTCGCCAGCATCTTGACGTAGGCACGGAACGGCCAACGACCATTCTCTTCGTCACCGAATGCAGACGTAGCCGGAAGAACCAACTGCATGATGTCGCCTTTCGGATCGTTCGGGAGCACCACTGCGGTACGCCATGACAGACGACATGCTGCGCCCAAACCTGACTGGCCTGATCCCTTCACCGAGAACGGGCACTTGTCGCAGGCTGAGGCTTGCGGATTCTTAACCTCTGCATCGGGCACCTTGGAGTCCGACGACCAGCACACTGGGCTGACCTTCTCGCCTTCCTTGAATGCACCTGTGTAGTAGGTACGGCTAGGTGTATGCGACATCTTCACGAAGATCACGTTCATGTGACGGTCTTCGATAGAGCCGATCTCCTTGCCACCCGCCATCTTGCGGAACACACCACCCTTAATCGAGATACGTTTGCTGCCACCGGTACCGCCACCACCGGCAATAGCTTTTGTATCTTCGTCCAACCCATAGCTTACTTCGGCAAGCTGGTTCTGAATGCTTGCAATAATATCGTTACTCATCTCTCAACTCCTCAATTACTGGCCTTACGAACAGTGATGCCATATTCGCGCATCACACTAACACCGGGCGGCAGACCATCGGCTTCGTGTTCGGCCATGAACTGCTTGAAGTTGCCCTGATGAATTCTTTTCTCCAGAAGTTCCAATGCTTCGTTGTCGAAGATGAACTGCCTGAAGTTCTCCCAATCTTGGCAAAAGAATCGTTGGTTGAGCTTACGCATGATGGTGCCATGCGAAGTCCGGATGCTATCTGCGTTGATGTTGTTGCAGACATCCAGAAGCAACGCTTCGATCTTAGCCATATCCTCTTTTAACTTGGCATCCTTGGCTTCGTATTCACGCAGAATATTCTCGCGCTCGGTACGAATGTTTAGGTATGCCGCCACAGCTTCTTCCGTATTGATGTTACTCATCACTATCCTCCAACTCTTGTTTGTACAGGTCTACTAACTTCTGATGGTTATCGACTTTGCCTTGCAGCATTCGATACATCTTTCTCTCGACTTCACTACCTTGCAGATGCACGACCGTCATGTTGTTCTTCTGGCCAACACGATCAATACGGGCGACACACTGCAAATACGTTTCCACACTCATAACAGGAGACCAAAAGACAACGGTATCTGCGGCAGTCAAAGTAATGCCGTGCGATGCAGACTGAGGCTGCACCACCAATACTCGTGGGTCTGTTTGTTTCTGGAACCGCTCGATGGTTTCAAAGCGATTGCGTGCGGACACTGAACCTTGAATGATTTCACTACTAATTCCTTGACTGTTTAAATACTTGGTTACTACTTCGATAGTGTGCAGGAAACCAACGAATACTACAACTTTGTTTAACGTTTCGTCTAGCACTTCTTTCAAGGCGGCAAGACGAGGGGCTACGTCGAACTCAATAGTCTGACCCTTGTCGGTATACACCGCCCCGCCAGAAATCTGTAGTAGTTTATTTAGACTAGCTGCGGCATTGACCGCACTGATCTGTTCGCCTGCCGCTTCAATTAATAGTTGCGTTTTCAAGTGCTTATAAAACTTAGCAACTTGTGGCGTCAGTGGTACGTCGCGTGTCTGATAGACAACAGGCGGTAGGTCAAGGCACTCCTTCTTGGTGTATCGGATTGCTGGCTGCAATGCCTCATGCACACGCCGCTCTGAATTAAGCCTCGGCTTCCATGTGAACCGGCTAATTGGGTACATCACCATGTCTTTCCATGCACCGGTATAACGCGGCACGCGAGAAGGACTAACCAACTTAGCTAGACCAAAAGCATCCACGGGGGACTGCGCCGCTGGCGTACCCGTCATCATCCAGAGCCGAGTGCTGGGCTTGAGTAGTTTAGCCAGCGTCTTCCAGCGCCGTGTCGTTGCGCTCTTATAAGCATTGGCTTCGTCTACGATGATCAGATCGAAGCCGCCACTGGCCAGCGCATCAAAGACCGTGTGTACGCCGTCAAAGTTGATGATGACGAATTCATACTCGCCGTTGATGATCTTCACGCGCTTGCTCTGTGAACCGTGAGCAACGCCACAAGTCCGGTGCATGGCTGTCTTGAAGATGTCTGCCTGCCACGCCGACTGCATGATCGAGAGCGGGCAGATAACAAGTACCCGGTTGATGAGGCCAAGGTTCATCAGGTAGTCAGCAGCCCAGATAGCGGCGCTCGTCTTACCCGTGCCTGCCTCGTTGAAACAGAATGCTCGCTGCCGTAGTGACAGGAACGACGCTGTATCTTTCTGGTGTTCGAATGGTGTGAAGATTCCCGGCCATGCGTAATCTCGCATAATCGGTGACAGCACATTCGGTAGTACGGGATTCGGTGCCAGCGTATCGACATGCGATGCCAACGCTGCTGCCTCGGGGTAGTCCCAATACATCAACACTTCCTTCGTCATCGAGTCGCTACGCAACTCTTTGCTCTTCGGAATGTTCATCAACACCGTGTTCGCTAACGGAACCGGCAGATTAATTTGCAAAGCTTTGTTATCTACTATCAACATAACTTCCCTCACTAAAACCCCTTACGGGGGTCAGTCGGTTTAGGCACAACCCGGAAAAAGCGAGACTTTAAAGTTGTCCTAAACTGGCACGGTTACACGCCGTCTGATAGCGCGAGGGGATAAGTGGGTGAACCCCTCCTTCCTGCACACTCATGCCTTGTGCGGAAACCATCATCGTTCCTTATGAAACTCGCAGGTCTTGACCGGACACCAACCACATAACGGCGTCGGTTTAGCTGGCCACTTATCTGCAACGAATGAATACTCTAGCCGTTTCAACTCTGGTTCAAAGACCGCCCACAACATCGGCGCTGAATCCCGCTCATACTCCTCGGCCACAAACGAATTGTGTGCAACAAAGAGTAACCCACCCTTGATGTACTCGACATCGGGGAAGTGAGCAAAGGTCATCAGTGCCATCAGCTTCAACTGCTTCGGGTCTGGATACTTATTGCTACCAGTCTTGTAGTCAATGATGTAAGCCTGACTACCGTTCACCACCAGCAAGTCCACGATACCGCGAACCCAATAGTCCCCGCTGTCAAAGTCACACGGAGTCTTACCAGCATTCAACGCCATCTTATGTTCAGGATAGTGTTGCCCCGGTGTGGCGCGTAGCACATCAAGCATCGACTGAAACCGCTGGTAGTTCTTCGCCAACGGTGTCCCATCACGGACGTAATCTTCTAGTGCCTTGTGTACCTCGGTGCCATACAGCATCTGCTCCGTGACTTTCTTCACGAAGTTCTGTTTGACCTTAACCTCATGGTACTGCTTGGGGCAGTTGATGAAGTCTTTAAGGCTGCTGAATGACCACTTAACCATTATGGAACCGTAGAGTTAGACAGCGTATACCACTCTCGATACGTACTCTTTTCGCCGTCATAGTATCGAGTCCAAATTCTTCCATGCCCATCCAAAGCAAACAGGGTCAGGTGCTTCTGTCTCACCCCAGTTCGATCTGTGTAATAGGCTTCTGAACTTGTAATCTGCACAAACTTAGGTGCTTCTTTCTCGTACATATTAACAATCTCCATATGACTCACCATACTTTGCTTCACATGCCACTGGCAACCCCGTTGCCCACGCAGGCGGCGTTGACATCACCGTACTAATAGCCGCAACCGCTTGTTCCGCATCGTTTTTATGCGCCACGATTACCGCAGCGTCATGCACAGTGAGGACAGGGCGATACCCCTGCTTGCGGATCTCCAACATCTGTTCGCCCACGATGATGCGAGCCAACGCCTGCACCACGTTCTCGACCATAGCCCCACCCCAGATATTGACCACGCCTTTACGCGAGGTGTAGATGAAGCGGTCGTTCTCTTTACGCAGCTTGGAGTAGCGGATGTGTAGTCCGTTCGGCAGGCGAATCCCCCGCTCGGTAATCCACAAACACTTGTGCTGCCCCAGTGCGTACTCCTTCGTTCCTTTCGGCCATGAGATCAAGTGATTCAAGGCAAGGTCACACTCATGCCAGAGCGCCGGGATCTTGTAGTTGGTCTGGCGATACAAGTCCACGATGCGTTTGCATTCCGCCTCGGGCAAGTCAGCGCCGGGTGGCTGCGTCTTCAACGTATGCTGAAGCTTCTTGGCACCAGTGCCGTAGCCCAACCCAAGCACGCAAGTCTTGCCGACGAAGCGTTCGACCGGATCTTTCTTGCTGACCGGCTTCTTGTAGACCTTACCGGCGAAGACGCTATACACATCGTCGCCCTTGGCAAACTGCTGAACTAGATCTTCTTGGCCAGCCAACCACGCAAGGACGCGAGCTTCGATCTGCGAGGAGTCGCAGTTGATAATGACATGCTCTGGCGGAGCCACCACCGAGTTCTTGAGTGCCTTCTTTTTCTTGTCTCTTGAAGGAAGGTTTTGAAAGTTGACGGCGTCCGCGCCCGCCCAACGACCCGTGTGAGCGCCGTAATACTTGAGCGGGATAGGTAACCGACCACGGTTCCGAGAACCAATACCAATAAAGCGTTCAATGCGTGACTCCTCTATGGTTGACTTGGTGCCGAGACGAACGGCACATAACTGCTGAATGAACGGATCGTCATGCTCCGTTAGCTCGATGAAACCCTCGTCATTCTTGGCAAGGGCGTAAGTTTCTTTGTTAGTAGTCGGGCTGATCTTCATCGGCGGATCAATCCCAAATTCAGTCAGCAACGCTGCGAACTGTGGATTACTGGCGAGCTTCTTGCGGACATCTTCCTCAGTCTCACAGCCAAGCTTGTTCTTCAGCCCCGTCAGCAACGTATGCTTCTCTTCCTTGATCTCTTCCAACCGCGTGACAAGCAGCGCATCGTCCACACTCAGGACAGGCTGGGTATACATCCGCAACGTCATGTCGATCAGGTCTAACTCATTCGCCGGGAAGCCCACTTCCAACAACTGAATGAACAAGTCATAGGTCAGGTTAACGTCGTTGATGCAGTAGCCACCGTAACGCGCAAGATCTTCCTTGGTGAAATCACTACGTCGCTTGCCCAAAGCATCGAGCACCTCGGTACCCTTCTTGCCCAGCATGTACCGCTCAGCCAGCGCAGCCAACGACCCGCCAGCATCCACGCCATGTATCGCACGAGCCATGCACAGGGTGTCGAAATACTTCGCCGGAATAATCCCGAACGTGAATGCGAGGATGGCACCATCGAACTGCGTGTTGTGGCACAGCACGGCGGAATTAGTCCAGTCCACTTGGTTGAGCCACGCCTTGATCTCGGCATGGGTGCCGCTGAACCACTGCGGTTCGTCGTTATCAATCTTCATAGCCACGCCGATCACTTCAAAGCGCGGATCATTCACGTACTCTTCAGTCGTCATCCTCGACAAACTGAATTCTCGGCTATAAAAAGTCTCGAAATCTAATGTGACAAAACTCATTTCTTACCCACCATGAGAGCCAACTTCCAACCTTTTCCGGTCTCAACAAACCCCGCCAACGCCAAGGCTTCTACTGATCTACATACGCCAAACCCGTATCTGTGTGATCTAAATGATTCCGGCGTAGCGAAATTTCGCTTGCAGTCAGTACACCTTCTTTCCTTTTTTACGACCGTCACTTTTAAGCCTCGCTACTTCTTTCCTTAACCAGATGATCTCATCTCGACATGCCCACAACACACTACCCACCGTCAGGAACTTCATCTCTGTCGTGGTAGAGGCGTCGTTGATCTCGTAAGGCAGTGCCTGAATCAAGTCTAAGATGTCGTCTTCTATTTCCACTTTTTCCTCCTCTTTCGCATTTCTTTCCGTGTCTGATCCCAGTGCAGAATCCTGTGGCAATTCGAACAGAGTGGTACGCACTTCTCCTCTGCTTCCCTAATTGCCTCGTCAACATTCGTTTGTTTCACCGCCAAGTAATTGACGGATCGTTTACCTTCTTTGATTACATGATGAAAGTCAATGATCGCAGGGTGTTTCTTTCTACAATGACTACAC
>Ga0078894_10004253_pt1 | contig 10937 bp, 13 predicted proteins | sample LauGreSu1BDMLBSD_2_FD_67506 | JGI IMG/M metagenome (GOLD analysis project Ga0078894, IMG submission 67506) | Freshwater lake microbial communities from Lake Michigan, USA - Su13.BD.MLB.SD (version 4) (version 4) | ecosystem: Environmental > Aquatic > Freshwater > Lake | place: Lake Michigan... | reverse complement strand
AGAAGTTTCCTGGATATGACGCTGTGAGGCAGATATACTGCTCAACATCTGATGGAAAATCTTTTGGGGGCAATACCTGGCCCACGGTTATCCCTAATAAATCCGGCGGACTCTCAGAGGTTGATATCTTTCATCGATTTCCTGGATACAATCGAGTCTCCTGTAGATCTGGGATCGCAGAGAGTTATCAGTTGATTCAATTCAGAGAGAAGTTACCTGGAGCATATCCGTCAGGGCCGCCACTACCATACTTTATCATATCCAGAGTCACGCATAGAATAGAAGTAACCGATTACGGAAATGCCCCTCAGTTCTAGATCTATTATTGTGTTATATATTCAGATCCAATACAGTATCCCTTTGACGACCTGGTGACTAACTCAGTTTTATTCTGACTCTCAATAGTTACCAAACCATATTCATCTGTTCTCTCAATTGGGGACTGCACTATCTCCATAACCCTTGCAGAACCCGATACTAGTTCGGTTATCTCTCGAGACGAGATTACTTGATTTGAATGCATGCTAGTAATATATCCACTATCTAGGCATAGTTGCCATATTGCGTTGACCATATTCTGGTTACAGTTTCTCTGGTCAGTTTCGTGACACTTCACTCGGTTTAGCACCTTAACTATATTTGGACTATCCTCAGTCTTCACCTGTGGTGTAATCCGATCCAAGTCTCTATCTCTTGCACATGATGTGGATACCAGTATGGGAAGTATTAGCAGAGGAAGTCTTTTCTTCATCCAGGACGATATTCCGTATATCAGATTCTACACGGACTAATCCACCACCAAGTGCATGACCCCTCCTACCCATACCTCCTTAAGGGGTCTCCCTGCTTTGTCGGTCCCTACTGGTCGTTCCTTGTGACCCTGTGACTCCCCTTTTGTGGGCAGGAATCCTTTAGCAGCAGTCCTTCCTCTCCTCATGCAGGCATCGACGGCAATCCTTATGGGGTCCTTCCGTTCTGTCTGTTGGTTTTTGGGTTGCGGTCTTAAGACCTGAGTATTAGTGGTAGGAGTGGATAGAACCTGAACCGCCGTCCCTGTCGTTTCGTTGTGGACCCTCTGGTTCTCTCGTTGCGACCTGAACCTGGATGCGATGGTTCGGGGTCTGTGCTCCTCCAGTGCTTCCTCCTGCTCTGGCAGTGCATACCAGTAGTCCCTCTTGTATCGGTGCTTCCATCTCTGCTCTCGTCGGATCTGGTTTGCTTCCTCCAGTTCCCTGAGTGCTCGTTGGACACTGCGGGTGCTGACCTCGACCAGGAATTCCCGTTCCAACTGGGCCCGTAGTTGGTCTGCAGGTAGTCGGGTCCATGCGGTTCCCTTGTCGTCGACCTGTCCTCCTCTTCCCTTACGGGCAACATTGATCCATCCCCTCACCACCCCTAAGCAGAGTGATGCGAGTGGGGTCAGTCGGATTCCCATTGCGGTTGCAGGACCCTTGAGGTCTGTTGGTTTTTGGGGTTGACCTCCCCTCCTGCAGTCCCTTTAATGGATCAGCACCTGTAAGTGTGGGATCCGTTCTCGGGTCTCCAGGAACCCCTTCCCGATTGCCGTCGGGGAGGGGTTTCGTCTTGGTGACGACTGGGAGTTGGTGCAGTTGTATCGGTTCCTGGGGCTGTCGTCCATAGGCATCGGTCAAGTTTCGTCAGGTTTTTCTTGCTTGGTTCTTTCGGCACCTATCCATCAGTCAGGTGTCAGGCATCAGTCAGTCATGTGTCGTCTGGTCTTGGGGGACTTCCAGGTGTTTCTGGTTGGTTTCGGTCTGTCCAGTGTTGTCTGGTTGACCCTTCCAGTCGGTTGACTGACGGGTGGTTTATCCGTCAGACCCCTTCTGGCACCTTGCCTTCTGGTGTTATGGGGTCCTGGTGTTGGACTTGACGAATGACTGGTGCTTGATGCTTGATTGATGCTTGACTCTTCGGTAAACAGGTCTCAGCACTCCTCGTCCCATGCCCCTTCCTCCCTACGAACCCGATGGGTCGTTCCCTATCCCTGCACAGGAGTTGACCGCAAAGGATCTGGTGGATCGGTATGGGGTTTCTAAGCAGACCCTCTACACCAGGCTCTCTGCGATAGGGGTCACTGGCACCAAGAGGGGGAAGCAGGTCTGGTTCGACCAGTCAGAGGTCTTCCGTCTTGACGCCGCCCATCACTACTTGGGCATCGGTTATGGGTTGAAGGACCTGAAGGAGGCATGTGGGTCCTTTGATGCTGGTGCGATAGAGGTCGATATTCCTGCTCCTGCTCCTGGTGTTGGTGCTGGTCCTATCCAGACGGAACTGGTCATTGCCCCTCAGCAGGAGAGGGTGGTTATGGCACTTACCACTGCGGTGCAGAAGGCACTTGAAGCAACTGCTCCTGTCCCTGCTCGGGATCCGTTGCGTCCTTATCGGTTGTTGCAGGAGGCATCCGAGAACAGGTACCAACTGACCTCCCGTTCTCTGCAGGAGATTCTGGAGGTTTCTCAGTCCACCATTAATTCCTGGTCTTCTGAGGTCTCACGCAACGGGTTCCTCCTCAAGAGGGTTGGTCCTGGTAAATGGAGGGTTTATCGGGAGGAGGATGGGGTTGATAGTTAGGACTATTCTGATAGGTCTTGGTCAGGCAAGGACTTGAATATTCCTTGCGAATCCATTATCCAACATTTCTCCTGAAGCAAATAGACGACCTTCTCGACCAAATAGTTGGAATGATCCGTTTCGGACATCCAGTCAATATGTCCCGATAGTATTGAAATCATAGTTCGGTAGTTGGTTTAGACCATATGTGAATTTGAAATAGAGGGGTTCACCTGGATCGATATATGTATCCTGACTATAGTCACGGAGACCATACCAAGTATCATTGTCTGGATACTCCCCATAGATGAGGTCAACTTGGATGTCCGACTTCTTCCCATCAAAGGTAAATGTCTGAGGAAGGTAAAACCTATCGTTCGGATATTTATTGTTTATGACCCATTTGCCCGTAACGATGTCCTTTTTATTGGTTTTTCGGTTTGATCCTTTACGCATAGTGAGTATCGGCCGACAAGTTAGTATAGCATATGGGACCCTGCTGTTATGAGCATATAAATAGTATGACAGTGTTTTTATGGAAACTACATGGAAAGAGTGGCAGGTCGTTCAGGTAAATCTTTCGTAGATTTCATAGGTGAGGCAGTTCGTTCTCGTAACAAGAGACTGATCCTCGATGCGGTGACTTCCTTCTATGTCTTTCGCACAGACACCAATCAGGTCCTTGCTCGTGGGGTTATGGGATATGACGCTGCTCGTGAAAAGGCAAACCAGATCCGTAAGCAACAGGGATTGAAGTGGGATCAGGTCTCCTTTAAGTCAGAGAAGAAGAAGTCCATGTCCTGGTCTGCGCCTGCTGCTGGTGGTCGTCTGGATGTTGCTCGCAACTACAACCCCAGCAAGAGGGGGAGGTTCAGGGGGTATTACGACAAGGACGGGAACTTCCACGACCTGGACTGATGGTTGATTGACGGATGACTGATGGATTACAGGTCTGGGCAACTTGATTTTTTCATATCCGATTCCACTTTGCCTGCAGATTTATACCATGAATATCCTTTCTGCGTGTAGAACTTTGTGCCATCAGGAAGTTTTACTACTGGACTAATGCTGCTTTGCATCTTGTTTTTGTAGTTTATCTCGCATAGGACTGATTGATCAGTAGAGATATACCTCCTTATTATGGGGTCCCATGACTTAGGACATTCCGATTCGGGCACTGACAGGGTGGATTGATAGAGAAGTTTGTATTCATGTTCTGCGATTGATGATCTATGTATCATCTCGTTTCTTGTGCGGAGCATCTCACGACATTGGACATAGTCCACAGCATGAGTTGGAGTTGCCAGCAATATTGACACAAGGATATAGAGATGTGGATATTTCATTACTGCTTGATCCATATAAGGGTGGTCTCCCAGTTCTTGTGAGTGTAATGGAAGTCGTAGTTCCTGAGGGTTGATACTGATACGGCTGCTGGTGCCAGTGTGTTGAATGTGCGGTCCCACAGGGTGAAACCCTCTTCTTCAGCAATTCGGGCAAGGATGAAGTCCATACTGACCATCCCTGTCTCTGCTCTGCGGGATGCGTTCATCTTCATGATGATGGGATAGAACTCTGGTGTGACCTCGTGACTGGTCACAGAGTCACGGGGTTTCTTTCGTTGTCGGTGCAGTGCTTCCTCCATTGCCTTGGTCCATGCGTCTTCTGTTGGGTCTGCCGTCATCCTCAGCATGAGTGGGTAGAAGGTCTTGTCCTTCACCGATGACCTTTTGATCAGTCGGTAGTAGTTCCTAAATGCTTCTCGCATCATGACTTCCCACTCTGGTTGCTTCATCTGCGACAGGTCCTCTGGTTCGTTCGTGTAGAGGTCTGGGCAGTTCAGATAGGGAGGATCAGTCACGATGGCATCAAAGGTTTCCTGCTCCTCCCTGAGGGGTTGCATGGTGACTCCGTTCTCGTTGTAGAGGGTCAAGGTCCCTTCAGGGAGGTGCTCGTCCACCACTTCCTGGATGCGGTCTATCAGACGGGGGTTCAGGTCAAACCCATGCATTTCCATCCCCATCCATAGTCCTGCGATCAGGTTGGTTCCCTTACCGCAGAAGTTGTCCAGGACTCGTGCTCCTGGAGTTCTGACGAAGTATTCCAGCAGGAACAGGCTGTGGTCCACGAACCCTGAGTAGTTCGGCATCTCCCTACCCGTCACATCCCCTTTGATGACCCTGCATTCCGTGTGCTTCGTCACCTGTCGGCAGATCCTGGATAGTTGGTGGTTCTCTCGGTCAAACCTCATGACCGAGAACGGGACTCCCCACTTCTCCTTCAACTCGGCAACCAACTGGGACTTGTCCCTGTCTGTCGTGACCTCGATATTGGCTGTATCGATATGGAACCTAAGGGTCTGTCGTGGGTCCTCCTTGATCAGTTCTCCTACCCGTCTCTGGACCGATGCTGGTTGTCTGGTCAGGTTCAGCAGGTCGTTCAGGTTCTTGCGGGCATACTCGGTTCCCCTAAGTGCATTGCGAACCTCTGGCACCAGGTCGGCAACCTGTCTCTTGAGTCGATACATCTTGTTTGAGGTTCCCGTCCGTAGTGCGAGTTCCTCTGTGGTGATGGTGTCCTTATCCTCTGTGTGTTGGTTGGATCCTCGTTGTCGTCTCTTACCCAGTGACTCCAGGATCCGTTCTCGTTCCCGTATGTGTTCTCCTACTGCGACATAGCAGAGTTCGTTCCTTATCAGGTTTTCGTCGATCTCTATCAGTTCTCTTTGTAGGTCATCCTGGTTGAAGACCTTTGCTTCGATCTTGGTCCATCCTAAGTTCTTTGCCGCCTCCAGTCGGTGAGCACCTGCGATCAGGGTCAGGTCCTCATCCACTGAAATTGGGTTGATGACGCCGACCTGTTCGTAGGACTGCATCAGTTCCAGGACCTTGCTCTCGTCAAGATCCCTCATGCGTTCCCCGACAACTACGGATGAGACTGGAACCTGCTTAAGCACGTGTTCTGTTTGACTAACCCATCCTGACACTTCTTCTATCTTTCGGATAGGGGTCTGTCGGTCAGATTCTCTATCAGTTCCCAGCAGGTCATGGATTCCAGGATGCTCCCAAGTCCAATCGTCAGCAGGGTCGTGATGATGAGGTCTCCGTCCCAGTCCACGATGTCGTCGCATTCCCAGAACCAGATCTCCTCTGGGGCATTCGGATCGCACGAGGTCCCACTGGACTCTTGACTTACTCTTGACTGATCCTTTGGATCCATTGGGACAACTGCTTTCTGGGTTGTAGCAGGACTGGTAATTTCGGTGCAGTCCAGTTCCCAACACGAACTCTAACTGGTTTTCGTTTAGTCTGTCACGGAGTCACTTGTGTCCTTTGTTTAACCTTCTTGGTGTGACACTTTGAGGAGCGGCCCCCTTGACTCACCCCATTATGTCGTGCTATTGTAGTCTCAATTGAATACAACTTCGGAAATTCCTCCGATCATTTTAGGAAGACATCCCCGACCTTCCTGGTTGAGTAACCCCGAATAATTCTGTTGCTCCTTCTCGTTCATTAACCAGTTTTCTGGGTTCTACGAGAAGACAGAAACGAACGAACCTGGAAAACTGAATATTCTTATAAGGAGTAACTTATGTATAATCCTATCAGGGTTTATTATAACCCCACTTTCATCGCATCTTGTATCGACAGACTATTTGATGTTCCCTTTTGGAACGAGGATAGTGATGGGAATATTGATAAACTAAATGATGATAATCGTTTGGTTTATCTTTCGCATACTCTACCTTCTCTCGGTTTTGGTAATCTTCCACTTGGAGACAAGTTGGTTCCAATTCACATGAGTGGGAACATTGCTCGTGAGGTAAATCACAAGGACCTTCGTGACTTTGTGATTTACTTACTCAATCGTGTTCCCAATGGTAATAAGATACTTGATCGGATGACGATGCAGTATAACAACTTCTTTGATGAGAAGGTTCTTACTTCACTTCGATGTGTTGATAAGGAACCAATCAAGGACACTCGTTTTACTGCCTATCGTTATTACCAGAATGGTGTAGTTAAGGTTAGTTCCAATAGTGACTCTGTGACCCTAATCTCCTACGACGAACTCGACGGACTTGTTTGGGCTGATCGTGTTATTGATAGGGTATTCGATCCAGGTTCTGTTGGTAAGTTTGATGAGGATTCGTTCCTCGATGATATTACCGACAAGGAGGGACATCACTTTCATAAATGGACCCAGAACTTGGTTAGATCACAAGATCACGACAGGAAATGGATTTTTGATCGCAATCGATACAAGGCTCTTGCTTCTGGTTTTGGATACTTACTACATCAATACTGGGGTGATCACAAATGTGTGATCTTCCTCGATGAGGATATGACTGAGGGTGAAGCAAATGGAAGGACTGGTAAATCAGTTGTTCTTAACGACGCATTATCTCATGCTCTAAATGCTGAGGTAATCGATGCTAAGACCATTAGCAAAAAGAGGGTTGGTGGAAACCAGTTTCTATTCAACTTCCTCACTCCCTCTACCCAGTATGTGTGCTTCGATGATGCTTGTGAGGACTTCGACTTTACTTCGTTGTTCTCTGTTATTACGGGACCACTTCAGGTAAATCGTAAGTATGGGACTATGTTCCAGTTCTCTAAGAATGAGAAACCGAAGATGAGTATTTCATCTAACCATCCTATTCTTGGAGAAGGTTCTTCTTACGACGATAGACAGCACCTTGTATCTGTTGGAGGTTTTTATAGGTTCCATAAGATGGAACTTGGTATTCCTCCCAATCAGATTCATGGTGGGCATTTGTTTGATGAGGAGTGGGGAGAGGAGAACTGGAAGGAGTTCGATCTCTACTGCGTTCGTGCTCTAAAATACTACCTCGATAATGGGTTAGTTAATAAGGGTGTTGGGGAGAAGTATCGACTCAACAAACTGAACGCATCTGTAGGTTCTGGTGAACTTGTATCTACTCTTCATCGTTTTCTTGAGGCTAATGTGGGTAATGAGACTTACTCGCATTATGTTGAGGGAATGAACGATGATGAGAAGGATCGTTGTTTGCGTGACTTTGTGGAGGTTCACCTTAATGGTGAAACATACACTCCCGCACAGATCACCAACGGACTACATCTGGTTGCTAAGCACTTTTCATTTCACATTAATGTTGGGTTGAAAGACCGACCCCAAAAACGATTTGGGAAGGATCGCAAGGGTGTTAATCTGTATGTTATTACAGACAGCAAGAACCCTTTCAAGAAACCCGCTATTAGTGTGAGTGAACCTCAGTTTTCTGTTTCTGATGATGTAACGGAACTCTTCTCCAAACTGGTTTAATAGACCTGTATATGTGACTCTGTGATTACGGGTAGGTTTATACCTCCCTTTTTCTCCATCAACCTTCTGGGGTTATTTCATGCCCCAAGAATTTTTTTATTGTCCGTATGTTTCAAGGTCGATTTAGGTGCGTTGTAGGTTTATAGTATCTTGCTTTTTTATACCGAGGGATGCTAGTCTTCGAGTGTAGAAAACCATAGTTCTATTGAGGCATTGTTTATCTGGACTATCAGGTCATTAGGCAGTGCTTTCGATGTCGACCTTATTTGACCATAAGGGGTAAGGACAATCCAGTGTTCTTTGCATCCTCTACTAAAATACATGGTTCTCACTATCTGATCATATTCTTCGTCATTCAGGTCTTCCACTTCGTCGAGTGCATAGTTTGATATACACTCTTCAATCTGATCTTGTAATAGGTCAAGCAACTCTATTTGGTTTTCCATTTCCTTTGTCGTCATAGCAACCTCTCTCGTTTGAGTTGGTTGTAGTAGTTGACTACGGCTGCCTCCAGTACTTCTTCCGATGATTTGAACTCTGGTTTTCTTGTGACTTTACTGACTAACTTCTTTTTGATCTCATTAATCAGTTGGTTCGTTTTTCCCGTCATCTCACCAGGTCCTTATTGTAATAACTCCACTGACTCATCTGATCATATTCTTTAATGATGCGAAATATCGTCTGAGCAGTGTTTAGGTTGAATTTCATTGAGTAGTCGTCAACAATATCCATAAACCTTTGGTTTCGTTTCGATACTGAGAGGCACATTGATCTTGACTGCATTTCTCTTCTCCTATGATAGATCTAATATATCACTATTACCATAATCATAAACATGAACCATATTATCTACATTATACATCTTTTTAGTCACATAGGCAACCATTCCCTTCCATCCTCTGTATCCATCATACTCTCCGTATTCATGACTCACCTGTATATCTAAACTCATTGCACTATTACCAATAAAGTCACATCTTTTTCTGAGTGCATATTCCAGTAAATCTGTCTTCACTCGTGTTAGTCCTTCATCGTTTTCCATCAGGCTTATTGGAATAGTATCGATTCCATAGATCTTCTCAATTGACTTTCTTATTTTTCCGTTTGGATTCATAACTACTTCATCTTCTATTTCTGAAAATAATGAATGGACATGATAGGATCCCTTCTTAATCTCCATCTCCCAATCAAATTCCCACTCGTTCATCATCGTGTTCTTCACTTTGATTGGTCTTTTTCTTACAAGTTTATCTTTGTGCGATTCGATAAAGTGATCCTTACATATGTAGTTGTCTAATCTGTTTCTTGGGTTCAAGAAGTCCTCAAGAACTCTATTCATCCTCTTATTGTCCTCTTTCACCTGTTTTATGCTGTTCTGATCGTAGTAGTATGTCCTTGTAACCATATAAGTTGGTATAAAATCACTTCTTCTGTATTCGTCTATAAATGTGTCCCTGATATTATTCTGGGTTATTTTCCACCTCTTTGTCTTATACTTCTCTTCCGACTTCTCTTGGTGAATAGGTCCATATCTTCTTTTTATCCATTCTCTATATTGTGTCTTCGTAGCAGTCATTTAGAAATCTCCTATTACAAGATACACTGACTTCCTACTACCCTCCCGTAGTATTCTATAGAATAGTTGGTTTTTATTGCTGGAACTCCCTTCTCAAGCAACTCAATCTACTCTCTATGCCTTTTCGTCAGTGTATATGATTTGTATCTACATTTATTTAGTGAATTCCATACTTCAACCTTCGTTCAATAACTTGCAGTGTTAGATGGACAGCAGACTATAATAAAAAATGATATTTATTTCGATGTCTGAATGTAGATACAAAACCCCTGATGCCTTGATATGACTGGTTTCTGGTTCTTGATTGGTGGTTGACTGACCCTTGACTGGTTGTTCAGAGGTCAGTCGGGGTTCAGTGGACTGATGACTGATTGATGACTGGTTGACCTGTCACGCAGTCACAAGTGCTTCCTCTTCCTTGCAGACCTTCTGGACAGCAGACAGGGATACTCCTGTAAGGACCACGATCTGTCTGAGGCTGTTCCCTTCCCTTCTCAACTTGACGATGTGGTCCTTCTTGACCTGTGGGAGTCCAGGTCGTCCACCAAGATTCCCTCCAGTCCTTCTGCGGTGCTCTACGGACTCTTGGGTGCGTTCCTGGATAAGTGACCTTTCGACCTCCGCCAGTCCAGTAAGCAGTCCGATCACCAGTGGTGCCATCTTCCCCAGACCCTTTGTGCTCAGCAGTCCGTCCAGTGTCCGCACATGGATCCCTCTGCTCTGCAGGTCGTGGAGTCGGTTGACCACCTCAAGCATCGTTCGTCCGATGCGGTCCAACTTGCTCAGGACCAGTTCATCCCCTTCTTCCAGCACCGCCAGGGCTGCTTGTAGTTGGATCCTCTGGTTTTCTGGAGTGCGACTACTGACCTTCTCAGCAAAGACCCTTGAGCACCCTGCTTCCTTGAGTGCTGTGACCTGTGGATCGGTGGTCTGACTGCTGGTGCTTACCCGTGCATACCCGATGACTCGTCCCATACCAGTGACTCCGTGACCCGTTGTGCTTTTTAGGGTGTCCTTTGCGAACTATACCAGAAACACCCTTTACGAACACCCCCCTTCCAGGTTTTTGGCATCTCCTTTGGTGTGCGTCGTTCCGTAGGGTTTAGATACAGATTACAATAGTTATGTTCTAGGGACTTGGATATGAGGATCTTGGAGGGTGTCCTTGCCTTTATGTCCGTATTGACTCTCTTGTCCGAGTATGCGATTGCCTCTGAGGTTTGCCCCGATAACCCAAGAGCAGGATACTCGGTGAGTTCTTCTAGCACTAAGACTGATTTCTGGATTATACCTCATAATCGAACGGGATTAGTTGATCAGAAGAAGTCCTTCCCTATTCTGATATCAAGATACCTGAGCGTTACCAGGCCATTATTCAGTTGTTTTGATGACCAGAAGTTTCCTGGATATGACGCTGTGAGGCAGATATACTGCTCAACATCTGATGGAAAATCTTTTGGGGGCAATACCTGGCCCACGGTTA
>Ga0078894_10004252_pt1 | contig 10938 bp, 12 predicted proteins | sample LauGreSu1BDMLBSD_2_FD_67506 | JGI IMG/M metagenome (GOLD analysis project Ga0078894, IMG submission 67506) | Freshwater lake microbial communities from Lake Michigan, USA - Su13.BD.MLB.SD (version 4) (version 4) | ecosystem: Environmental > Aquatic > Freshwater > Lake | place: Lake Michigan... | reverse complement strand
CATTTTGTTCTCGTAACTTTTTAAGAAGTAAGATTATTTCTAGAGCTGTTACCAGCTTCAAGAAAAGGGACATGAGTCCTCCTTAGGTTACGACGAGCTTTTAATGCTCACAAAAAACCCCTCGCTAGGAGGGGTTTGAAGGGTCCGTGTAGAACGGGCCTAAGGAGTACTACTTAACGCCCCAAGTACACTCGGGGTGTTCACCCTTGCCATACGGACACCATCGACAGGCATCTTTGCTTGGCGTCGGGGTGAAGTCTTCACAGGTGGTCATACCTACTGCGCGGCTATGGAAGCCTGGTGCAAATTGCATAGCTTCTTCGCGTGTAAAGCCACGCAAGGTTGACTCACCTTTGTCTAGGTACCAGAGCTCGGTCCGAACGTACTGGAGCTGCGGGTACCGAAAGAACGTTGCAATCGCGTAAAGCAAACACTGTTGGGCGTGTGGAATTTCGTTGCCAAACTTCTTGCCCGTTTTAAAGTCAATGACCCTTGCGCTGGTGTCGTCCTGGTGGACTAAGGCGTCTAGTTTGATGCGAGCCCAAGTCTGCGGAACCATCCAGCCTACGGGTTCCCACTCGATGCTGAAGCCCCATTCGCCTTCAAGTTCTACTTTGGCGTCCGCAAAAAGCGTACGTAACTCGTGGAACTCGTCTTCGAACCTTTCAAGCTCAGCTGGGAGTTCGCCGATTTCGCCTTTTACAAACTCTTCGGCCAGCTTGTGGATTGCTGTGCCTCGGTCTGCCGCAGGGCTAGGCGGCTCAGGGATCTTTTTAACACGTTGGATGTAGGTCCGATAAGGACACTCTTCGAAGGTCTTGAGCGCCGAATAGGACCAGGTGGAAACAGGACCGAACTTTTCGGGTTTTAGTAAACCGTCTTCAGAGTCCGGCCTGGTACTCTGCGTAAGTTTAATCACTATTACTGACTCAGTTGGAATTGACCGTGTCAGTATATCCAATGTTTGTATTTTGCAACAGCCGTTGGTCGGTCCCATCAAAGTAGATGTTGATAAGACGTTGGCGCTCGAGGTCGTCAATGCTCCAAATGACCGTTACGCCACTGATAACGTTGCTGTCACGGCTGGCGTTGGGTGCTCGTTTGCGAGATGTTTCGACCCCATTGCGGTTCATCTGCTTCGTAAACTCACGTTGTGACAGACGGTTGTTTGACTCCGTTTGTACGTGGTACACGGTGCGAAGATGCTCCATCGGGATGATGTCGTACTTCTCTTTGGCATTGGCAATCCAGCTTTTTACAAAGCGTTGCGCCGTAGCAACTTCATTCATGTTCTGAACGTTTGCTGTATTGATATCCAGAATGTCGCTAAAAAACAACAGATTGCCGCGTTTGATAGCCTCCGAGAACTCTTCCATAAGCGACATGGACACATGCCGCATGTGATTTTTAGCCTGGTTATCTATACAGGTATGAACCATGCGCTCGTTAACTACGAAGGTATGCAAGATAGATCCGAAGGTAAACAGCTCTTCCTCTAACTTGTCGAGGTTCTTAAGCAGCTCAGGATGTGCTTCTTCCAGCTTAAACTCCTGACGCGGCGGGATGTTGTATCGGCGATCGCCGTTCTCGATCTTTACTGCGTCGTTGCGGTTTGTCAGAAAGATGAAGTTCGTAAAGTTAGGAACCTCGATCTGATTTGTGCGCATAGCGCGGATTGTGATGGTGTCTTCTGTGATCTGGTTCTTAAGCTTGTCAGCAATCTTCATAGCGCCGAGAGAAGACGACGCCATGTGGAACTCGTCGACGATGAGAAAGATTGAGTTACGCATATAGAGATTGAAGTGTTCTTCAATGCTCTGTAGAGCTCGCATTGGGACATGCTCCGATCCAAACAATGGACGAAGTACCTTGCTATAGAACAGACCCTTACCGGTGCCTGGTACGCCACCAAGTACCCATGCTGTCTTAGCTTTCTTCCTGGTCTGGAAGATATAAGCCAGCCAGTTGATGAATCGTTCGAACTCCTGGTCACCATTGCCAAGTACGTGATGAATCAGGGTATAGATTAGTGGACAGTGGTTCGATATCAGTTTTGCCTGGCCAAACTCTAGTTTGAATCCAAGGTCGTTAGTTTCCAACATGTACTTAGTTTTGCGGTACATGTTTACGAAGTACGGGACGTTGTCGAAGTCTATAGCTAAGCTGTTTGATGTGGGGTCAAACACCACGCGAGCATCACGGATAAAGTCTGGTTCTGGACGACCGTGGCTCAGCATGAAGCTTTCAATGCTGGTCTTGCTTGTTGGAATTAGTGGGTACTCTTCTGTGAACTGGTTTAAGTTCGGGTCGAATACGCCGTTGTAATAAACGTCGGTGTAGTAGTCACGAAGTACAACTGGGTAAGTAGACTTACCAACTTTTTCGAGATGCTGCTGAAAGATCTCGAAGATGCTTTTGTAGAACTCTTTGTCGGCTTTTTCAATCTCGAAGATCGGTTCGTCCTTGAAGTTGTACATGTACGTCGGACGTTCGATATTGAAGTAGTAGCCGCCACTGTCGCCGCCGTTGATGTTGCAGCGGATCCAGGGCATTGCTGAGCTGTCAGCGATCGAGATGGACATTTTGTCCGGGTTTAACAGTACTTCGTGAGCCTGGTGCTCAATTGTCATTGTCTGGTATTTACCAGACTTTTTGCGGATGCCTTTGCCTTCGCGAAGATCGTCTTTAATCTGTTGACCGGTCTGGAACACAGTCTCTGGATTAAGACTGGTCATGGCAGCTGCCATGTCAAATGTTGCGTTGTCTCTGTCAACACGAACAATCCGATCGTCGTCAGAGACAAAAGGGTTCTTTGTTGAGTCTTCAAACGTCGGCGGAGATATAAATATCAGTTTGCTGTTATCAGCAACCGAGACGTCTAATGGGTGTTTGATTGACTGGCCGTTGGCGCTTAACTCAAGCTGTGGTCTGAGAAGGTCAGAAACATAATTGATGTTCTGAAGCCACAGCTTTATAGACTTAGGTGGCATAGCCACTGTAAGTAGCATAAAGATGTGTAATGAAATGCGATCGCCTTTAAGTCCAAGACTAGCTGATGCCTGTGCGATGTAACTAACGTTATGCAACTCTGGTGGGAGCTCAGCAATGATCTGTTCAGAGATCAGTTGTACGTCGTTAGCAGTGAGCTTTTTAGAACGTACGATGCGTCTTGGTAGAGAAATAGCGTCGAAATCAAGTACAAGAAGATTGCTCACAGCAAGCCGGTCGCTTTTTTGTGCGCGGCTTTCGTTTACAAGTTGTCGACGCAGTGGACCCTTCAGCATGCAGTCGCCTTTTGCGGCGTGCTGACGGATCAAATCTTCAAGCTGAATTAAACCAGCTTGGTCAGTTGGTATTGTGTGTTCGTGAGAAGTTACGTCTTTTACGTATGGGTAAGGGCGGGACTCGCCGCTTGTAAAGTAATGCTTGCTAAGTGGAGTGCCGTTTGAGCTCTCCAGAAACGTAACCTTCATAGTAACTCCCAGAAAACACTAGCCCTTGTTTTGCTCCAAAGAGCAAAAGCTTTCGTCGAGCGTTTCTTTCCGGTCAATAGTTACTGACGGGTCAGCGACGAAAGCTATGCGAACTTGATTACGATCTATGCGAGAGACTTTAACTTCGACAAGAACTTTGCCGTCGTATTGAACAACGACTACTTCGTTTAAACGTCTTGTCAAAACAAGTCGAGACATTACTTACTATACATCCTGTCATAGCCGCCTTCAGCGGATAAAGGTAAGTCTAATGCCCAAGGGGGCGGGGTGCAAAGATCGTCAATGATTTGAGCCATTGTAGCATCGGGGTTTTGGTCCGAGGCAACAATTACTATTTCGTCATGGACGGTCAGCGCTACGCGCCCGTTAGCTAACTTCTTGTCTAGCCTCAATAAACTGTCAGTAATCACTATACGTGACAAGGCCTGGATAACGTTTTCTGTTATCCGTCCGCCATAAGTGGATTCTTGTGCATACCCACGGGTGTTATAAGTCATTCCCTGAGATGTCATCTGTAAGTTGTCGTACCGCAAAGCCATTCCGTTCGGTAAAACAAGGGAACGGTTTTGGATAGTTAGGACTCCGTTGCGGTAAGTAATCCCGTAGTTGTTCCTATCTAGCGACTGCTTGAGCAGGTTTTCCATCCGCCCCCATAAGAGCGGAATTGAGCTGTAGCTAGACCTGTATGTATGTACAACGTTTAGGGCATCAGACTCTGAAATCTGCATAGCCGGTCCGGCCGCTCCTGATTCCAGAGTAAGTTTGAACTTCTTGTGCCCCATGCCATAGCCAAGACCTAGAATTGCGGTTTTACCTACAAATCGTTCGGTTGGATGTTCTTGTTTATTTACGGGTTTCTCGTAGATTTTCGAGGCAAAGTTACTGTATATATCCTCACCTCTGCGGAACTGGTCAAGGAGATCTTCCTGGCCAGCCAGCCACGCAAGCATGCGGGCTTCGATGTTGGATAAGTCTGCTACGTAAACAAGCATGCCTTCTGGGGCCACTAAGCATTTACGTAGTTCACTGCCTCGAGGTAGGTTCTGTAGATTGATTTTTTCTGTACCGCCAAAGCGACCTGTGTGTGCGGCGTAGTACTTAAGCGGAACGCTGATTGTGTCGTCGCTATGGGCTACGTCCAGAAATCGTTTTGAGCGCGTCTCGCTGATGCGTGACTTAACTGCTGTTCGGGCGTCCCACAGAGCTTTGTGCTCTGGGTATTTAGCCATCAGTTGCTTCCAGCCTGCGTCGTTTTTACCAAACGCCGGGATCATGTTACCGGTGCTTGGGCTGCGCTTTACTGGCGCAGTAATTCCGAGGCTTTCAAGATACGCTACAAACTTAACGTTGCTTGACAATACGTCTTTCGGGACGCTGGAGTTTTTAATTAAATCTTCGGCACGGGTGAACTCTTGGCCGTGGTACGTGGTTAGTCGTTCACGGTCAATCTTAAGAATTGGCTGACAGAACATCTTGGTCGTAAGATGAATAAGATCCAACTCGGACTGTGGGTAAGTTGCCACAAGTTTGTTGTAGACGGCGTACGTTAAGTCAACGTCTTGTACGCAGTACTTACCAATTGCTTCTTCGACGTCAGGCGGAAGATCGTAAAGACCCTTGGCTTTGACAAGATCTTCGCCTTTGCGCATTGACTCGTCGTCTGGAAATAGACGTATGCTGGTGTCTTTAAGAGACGCAGACAAACCAGGAAATGCGCCGCGTGCCATAGCTGCGGTATCAAGGTAGTACGCAGGCGTTATGCCGTAATGTCTAGCAAGTATGTATCCGTCGAATAATGTGTTGTGGCAAAGCAACTTAACGTCATCCCAGTCAAACTGACGTAAAGCGTCTTCTGTTTCGTCTGCGCCAAACCATTCAGTTGGCTCGTCGTTGACTTTAACTCCAACACCCCAGACCTTGAACATGTCGTCTTTGACATATTCCATGGTAGTCATTTTAGTAAGACTGAGCTTTACGTCGTAGTAAGTCTCAAAGTCTAGAGTTACGAGGGTTTCCGGCACGGCGTTATCCTTCTTCGTACGCTGTAGCGTCCTGCAGTATCCGATAGATCTCATCGACCCGTTGTTTCGGGATTCTGAGTTTTGTTTCTATTTCGGTAGTAGTGTAGCCATTAAGCAACAAGTCGCATACTTGCATAACTTCTACACTTTCGGTGAAGTGGCCCATCGTATTAACGGTGGGATTCAAGGACGGCGAGTACCGCATTAGCCCGAGCGTAAGCTTGACGCTTTGATTTGTTGTATAACGACTTAGTCATAGTCGTTGCAATATCCTGGATGCCTTTGTCTTCAGACAAAGTGCCAAGAACAATGGTCAAGCTAGTAAGATTGATTTTGTCCGTTGTGCTGATAGCACGCGGGAAAATGAGTTCTTTCGTGACTCGAGGCATAAAGGTCTCCTACCTTTGTGTTGAGAATAGTTAGTAGTTGGGACAGTATCAAGAGGGTAAATATACAGTGGTCCCAAATGGTGCTTGTGAGTGTCGTGTTGTAGCTACCCAAAGCGTCGGTGCAATACACTCACGTTCGGCTTCTTCAAAGTCGTTTGACTCAAGATCAGTCAAGTACACAATTGCCTGGACGTCCGGGTGGTGCTCTTTAATGTAAGCAAATGCGGGGGCAAATGCTGTACCACCACGGCCCTTGAACGTACGTTTGTTGTCCGTGATCCGTTGTCCACGGTCAAACACATGCACGTCCTGAACGTTTGCGTCGCATTGTATAAATACAACAGCCTCAGGGCGGACTTGTGCAAGCACTGCGTCTAGTTCACTAAAGAACTGAACGCCTTGCTCATCGGAAATGGAGCCGCTGGAGTCAGCAACAACTGCGACTTTGCCGCAGGCTTCTTCGTACATTGACGGCAGATATTCGTCTTCGGAAATGTACGCGCGGTTAGGCTTGCGCCAGGTAAAGTCGTCGTTGGTAAGGTCGGTGAAGAACGGCCAGAGGACCGTGCGCCAGTCGACCTTCGGGTCAAGAATGTCGGTCAGCGCGAGCTCGAGGTGACCAGGCATCTTGCCGCGTGATTTAGCTACCGAAAGTGCTTCGCCAACGGCAATTTGCCATTGCGATTCCATCTCGGCAGCAGAACCAGACTCCACGCTGCCGCTGTTAGCATCAAGCACAATGCCCCAGGCGCACGGTTTGTGCTTCTTGGGTTCTTGTTGGAGCTTGGTGTAGATGGCTTCTGCAGACATGTCTTTATAAGCCGGATCTACTAAGCCGCCTTTTGGCAGAATAAAACCTGCGTCCACAAGATGGTTGTTGATGGCGTAGTCGCAAGCAACGTTCCATAAGCTGTGGTCGCGGGCTTGTCTGCGGGTTTGGTGGTTAAAGACACAATGCATAACCTCGTGAGCAATTAGTCCACGAAGCTGCACTGGGTCTAGTTTCCGTATGAAATCAGAGTTGTAGAAAAAACTTGTGCCGTCAGTGGCTGCCGTCTTTACGTCCTCTTTCTCAACGGGGCGTAGTCTCAGGGCTAACGTTCCGAAGAACGGCTGTTCCATGAGCAGTTGCGATCGCGCCTTGATAAGTGCGCTTTCAGCAGACATGTTAGCCTCCTACTAGTTTTGCGGTAAGTACTACTTCATTTACAAATGCGTCGTCGAATTGGACTTCTTCTCGGATCTTTTTGGCACGCTCAACACGAGTGATCTTGGTGTACATACGTGTTTTGTGCTCGTGGGCAACAAACGATTCGCCTGCTGGCCAGGCAGTAAGCAATTGCTTAACCGTCGTGCAAGCGTCCAAAAGATCATTGATCTTTTTATGATACGCATGTTGCTCAGCGTAATGATCAATGATGTCTTTAGAAAGCTGTTGCAAAGGACCAGCAAGATCTGCACGTACCTGTGGACTAAAGTCTTCAAACGAAAACTCTGGGGTCCCCCAAGACGAGCCTCGAAAAAGCTTGATCTGAGGAACCATTTCGATCTGAATGCTTTTGTTATTGTTGTCCACGAAAGAGCTGGCGCCAAAGTTAGTTTTGGAAGTTAAGTTAACGTTAGCGTCGTTGGTTTGATTTACGTTGTTAGGCATTCCACCGAGGGAAGTGAAATTGTATTTGTTGCGGCTTTCATACAACTCCCTGAGGACTTTGTATGCTTCGGATCCGATGATACCGTCGCGGATTCGGTCAGAAAGCCAAGTGGTAGGTTTGGGTGTAGGTTTAGCAACCTTGAAAGCTTCCATAGCATTACGGTGAATGTCGCTACGGATTTCGTTGGTTAGTCGTACGGAAGCCATGTGATTCTCCTTAGATGACTACTTCTACGTTAGCGGTGGTCCAGTCCTTAAATGACTTTTCGTTAATCAAAGTACGTTCCTTGGCCAAGCAGTCGCGGACAAGAACTACTTGGAACTCGCGTGGCAGACGTCTGTTGTAACGCATGATTGCGTCGAAGTTCAGCTGGCCTACGCGCGATGCAAGTGCACCGGCGATAGCGTACAAAGCTGATGGGTCACTCGGAACGTGGCTGGTTGAAGGGTTCTTGATCAAGTCTTCAATGTCAGGCAGATCCTTGTGGATTGCCTTGTGGGCCAAGTACTCGCCAGCCGGACCGTCGCCAACGAGCGATGCAACGCCATAGAACATGTCGTTCATATGTGGCAACTTGCGGCTGACCATCTCCCAGGTACGGGGCGACGGGAACGCGTAGTCGTTAGCGTCCAAGCTGTGAAGCAGACTCGGGCGATAACGAAGGAACGAGATCAGGCTGTCGTCAATTTTGTTACGCAGCGCCCAAGCTACCCAGTCGTCGATGTTTGCCTCGAGCGTGTAGTGCGCAAAGCGGTTCTTGACCGGGGTAGGCATCTCGTGAACAGCGGCACGGTCTTGCGACCGGTTGCCCGCGGCAACAATGATGGTGTTTTCGGGAAGAACGTAAGTGCCGATCTTGCGATCGAGCGTCAACTGCAGCAACGCGTTTTGCGTAGCTTTGGGTGCATTGGGCAACTCGTCGATGAGCAGCACGACGGTGCCCTGGTAGTTAGTGTCGGGGTAATCCTCAGGTACGCCGTAACGAGTACGGTATGAACCATCGGCTTGCTCGACAACCTTGAGACCGCCACGAACGTCGACGGGGTCGAAGAGGTTGGCACGAAGTTCAAAGACCTTGGCGTGTAGGTCGTTGGCAAATTGATAAACAATCTGAGACTTACCAAGACCTGGCGGGCCCCAGATCATGCTCGGCACGCGGGCCAGAGCGTTGGCTTTAAGTTCGGACTTGAGCTGTGATGGGCGGATAGTACGCATTTGTTACTCCTTAAGTAATGCGGTAGGTCTAACCTCTGACCAGTTACAGACAACGACTCTTGGCTTGCACTGGTCACCAAGAGCTTGGTTCAGGGGGGCTGAAGTCTGTAACCGGCCAGAGGCCAGATGTTCGTTAACGGTTTTTAGTTTTAATGACAGTCACCCAAGCTAGCTTCCGATACGGGAAACGCTTGGTCTTGATCCACTTGAGTTCTTCTTGTGGCACGTTGCGTTTAGCCCACCACAAGAATATGGATATGAGGGCACCGGCCCAGAGGCCAGCCATCATGCCTGCGAAAGTACCAGCGAAGATCCAGATAAAGAAGAACGTAAGTACTACGTCCAGGAAGATGTCGTACTTTGCGATGCGGCGAAGGTTGAGTTTGAGTAGCAAGAAGATCATTGCTAGAGCTGCAAGTAAGCCGGATAAAAAGAACATTGTTAGTGCTCCGTGGTTAGTTGTTATTTTGTCTGGTTAATGTTTTTAGTTTCCAAAGAGCTATCCAATGGTGAAACTGGTCAGGCAAATTGTATTGGGGGTAAGTAAGTGGGTGTTGTTCTATGTGGTTGTGTGCTTCGATAACAACATTAGGTCTTTCCATGACAAAGTCGGATGCTCTTGAGAATAACCAGTTACGCATTTTGCTAGCTATGCGTGGTGTGTCTTTTGGGTACCATGTTTCTTCTAAGTGCAGGCTGTAATTTAAATAGCTAACTCCGTTGAAGTCAGCAGTAATAAACATGTTTGAGTATGTGTCAAAGTCTATTAAGTGCTTTTCTTTTGGCACAGGGTTGTATTTAGCTTCGTTCATAACTTGTTACCAGTAATGTACTCCGTTACGCTTACACGCCCAGTTGGGCGGTGGTACCCAGCGCCAGTCGTAGTCTTTTACGGTGTTAATGCGTTTGATGAAGGCTCGGAATGTCCTGAACATACAGTTCTCACTTTTTATGGTTAATGTCGGTTCCGTCTAGCCAGATTTCGCAGTTGCTGCCCCAGGCTGAGTCGGAGCCTCTTTCGGTTTTTAAGTCTTCGCGTTTGGTGTACTGGTGCCATTCTTTACCGGTCATGCGCAGTTGTTGGTTTTTTGTATAGTCCCAACCGTAATACTTGGTTCTAGGTGGTAGTTTTATAGGTGAACTCACGGTTCGTAGCCGCAGAAGTCACTGTCGTCGTCAAGCGCGTCCGATGGTTCAGGGAACTCGGATGCATTTAGTATTGGGTGATTGAGTGCTTCTTGTAGTCGGTTGACTATTGACTGCAGTTCTTCCAAGTTGTCGCCGTACATAAATGGGGCGCTGTAGCTACTGGGTGTACCGTCGTCTTCGTAATACACTTCGACGAAGCTGTAGATAGTTTCGGGTTCACCAAACATGGGTTCGGTTACTTCTTTAAGGACTCGGTGATTCCAATGCATGGTTTTATCCTTTGTGATCTAGGCAACCAAAGTCTTCACGGGTGTAAAGACTTGCGCTGTAGTCGCTTGCGTCCTGAACGAACGCTCGTTTGTGCGCGAATTTCGGGTTGATTTCTCGGGTGAACGGCTCTTCGTCGAGCCATTCGCTGGCGTCCCACCACATCATCACCATGTTGCAGTTGCCCATGCGAGATGTGAACGTGGTTTGGTCGGTGAGTTTATGTTTCCACCGACCCCAGTGTTTGCATGTGCTGCAGGTGTTCATGGTTAGTTAGCCCGTGGCGGTTCGTATTCAGACGTGCGCCGTGCGCAGTTCTTCATAAAGTCAGCAAGGTTGTCGATTTGCGTGTCGATCTCCTGAAGGCTGAGGCGCTTTTCAGTTGAAATATGCAGCGCACCGAACACGAACCCAAGGGTTCCCGATACGGTGCTGACAAACTCGACGAGGTTTTCGCCGTCGATGCCCTGCTCGACTAGGTCATCGAGCGCGGTCTTCATGATTTGTTTTGTATTGAGAGATGTCATTGTTTGGTTGTCCTTTTGCGTTGGGAATAAAAAAGCCCGCTTGACCTGGTGGCCAAACGGGCTGTGGTAATAGGTGGAAGTCAGGGCTGGATAGAGGGTTAGCCTTCTTTAAGCGTCCGGTGGAGGCGATACATTACTGCTCGCCAGGCCCTAAACTTCCGGTTCGGTAATTATATATAAAGTGCTTCCCCTATGCGGCGGTAACTTAGTGCATCGGGCTT
>Ga0078894_10004251_pt1 | contig 10939 bp, 10 predicted proteins | sample LauGreSu1BDMLBSD_2_FD_67506 | JGI IMG/M metagenome (GOLD analysis project Ga0078894, IMG submission 67506) | Freshwater lake microbial communities from Lake Michigan, USA - Su13.BD.MLB.SD (version 4) (version 4) | ecosystem: Environmental > Aquatic > Freshwater > Lake | place: Lake Michigan... | reverse complement strand
AAATTTGAAAGACAACTAACCGGCGGAAGTGGCGCCATTCCTCATTCTTGGAAAAGATTAAGAACTGCAGGCGCTACAGCAAGACAAATGCTGATCAATGCTGCTGCTGAAAAATGGAATGTGTCTGCAGCTGAATGTACTACTGATAATGGTTTTGTATTGCATGCAGCATCTAATAAAAAAGTAAGCTATGGTGAATTGGCCGAAGCAGCTTCAAAGCTTACAGTGCCAACAGATATAAAATTAAAAGATCCAAAGCAGTTTAAGCTCATTGGTAAGTCGCCTAAAAATGTAGAAAACAAAAATATTGTTACAGGTAAAGGATTGTTTGGACTTGACTTCTATCGTGAAGGAATGATGTACGCAATGGTACAACACCCACCTGCTTTTGGAACAAAAATTACTTCTATAGATGATAAGGCTGCAAAGGCCATCCCCGGTGTTACCGATGTTGTTAGATTTAAAAACAATGTAGCTGTTGTTGGTACATCAACCTGGGCTGTAATGAAAGCAAGAAAGGCGTTGGTTATTTCATACGAAAACGAAAAGGGGCCACTAGAAAGCTCTTCAGACCATGATGCATTGTTTACAAAAATGATGAATGGCACTGAATCTACAGTAAGAAGAAAAAATGGTGATGTAGACGCAGCTTTCAAATCTGCTGCCAAGACCATCAAGCGTGAGTATGAATGTCCTTTCATTCCTCACAATCCACTTGAGCCGATGAATTTCTTTGCCCATGTAAAAGAGGATGGGGTAGAGTTGGTCGGTCCAACACAAACACCAGGGTCTGCTCGAAAAGCAGTTTCTGATTTATTGAAAATTCCAGAAGATAAAATAACAGTAGAAATTACCCGCTTGGGTGGTGGCTTTGGACGAAGACTTAAGTTTGATTATGTGCTTGATGCTGCAGAGGTTTCTTCTATCATCAAAAAGCCAGTGAAGGTCATTTGGACAAGAGAGGATGAAATGAATGGAGGAAGTTATAGGCCAGCTGTTCGTTATCGCTTTGAAGCTGCAATTGACAGCAACAATAATATAACTGGTTATAAGTTAAGAGGTGTTGGGATCAATGTTGGAAATTCAACCCGTGAAGACAATTTCCCTTCTGGCGCCATTGAGAATTTATTAATTGATTCTGTAGATTATGCATCCCCTATCACAACAGGTGCATGGCGCGCACCAGTAACGAATTTCCTTGCCTATGCTGAGCAATCATTTTTGGATGAGATCGCTGTAGAAATTGGAAAGGACCCAATTGCAATGCGCTTGGAATTATTGGAAAAAGCCAAAACAGCACCAGTTGGTGCCATCAAATATGATATTGGTAGAATGGAAAAAGTGATCAAGGCTGTTGCAGAAAAAGCAGGTTGGGGTAAAAAGAAAGATGTGGCACAAGGGTTCAGCATTTATTTTTCACACGCATCCTATGTTGCACAAATATGTGAGGTTGTTAAACAAGATGGCAAACCACAAGTGAAAAAGTTTTATGCAGTTTCTGATTGCGGTATTGTTGTAAATGAATCTGGTGCAAAACAACAGGTAATGGGAGGAATTCTTGATGGTATGGGTCATGCCATGTATGGTAAACTGACTTTTAAAAACGGTGAACCGATAGAAAAGAATTTCAATTCCTATCGTATGATCAGAATGAAATCAATACCAGATGTTGATGCAAGCTTTATCGATAACGGCATAGATCCAACAGGACTTGGTGAGCCTGCACTTCCTCCTACAGGCGGTGCTCTGGCAAATGCAGTTTATAAAGCAACAGGTGTAAGAATGTACAAGCAACCATTTATGAATGAAGCCCCATTTAAGATGTAGGGGTAGAAATCATATGATATAGAGCATATTGAATAAAGCTACCTCCTGGTAGCTTTATTCAATATAAAGTAGTTTTGTTTTTTGATCGACCATAATAAGATGTTTTATTTTGAAGGAAATTTCTGAAATCATCAACGCATACGACAAGGCAGTGCTGGCTGGCAAATCAACTGCATTGGCAACAGTCGTGCATGTAGATGGCTCTTCGTATCGCCGTCCCGGTGCAAGAATGTTGGTTGATGATGAGGGATTCCTTACAGGTGCTATCAGTGGAGGTTGCTTGGAAGGAGACGCATTAAGAAAAGCGATGCTTGCATTGTCTCAACAAAAAACAAAACTTGTTACCTACGATACGAGCAATGAGGATGATATGACCATCGGGATCCAATTAGGTTGTGCAGGTATCATCCAGGTGTTGTTTGAACCAATAAATAATTCATCCCCTTATAACCCGATCGAATTGATCAGGGAGTTAATCTCAAGAAGACAGCATGCTGTTTTACTTACGCTTTTCAATCTTGATAATAAAAATCAAGAACAAAGGGGTACTTGTTTGCTTTTACAAGAAGATGGTATTTTGAGAGGGGATATTCAGCATCAAGACTTTCAAGATGCTCTTGTAAATGATATGAAGGATGTTCTTCAATCTGGTAAATCTATATTCAAATCTTATGTAGATCAACATGAATCCAGTACTGCATTCATAGAGTTCATGCAACCTGCTGTTTCATTGGTTATTGTTGGTGCAGGCAATGATGCCATACCTATAATGCAAATTGCCAATACACTTGGATGGGATATTCGGGTTGTCGATGGCAGAAATACTCATGCCAAACCTGAAAAATTTCAAACTGCTTGTCAGGTGTTGGTTAGCAAGCCAGAAGAAGTATTAGGACAATTGCCAATCGATGATCGCACAGCATTTGTAATGATGACGCATAATTATAATTATGATATAGCGATGTTGAAGGCATTGTTGCCAATGGATATCCCATATATTGGCATGCTTGGTCCGAAGAAAAAAACAGCACGCATGTTGAAAGAAATTCAAGATGCTGGTCTTAAGATAGATGATAAAATGTTGGAGAAAGTATATGGACCTACTGGACTTGAACTGGGGGCAGAAACACCAGAGGAAATTGCATTGAGCATTACAGCTGAAATTCTTTCAGTCATGAATGGAACTCCTGGAGGTCAACTTAAAAGAAAGAACGATGTTATTCATTCAAGGTCTGATACCTCCATCATGGTCAAAAATATAAATAAGTAATGCAGTATCAAATTAATCAGTGTGGTATTTTGATACTTGCAGCGGGACAAAGTCGTCGATTGGGCAGTCCCAAGCAATTGCTGAAATACAATGGTGACTCATTAATAAAACGTGTTACTGAAACAGCCATTGCATCAGACTGCAAGCCGGTAGTAATTGTCTTAGGTGCCTATGCTGAGGAAATAAAATCTGAATTAGAGTTTGATGAAATTCATGTGTTGGTAAATGCTCACTGGCAGGAAGGAATGGCATCAAGTATCAGAGAAGGGTTAAAGGAATTAATAAGATTGAATGAAAACATAGATGGATTGGTTGTGCTTGTATGTGATCAACCATATTTAACGACAAAACACATCAATGAGCTTATTCAGTTACAAGCCCAAAAAGATCTTCCTGCTGCTGCCTGTTCTTATCACGGAGTATTGGGTACTCCTGCATTATTTCATAAGAGCCTTTTTGAGCAGTTACTGAATTTACAAGCTGATATTGGAGCTAAAAAAATCCTTTCATCAATTAAAAACGAAATTGCATTGGTAGAATTTGAGAATGGTATATTTGATATTGATACAGAGTCAGATTATAATAATTTGCTTCAGGATAAAAAGAATGATATATGATCGTAGATGGGTTTAACAGGAAGCATGATTATTTGCGTATATCATTGACTGATAATTGCAACCTCCGTTGTTTTTATTGCATGCCTGAGGAAGAATATGCTTTTACACCAACGAGCAAACTGATGCAAGTTGATGAGATCGAATCCATTGCTAAAATATTTGTATCTCAAGGGGTAAATAAAATAAGGTTAACCGGAGGGGAGCCACTCGTTAGAAAAGATGCTGCTGAAATCATATTGAGGCTATCGAAATTACCTGTAAAGCTTACACTCACAACCAATGCAACAAGACTACATGAATTTGTTGATGTGATAAAAGATGCAGGTATAACTTCTATCAATATTAGCTTAGACACTTTGCTAAAGGATCGCTTTCTTTTAATGACAAAGCGTGATCAATTTGAAAAAGTGATGAGTAATATTGAACTGATGTTAGAAAATGACATTCATGTAAAAGTGAATGCAGTAGTCATGAAAGGATTGAATGATGATGAAATTAATAATTTCATTCAATGGACTAGGCTTACTCCAATTCATGTGAGATTTATTGAGTTTATGCCTTTTGATGGAAATAAATGGAACCGTGATCGTGTTGTAACCTGGCAAGAAATCTTGGAGGTGGCAAGCAGTGCATTTGACATTATGCCATTGGACCGAGAGCAACATGATACTGCAAAAAAATACCAAGCAACAGGTCATGTTGGCACTTTTGCTGTGATCAGCACAATGAGTGCACCATTTTGTGGCGATTGTAATAGAATGAGGTTAACGGCTGATGGAAAAATGAAAAATTGTTTGTTTTCAACAACTGAAACAGATCTGTTGACGCCTTTCAGGAATGGCGAAGACATTATTCCAATGATCTATCAAAGCATCAAAGATAAAAAAGAAGCATTGGGCGGACAGTTCACTACTGATCTTGAAAAAATAGAAGCTTCAAAGTTGGAGAATAGAAGTATGATAACCATTGGTGGGTAGTTTAAAAAAATAGAGAATATAATTTTAAATGAAGCAATTGATATCTGTTGATGACGCTAAAGAGTTGATTGGGAAATATGTTCAACCAATTGTTTCCAAGAAAATTGCTTTGATGGAATCGGTTGGATTAAAACTCGCTGAAGACATTATTTCATCATACGATATTCCCGCCTTTCCTCAATCCAGCATGGACGGCTATGCTTTTGCTTGGGATCCTTCTATTCCATCCTATAAATTAATTGGTGAAGTGGCAGCAGGTAGCAATGATGAATTTATAATTGAACCTGGGCATGCTGTAAGAATATTTACCGGTGCTCCACTGCCCCAAGGCGCAGATACTGTGTTGATGCAAGAAAAAGCAGTAGTGGTTGAAGGTGAATTGTTTATTAAAGATGAAAACTTAACAAGGGGCTTGAATGTTAGAGGTGTTGGTACTGAAATTTCAAAAGGAGCATTGGCATTGAGTAAGGGTGCTATTTTATCACCATCAACTATAGGATTTATCGCAGGAATAGGAATATCTGATGTTGAGGTGACTTCAAGGCCAAGTGTTGGCATTATTCTAACCGGAAACGAATTACAGCAACCTGGAAATGAATTAGCATTTGGACAGGTATTTGATGCAAATTCATATTCACTTCTTTCTGCTTTGAAGCATTTGCATATTAATGATGTTAAATTATATTTTGCAAAAGATGATCTTGCCGTTTTAACTGAGTGTGTTAAAGAGGCATTGGCCAATCACGACTTGATTATGATCACGGGCGGTGTAAGTGTGGGCGATTATGATTTTACCCTGAAGGCTTGTGAAGCTGCTGGTGTAGAATCAATTTTTCATAAGGTCAAGCAAAAGCCAGGCAAACCATTATTTTTTGGTATGCGTGATAACAAGGTTGTATTTGGCATGCCAGGCAACCCTGCTTCAGTCCTTACAGGTTTTTATGAATATGTTTATCCGGCGATTTACAAATTGATGAATCAAGACATTTCACTCAAAGTAATCTATGCACCGCTTGAAAATGATTTTAAAAAAGCACTTGGCTTGACTCATTTTTTAAAAGCTTTTTATGATGGTGAAAAAGTGTCATTGTTAACAGGACAAGAATCATATAAGCTTGGCTCATTTGCAAAAGCAAATTGTTTTGCAATAATTCCTGAAGATATCATCTTTGTTGAAAAGGGAAACCAAGTAGAAATTCATCTGTTACCAAATTGATCACTAATGCCTCAACTTGAATTATATTTTTATATCCTTTTGCTAGTTGTTGCATTTCTTTATGCGTCAGTTGGTCATGGTGGTGCAAGTGGGCACCTTGCTTTGATGGCGTTGTATGGCATATCGCCTGCATTTATGAAGCCCACTGCATTGTTGTTGAATCTTTTTGTATCCCTCACTGCATTTATATTTTTTTATCGTGGAGGACATTTTAAGTGGAAGTATTTTTTACCTTTTGCATTGGCTTCCATCCCCATGTCGTTTATAGGGGGCATGATTTCACTTGATGCCAATCTATATAAAAAGTTGTTAGGCGTTTTACTGTTGATACCTGTTGCTAGGTTGATTTTCCTGCCCAATAGTAGCAAGGGTGAAATGAAAGAACCACATATGCCAACTTCTATTGCCATTGGTGCAGTTATTGGTTTTCTTTCTGGTCTTATTGGAATTGGGGGAGGCATCATCTTATCACCCCTCTTGCTTTTATTGAAATGGACTGATCAAAAACAAACGGCAGCCATCAGTGCCATGTTCATTTTTGTAAATTCACTATCGGGGTTGGGTGGTCAGCTAACAAAGGGTATTGAATTCCAGCCCGAAATGTTGACCTTTGTTGGGGTTGCCTTTGTTGGGGGTTCATTTGGTGCTTGGTTTGGTGCCATCAAATTCAATCAGCAGGTACTCAAATACATTCTTGCATTGGTACTTTTGCTGGCATCGATCAAATTGCTATTTAGCTAAGAAAAATTTATAATTGAAAATGGTTGAGATACGTTTTTTTGGACAACTAACTGATTTGACCAAAACAGAAAAGGTTCTGATAGAAGCTGTTTCGGATACAGATATGGTGATGAATAAAATAATTGAAATGTATCCTGAATTAAAAAGTGCAACATTTAAGTTGGCATTAAATAATAAGTTGATTATTGACAATACAGCGGTTGATGAAAACTGTGTCATCGCTTTTATGCCACCTTTTTCCGGAGGATAAAATGAAATCAATCCAATCATATGAACGTTATCAGCGACAACTGATCCTAAAAGGATTTGGTCAAGATGCACAAGACAAGCTCACACATGCTTCTGTTTTGGTTATAGGCTCAGGAGGTTTGGGTTGTCCTTTGTTGCAATACCTTGTAGCGGCAGGTGTTGGCCGCATAGGCATTGCCGATGATGATGTTGTTAGTCTCTCTAATTTGCATCGGCAAGTCTTGTATACGATGGAGGATATTGGTAAGTCTAAAGTTGAAATTGCAAAAAAGAGATTGCAATTGATGAACGATTCTGTGGAAATTAGCATTTGGAATGAACGATGGACGCAACAACATTGTGTTGATCATTTCAACGAATATGATTTGATCGTTGATGCAACTGATAATTTTTCAAGCAGGTACTTGATCAATGATGCAGCAGTATTAATGGGAAAAACCTTGGTCTTTGGGGCTGTGTCGCAATATGAAGGACAGGTTGCTGTTTTCAACCATCCAATCGAAGTAAATAAGAGGTCGGTTAACTATCGTGATTATTTTCCTGAACCGCCTAAAAATGGCGAGGTGTTAAATTGTTCAGAAGCAGGTGTATTGGGTGTATTGCCGGGAATCATCGGAACAATGCAAGCTACTGAAGTTATCAAGATCCTTACAGGTATTGGGAATTCTTTGATAAATAAGATCTTGACATACAATGGACTTTCTCATGAATCATATATAATAGAATTAGAAAGAAAATCCATTCTTAATGGGGCTCCTGGTAGCGTTGAGGATTTTTTAAATACCAATTATGATGAAATGTGCGGCATTTCATATTTTGAAATCAATGAAATTGACATTCATGAATGGAGTGTTCAAAAAAATAATTTCATTTTAGTAGATATTCGAGAGCCACATGAATTACCGAGGTTGAGTGAAATGGAGCATCTTGCTATACCTTTGTCGGAGTTGCATATTCGATTAAATGAATTAAGTGACTCTAATGTATTGTTTGTTTGTCAATCTGGAAGGCGAAGTTTACAAGCTGCCATGATGATTAAAAACGAACTAGAATCATCCAGGGCGTATAGTTTAAAAGGTGGTGTAGAAGAGTTGTTAAAACACAAAATAATTTGATCATCATGTCTGATAAAAAAACTAGAAATATTTTTATGCAAGGGGCCATCCCCTCAGCATTTATTGGTGAAAGCATTGAAAAACATTCAAGCAACAAAATGATTGGAGGCCATTCAATATTTCTTGGACAAGTCAGGGCAGATGAAATTGATGGGAAAAAAGTAAATGCTATAACATATACTGCACATGAAGAAATGGCATTGCAGAAAATGACCGAGATCAGGGAAGAGATCTTTGCAAAATATCCTCTCACTTGCATGCACGTTCACCACAGCTTAGGAGATGTACATGCAGGAGAAATATGTTTGTTTGTATTTACATCATCTGCTCACCGTAAGCTGGCAATTGACGCATGCGAAGAATGTGTTGAAAGAATTAAGGCAGAGCTGCCTATTTGGGGGAAAGAAATATTTGACGACAATGAATATCAGTGGAAAGTAAATGCTTAGTTTAAACTAAATTAAATTTCAAATGCTTAACATCACTCATAAATCATCGACACTTCGAAAGGCTATAGCAATAGGCGAATTGAAGGTTTCAAAGCAAGATACCATTGATGCTATAGTAAACAAAAAAGTTCCCAAGGGAGATGTATTTGAATTCAGTCGCGCTGCCGGTTTGCTTGCGTGTAAAAAAACCTATGAGGTAATTCCTGATTGTCATCCTCTTCCTATTGAATATACATCAATTACCCACGAAATTGTAGGATTAACAATTATCATAAAGGTTGAAGTGCATACCATTTATAAAACTGGTGTTGAAGTTGAGGCCATGCATGGAGTATCCATCACAGCCCTCACAATGTATGACATGCTAAAGCCTATTGATAATGGCATTGAAATTTCATCGATCAGGCTTGAAAGCAAGAAAGGTGGTAAGAGTGATATCAAGTATGCATACCCAGATTCGCTTAAAGTAGCAGTCATAACATGCAGTGATAGCATCAGCGAAGGCAACAATATTGATATAAGTGGTGATGTGATTGAATCAAAGTTAAAATTGCAGAAGCTTGATGTCATTCACCGCGAAGTGATTGCTGATGAGTTTGATAAAATACAATCAAAGACCAAAGAACTTATCGATAAGGGTTATCAATTGATATTATTTACCGGAGGAACAGGGTTGTCGCCAAGGGACGTTACACCCGATGCAATTCGTCCTTTACTGGATCGAGAAGTCCCAGGTATCATGGAAGTTGCTCGTGATTATGGACAACAACGAACGCCTTATGCCATGCTGAGTAGGGGTGTTGCAGGTTTTATCGGCGATTCTTTAATTATAACAATGCCAGGTTCTCCTAGGGGCGCAGAAGAGTCAATGGATGCTTTGTTCCCATATATTTTACATGTATTTCGGGTTAAAGAAGGTGTTAGACACAATTAAATATGAGCAGCAATATCCGAAAACCCATCTACCTTGATTATAATTCAACTACACCATGTGATGTTGAAGTGGTTGAAGTGATGTTGCCTTTTTTTAATGAGCAATTTGGGAATGCGTCGAGTAAAACACATGCTTATGGATGGGAAGCCGAGGAAGCAGTTGAATATGCAAGACAAGAGATTGCATCATTGATTGGAGCCCATGCACAGGAGATCATTTTTACATCAGGTGCTACTGAATCTATCAACCTAGCAATCAGGGGTGTGCTGGATGCAACTGATTCAGCAAAGCATATCATTACTGTAGCGACAGAACACAAGGCAGTATTGGATGTTTGCAGGTTTATGCAAAGCATGGGAGTGGAGTTAACAATATTGGCAGTTGACAACGAAGGTCAAATTGATCTACAACAATTAGAGAGTGCCATCACACCACAAACAAAATTAATTGCTGCGATGTTTGCTAACAATGAAACAGGGGTCATTTTACCTATTGAAGAAATTGGTAACATAGCAAACAGACATGGTATCCCTTTTTTATGTGATGCAACGCAGGCCGTTGGTAAAATTCATGTTGATGTAAAGGCAAGTCAAATTGATCTAATGGCTTTTTCATCTCATAAAATGTATGGTCCCAAGGGTGTTGGCGTATTGTACATAAGAAAAGGCGATCCTAAAATAAATTTGGTTCCTCTTCAATTTGGTGGTGGTCATGAACGAAAATTACGCAGTGGTACCTTGAATGTCCCGGGTATTGTTGGGATGGGCAAGGCTGCAGCATTATGTAAAAGACGAATGGCACAGGATGCACTCATGTTGAAATCATTGCAACAATATTTTGTTGATGGCATTACTCAAATAAATGGAGTACGATTAAATTTATCAGTTGAAAACACATTACCCAATGTCGTAAATGTTTGCGTTGGAATCAAGGGAGGTGATCGTTTGTTGAATATGATCAGTAAATATGTTGCTGCTTCGTCTGGATCAGCCTGTAGCTCAGTCTTGGTAGAGCCTTCGCATGTTTTAAAGGCAATGGGTATTAGTGATGATGATGCATTGGCTTCCATCAGGTTTAGTTTTGGTAGATATACCACAAAGGAAGACCTCGATATTGTTGTTGGAGCAATTAAAAAAGCTGTTTTATCAATTCAAACCAATGGTGTTTTATGAGTAGAAATAAATTGATTGTTACTGACCTCTATGTATATCCAATTAAGTCGCTTGGTGGAATAAGGGTTGAATCATCATTGATACAAGAAAGAGGGTTGTTGCATGATAGAAGTTGGGTATTGATTGATGAAAATAATCGCTTTATTACACAGCGTGAAATACCTGGCTTAGTCTTTTTTTCTACAGAAATAAAAGAATCATTTTTAAAGGTATTTGACAAGCGTGATCCATCTGATTATATTTTAGTTGATCTTTTCCCTCAAGTTGGAGAACTAGTGTCAGTTCAAATTTGGGATGATACCTGTGATTCGATCTTGGTCAGTGCGGAAGCAAGTAATTGGTTTTCTGCCAAACTGGATATGAGATTAAGGT
>Ga0078894_10004246_pt1 | contig 10942 bp, 13 predicted proteins | sample LauGreSu1BDMLBSD_2_FD_67506 | JGI IMG/M metagenome (GOLD analysis project Ga0078894, IMG submission 67506) | Freshwater lake microbial communities from Lake Michigan, USA - Su13.BD.MLB.SD (version 4) (version 4) | ecosystem: Environmental > Aquatic > Freshwater > Lake | place: Lake Michigan... | reverse complement strand
CAACAGAAATCGCTGTTACAGCGATTTCTGTTCGTTTTACGCCTTCTGATGTTCACCTTTTACATCCTAGCAGGTTCGATGTTCATCATCTGGAAAGATATGCCAGTGGAACTTGCCAGAAACTATCGCATCGCATTTGGTGTTATTTTGATTGTTTACGCATTCCTGAGATTCATCAGGTTAGTACAAAATAGAGATTAGTTATGTTCCGAAAATTACTTGCGATCACGAGCTTAAGTGTACTGGGAATTTTATCTGCTTGCCAGCAGCAAAGTTCAACCGGCAAACAAAGCTATACCAAGGGAAAAGTAACTCTAGTGGCCGATGAAAGTTTGGCTCCAATAGTTGAAGATCAATTGTTTGTGTTCGGGAGTGTGTATCCGGAAGTGGAAATTACCCCCTTATACAAACCTGAGAATGCCTTGCTGAAAGATTTATTAAATGGTACTGCAAAAGTTGCTGTCATGACCAGAACGCTAACTCCTGCAGAAAGTAAGTACTTCGAACCAAAGCAAATCCGCATTCGCGTTAACCGTATAGCCATTGACGGTATTGCTTTAATTACACAAACTACCAACCCCGATAGCTTAGTTTCGGTACAAGATGTTATTTCAGTTCTTCAATCAAAACCTTCCAAAATACAATCGCTGGTTTTTGATAATCCAAATTCAAGCACGGTACGTTATTTTAAAGAATTGGCTCAGGTGAAAGAATTGCCTTCTAAAGGAATATATGCCTTAAAATCTAACCCAGAAGTAATCAAGTATGTTGCAAGTCATCCGGGTTCAATTGGGGTAGTGGGTATCAATTGGTTAATGCAAGCAGATCTAGCATTAGAGAAAGATATAGCTAGGCTACGAGTGATGGGTGTGAAAAATTTACCTGGAAAACCGGGTGCCGATCAATACACCAAACCCGACCAAAATGATTTAGCTTTGGGATTATACCCATTTATGCGTAATTTGTACCTCATTAATTGTGAGGGAGGACCCGGCCCGGGCACGGGATTTGTCACTTTTGTAGCAGGAGAACGTGGTCAACGGATTGTTTTAAAGTCTGGTTTACTGCCAGATAGTATTCCCCCCCGAGAAATTATTATCAGAAAATAGTAAATAAATTATATTTGAACCATGGAAATGTTGAAAAAGGCCTTTAAGACAACTTTAGTGTTGGTTTTGTTAGGTTCATCTCTTTTTGCACAAACCTTAGCGGATGTAAAAAAAGCAATTGATGCAGAGCAGTATCAAAAAGCAAAAAGTCAATTAAAAACGATGATTGCTACCCTGCCTACCAATGCAGAGAATTACTTCTTTTTAGGACAGGTGTATTTAAAAACAGACTATGCCGATTCGGCCAAGGTGACTTTTAACGAGGGTATAGCTAAAAATCCTTCATTTGCTTTGAATTATGTAGGATTAGGACAGGTTTTATTGGAAGACCAAGACGAGGCAATGGCCAAAGTAAACTTCGATAAAGCCATTGCTTTGTCTGATAAAAAAGACAATAGAGCTTTCTTGTATATAGGTAAAGCCTATACTGCTGCCAAAAAGCCGAATTACGAGATGGCATTAGCCAACATAACTAAGGCGCAAACAATTAATCCTAAAGATGCAGAAGTGTTTTTAGCGATGGGCGATGCGTACCGTGGACAGATGAAAAATTCGGAAGCTTACAGTGCATACCGTACGGCTTTTGATTTAAACAAAGCCCTGCTACGCTCTAAAGTAGAATTGGGTGTGATCAATAAAATGTCTAAAGCATTTCAGGAATCTGCAGAAGAGTTTAACAGTGTGTTGGCTTTAGATCCAAATTATGGTCCTGCTTATCGTGAATTAGCCGAGACCTATTATTTATGGGCCAGATCAGATGCCAGAGATTACGATGGTAAGATTAAGCAAGCGCTAGAGTATTATAAAAAATACTTAGAGTTAACCGACCGTTCCTTGGAGTCGCGTATGCGTTATGCCGACTTTCTCATCTTAGCCAAAGATTACAAAACCTTACAGGCTGAGGCGCAAATCATGGCTCAGAACGACAAAACCAACAAACGTATTTACCGTTACTTGGGTTACTCAGCCTTTGAAAACGGCGATTACCAAGGTTGTATCCAAGCCATTAAAGATTTCATGGCGCAGGTAGATCCAAAACGTATTATTGGTAGAGATTACAGCTACCTGGGTCGTGCCATGATTAAATTAGGTCAGGATGAAGAAGGTTTCGAAACAGTGAAAAAAGCTACCGCGATTGATTCTAACCTAGTAAGCGGAATGAGTGAAATTGCGAAAGAATTGTATGGATTAAAGAAATATAGCAAAGCTGCAGAAGCCTATGAAATTGCGATTAAAAATCCACAAAGAAACCTTTTAGATTACTACTACTTAGGATCATCTTATTATTTCGATTACGGTGCCAAGAAAACAGCCGGCCAGCCTGCGGATAAAGCCTTATTAGTAAAAGCAGATACAGCATTTAGCTACTTAATTCAGCGCTCACCAACCACGCATGCAGCATGGCAATTCAGAGGCCGTATCAATCGTCAGTTAGACGATGAAAACGAAAGTCAGGGATTGGCCGTGCCTTTCTACACCAAATACGTAGAGATTGTAACGGTGACTAAACCCGAATTGGCCGCCAAAAATACCCTGGGATTAATTGAGGCTTACACCTATTTGGGTCAAGTAGCAGCTAAAAAGGATAAAGATTACGAAAAAGCCAAGACCTATTTTGTCAAGATTTTGGAGTTAGATCCAACCAATGCCGTGGCCATGGAAGCGATGAAAGCCATCGGCGGTACAAAATAAAAAAATGACATTCATTTAAGCGCCTTAATCATCCGATTAAGGCGCTTTCTTTTTATATTTGCCGCACTAAAATCAAACGATGGAAGCACAAAGCACCCCCGTAAATTACTTGCCGATTATTTTTCAAATGATTGTGGCTCTTGGTTTCGTTGTAGTAACCATGGTGGTCACCCATTTGGTGGGCCCAAAACGCAAAACCTCCGACAAGTTAATTCCTTTCGAATCCGGAATTGAGTCCATAGGTAATGCCCGTCAGCCATTCTCTATCAAGTATTTTTTGGTGGCTATTTTATTTGTGCTGTTTGACGTAGAGGTGATCTTCATGTATCCTTGGGCGGTTAATTTCAGAGACTTTGGTTGGGCAGGCGTGATCGAGATGTTCATCTTTATGGGAACCCTTTTATTAGGCTTTATTTATGTGCTGAAAAAAGGTGCTTTAGATTGGGAATAAGTTGTTTATATAGTACATTTGGGCACTAATTAAAAGTGCCCCTAGGATAGAAAAAAGGCGATTATGAGCGAAATAAAATTAGTGGAAGCTCCTCCCGGGATTGAAGGATCTGGCTTTTTCGCCACTTCTCTGGATAAAGTAGTTGGAATGGCCCGCTCACACTCCTTGTGGCCCCTGCCATTTGCTACATCTTGTTGCGGAATTGAATTCATGGCTACCATGGGTTCTCATTATGATTTTGCCCGTTTTGGTTCAGAGCGTCCGAGCTTTTCACCACGGCAGGCAGATCTGCTCATGGTCATGGGAACCATCGCAAAAAAAATGGCTCCGGTACTGCGTCAGGTTTATGTGCAAATGGCCGAACCTCGTTGGGTAATCGCCGTAGGTGCCTGTGCTTCAAGCGGCGGTATTTTTGACACGTATTCCGTATTGCAAGGTATCGATGAGGTAATTCCGGTTGACGTTTACGTACCCGGATGTCCGCCACGACCAGAAGCCATCATTGATGGATTTAATAAAATTCAGGAATTGGTAAGAAACGAATCCTTGCGCCGACGTGAATCTCCTGAATACAAAGAATTATTAGCTAAATACGGAATCCAGTAATGGAGAAACTGACTAACCAGATCGTAATTCAAAAGTTGAGCACCCAATTCGGTGAGCGAATTTCCATTCCAACCGAACCGTATGGCTTATTGACTTTTGAAACCGGTAAGGAAAGTATTACCGAAGTGCTCACCTTTTTAAAAGAAGATGCAGCCCTTCAGTTCAATTACCTGACCGATATTACCGGCATCCATTATCCTGAAAAAGAACTAGCCATTGGTGTGGTTTACCACCTCCATAGTCTGCGCAGTAACGTAAGGGTACGGATCAAGGTATTTTTACCGGCCGATAAACCGGTAATTCCAACGGCATCCAACCTGTGGAAAGGTGCCAATTGGATGGAGCGTGAAACCTTTGATTTCTTCGGCATCCAGTTCGAAGGACACCCGGATTTACGCCGTATTTTAAATGTAGATGAGATGACGGTTTTCCCGATGCGCAAAGAATATCCGCTAGAGGATCCAAACCGTGTAGATAAAAAAGATTATTTCTTTGGCAGATGATAAACCATCCGGTATTAACAGATAACGACCCGCAAAAAGAGACCCATACCCTCAATTTAGGTCCCACCCACCCGGCCACACATGGAGTTTTCCAAAACGTGCTCGAGATGGATGGCGAACGCATTGTGAGTGGGGTATCCACCATCGGATATATCCATCGGGCCTTCGAAAAAATTGCAGAACACCGCCCGTTCTACCAAATTACCCCATTGACTGACCGATTGAACTATTGTTCATCTCCGATCAACAACATGGGCTGGCACATGACGGTAGAAAAGCTGCTCGATATTCAGACGCCTAAGCGTGTAGATTACATGCGTGTCATCATCATGGAGTTGGCCCGTATATCAGACCACTTGATCTGTAACGGAATTTTAGGGGTAGATACCGGTGCTTATTCGGGTTTCTTGTACCTGATGGAAGAGCGGGAGCACATTTACGAAATTTATGAAGAGATTTGCGGTGCCCGTTTAACAACCAATATTGGTCGTATTGGCGGTTTTGAGCGTGATTTTAACGATATCGCTTTTGCGAAGATCAAAAAATTCCTCAAAAACTTCTCGCCGATTATGAAGGAGTTCGAGGCCCTGTTTAACCGTAACCGTATTTTCATTGAACGTACGTCTGGTGTAGGTGCCGTTGACCCGGAAACTGCACTGAATTATAGCTGGAGCGGTCCCATTTTACGAGCAACCGGTGTAGATTACGATGTTCGGGTAAATGAGCCTTATTCGTCTTATCAGGATTTTGATTTCGAGATCCCGGTAGGCACTAGTGGCGATGTGTACGACCGTTTCATTGTACGTAACGAAGAAATTTGGCAGAGTTTGCGCATCATTGAGCAAGCCCTTGAAAAGATTGAAAAAGAACCAAAAGGTGTTTTCCATGCCGATGTACCAGAGTTTTACTTGCCAGCCAAAGAAGACGTGTACAACAACATGGAGGCATTGATTTACCATTTCAAAATTGTAATGGGCGAAATCGAGACACCAAAAACAGAAGTATACCATGCGGTAGAAGGAGGCAATGGCGAATTAGGTTTCTACCTGGTAAATGATGGCGGACGTTCGCCATACCGTTTACATTTCCGCCGCCCTAGCTTCATCAATTACCAGATGTATGCGCCAATGAGCAGCGGCATGTTGCTGTCTGATGCCATTATCAACATGAGTAGTTTAAACGTTATTGCAGGAGAATTAGATGCTTAAGGTTACCCAAACTCAGGAAATTAATTTCTCGAAAGAGCTGACCGCTCAGTTCGACGAAATGGTGAAGCGTTATCCGCAAGGAAGACAAAAATCAGCTTTGCTGCCTATCCTGCATGCTGTACAAGCGGAGTATGGTTGGCTAAGCCCTTCGGCGATGGACAAGGTAGCCGAATACCTCGACATTCAACCGATTGAAGTGTATGAAGTGGCTACGTTTTACACCATGTTCTTCCTACAACCGCAAGGTAAATATGTGTTGGAAGTGTGCCGTACAGGCCCTTGCCAATTGGTAGGCTCCGATAAAATAATGGCCCACCTGGAGAAAAAATTAGGCGTAAAAGAAGGCGAAGTAAGCAAAGATGGCTTATTCAGCTGGAGAGGGGTTGAGTGTTTAGCTGCTTGCGGTATGGCTCCGGTTTTACAGATTGGTCCGGATTATACTTATTATGAAAACCTGACACCTGAAAGTGTGGACAGTTTGATTGAAGAATTAAAGAAAAAGTAAAATCGTCACCTTGAGCGTGTCGAAAGGTGACAGACCATCCTTCGACAAGCTCAGGATGACAAAAAAAGAATATCGACAAATTAACAAATCGTCGAATTTATAAATTGAGAATGGCTCGCAAACTATTATTTGAACACATTAACGTACCCGGAATCAACACTTTCGATGTTTATCGTAAGCAGGGAGGATACCGTGCGGTGGAAAAGGCTTTAAAAAGCCTTTCGCCCGATGATGTGGTAGAAGAAGTGAAAAAATCTGGCCTTCGTGGGCGTGGTGGAGCAGGTTTCCCTACCGGGATGAAGTGGAGCTTTTTGGCTAAGCCGGAAGGTGTACCACGTTATCTGGTGTGCAATGCCGACGAATCAGAGCCTGGTACGTTTAAAGATCGTTACCTGATGACCCACATCCCTCACTTGTTAATAGAGGGGATGATTGTGTCGAGCTATGCTTTGGGCGCCAATACCTCTTACATTTATGTTCGTGGCGAAATGATGCCGCAGATCCGCATCCTAGAAAAAGCTATTGCAGAAGCTAAAGCAGCCGGATTTTTAGGTAAAAATATTTTAGGTTCAGGGTTCGACCTCGAACTGTACGTACAGCCAGGTGGCGGTGCCTATATCTGCGGAGAAGAAACCGCCTTATTGGAGTCGCTGGAAGGAAAACGTGGTAACCCACGTATCAAACCGCCATTCCCGGCAGTATCTGGATTGTATGGCTGCCCAACGGTAGTGAACAACGTAGAATCGATCGCTGCCGTAGTGCCTATTGTGAACGAAGGTGGCGACGAATACGCCAAAATCGGAATCGGACGTAGTACCGGAACCAAACTGATCTCTGCTTCAGGTAATATCAACAAACCTGGCGTTTACGAAATTGAACTGGGTGTTTCTGTAGAAGAATTCATCTACTCGGAAGAATACTGTGGCGGAATTGCCAATGGAAAACGCCTCAAAGCCGTAGTGGCCGGAGGTTCTTCGGTGCCTATTTTGCCTGCCAACCTGATTTTGAAAACTGTAAACGGTGAAAACCGCCTAATGACTTACGAGTCACTATCTGATGGTGGTTTTGCTACCGGAACTATGTTGGGTTCGGGCGGATTTGTGGTATTGGATGAAGATGCCTGTATTGTGCGCAATACCTGGAACTTCAGCCGTTTTTACCACCACGAAAGTTGCGGACAGTGTTCGCCTTGCCGCGAAGGTACCGGCTGGATGGAAAAAGTATTGCACCGTTTAGAATACGGTCACGGTACCATGAGCGACATCGACTTGCTAGTTAATGTTGCTAAACAAATTGAAGGAAATACCATTTGTCCGTTAGGAGATGCGGCAGCCTGGCCGGTAGCCAGTGCAATCCGCCATTTCCGTGATGAGTTCGAATGGCATGTAACGCATCCGCAGGAAGCCTTAAAAGGCAATTACGGCCTGGCACATTATGCCGATCCGCTTCCTCCTGTTGCAGAAACTGTATAAAGATTTAATCGTTAACCATGTCTGATAAAGTTAAAGTAACGATAGACGGGATAGCCGTAGAAGTAGCGCCGGGAACCACCATCCTGAATGCCGCAAGGCAGATCGGTGGCGATATTGTTCCACCGGCCATGTGCTACTATTCTAAACTGGAAGGTAGCGGAGGTAAATGCCGTACCTGTTTGGTAAAGGTGAGCAAGGGCTCTGAAAAAGATCCTCGCCCGATGCCTAAGCTGGTGGCGAGCTGCCGCACTACCGTGATGGATGGCATGGAAGTAGAAAATATTACTTCGCCTGAGGTAGTGGAAGCCCGCAAAGGTGTGGTAGAAATGCTACTGATCAATCATCCGCTGGATTGCCCGGTTTGTGACCAGGCAGGTGAGTGTAGCTTACAAGATTTAGGCTTTGAGCACGGTGCGGCACAAACCCGTTACGAATTCGATCGCCGTACCTTCGAGCGTATTGATATTGGCGACAAGATTCAGCTGCACATGAATCGTTGTATTCTCTGTTACCGTTGTACCTATGTAGCAGATCAGTTAACCGACGGCCGTTGCCATGGGGTAATTGGTCGAGGCGACCATGCAGAGATTTCTACGTACATCGAGAAAGCTGTTGATAACGACTTTTCCGGAAACATGATAGATGTATGTCCGGTTGGTGCTTTAACCGATAAAACTTTCCGTTTTAAAAACCGTGTTTGGTTTACTAAGCCGGTAGATGCGCACCGCGATTGCCCTACCTGCTCTGGTAAAGTAACCTTATGGTACAAGGGTGAAGAGGTAATTCGTGTTACGGCTCGTAAAGACCAGTTCAACGAAGTGGAGGAATTTATTTGCAATACCTGCCGTTTTGATAAGAAAAGTACCAGCGACTGGGTAATTGAAGGCCCAACAGCCATTCGTCACGATTCGGTGATTTCATCAAACCATTACGAAACCTTGAAACCGCTTCCGGTTATTCAGAAAAACGAAAAATTAATTGAAGCTAACCTGGAGCAATTCCAGAAGACCCAAAAAGACTAATGGAAATCGCATTCGTTATAGAGAAATTTGTGTTCATCACGGTGATTTTCGCCTTGAGCTTGCTGGTAGCCATGTATTCTACCCTGGCCGAGCGTAAAATTGCAGCCTTTTTGCAAGACCGTGTGGGACCCAATCGTGCCGGACCGGGGGGTATTTTACAGCCTTTGGCCGATGGAGTAAAAATGTTTTTGAAAGAAGAAATCATTCCTACTCAATCGAATAAATTCTTATTTATTGCCGGCCCTTCGCTAGCAATTCTAACTGCTTGTATCGGTTCTGCAGTTATTCCATGGGGTCAGGATATCCAATTATTTGGTAAAACCATTGCTTTGCAGGCAACCGACATTAACGTTGGTATTTTGTACATTTTTGGTGTAGTTTCTTTGGGTGTTTACGGCATCATGATCGGTGGCTGGGCATCCAACAATAAATTCTCCTTGATGGGTGCCATACGTGCTGCCTCTCAAAACATCAGTTACGAGATTCCGATGGGCTTATCCATCATCGCCTTATTATTGGTGACCAATAGCTTGAGTTTAAAAGATATTGCCGAGCAGCAACACGGTTTCCAATGGAATGTGTTTTATCAGCCTTTAGGCTTTTTGATCTTTTTAGTTTGCGCTTTCGCGGAAACGAACCGTACGCCGTTCGACTTGCCAGAGTGTGAGACCGAGCTGGTGGGCGGTTACCATACCGAGTATTCATCCATGAAGTTGGGCTTTTTCCTTTTCGCCGAATACATCAACATGTTTGTTTCCTCGGCGGTGATGGCTACCCTATACTTCGGTGGGTATAACTATCCAGGTATGGATTATATGAACAGTTTATTAGGCCCAACCTTTGGCCCATTGTTGGGTATGGCCGTTTTGTTCCTGAAAATTTTTGCCTTCATCTTCTTCTTCATGTGGGTACGCTGGACCATCCCGCGTTTCCGCTACGATCAGTTGATGAACTTGGGCTGGAAAGTGTTGATTCCACTTGCCATTGCCAATATTGTGTTAACCGGACTTGTGACCGCTTTAGTAAACGGATTTTAACATGGAAGCATTAAGTAACAGAAAGAAAGTTTTAGAGCAGAAGCCGATGAATTTCTGGGAGCGTATGTACCTCCCGGCAATCTTCAAGGGTATGGCCATTACTTTCCGTCATATGTTTAAGCCAAAGGAGACCGTATTTTATCCGGAGGTACAGCGAGAGTTTTCAGAAAACTGGCGTGGTATGCACTCGCTTAAACGCGATGAAGATGGCCGTGAGCGTTGTACTGCCTGCGGTTTATGTGCACTTTCTTGCCCGGCCGAAGCCATTACCATGGTAGCCGCCGAGCGTAAAAAAGGTGAAGAGCATTTGTATCGCGAAGAAAAATATGCCGCAACCTATGAGATCAACATGTTGCGTTGCATTTTCTGCGGTTTGTGCGAAGAAGCATGTCCTAAAGAAGCCATCTACTTGGATGGCCCAATTGTTCCGGCCGACTACCTGCGTAAAGATTTTATTTACGGAAAAGATAAACTGGTTGAAAAACCATTAACCGAATTGACCAAATAATGAGCCAGTCTTTATTTTATTTGATCGCCTTCTTGTCGATATTCTTTTCGCTGATGGTGATTTTTACCAAAAATCCGGTGCACAGCGTTTTGTACCTGATTATTACCTTTTTCACCTTTACCATCCATTACATTTTGCTCAATGCCCAATTTTTGGCCATTGTGAATTTTATAGTGTACATGGGGGCTATCATGGTGCTCTTCTTATTTGTATTGATGTTACTCAACCTAAATAAGGACACTGAACCAGCCAAATCCAACCTGCTAAAAATTGCTGGTGTGGTAGCAGGCATGTGCTTGCTGGTTACCTTAGTAGGTTCAGTTAAAGCATTAAACGCATCCAATCCCGTGGTATTGACCAATCCAAACTTAGGATTGGTAAAAAACCTGGGTAAAGTATTGTTCAACGAATTTTTACTACCGTTCGAAATTTCTTCCTTGCTGTTGTTATCAGCCATGGTGGGTGCGGTATTGTTAGCTAAAAAAGAAGCCTAAACGCATGGAAAATATCACACAAGCCATACAGGGCGTTCCGTTAAATCATTATATCCTGTTAAGTGCCATCATTTTCGCCATTGGCGTCATGGGCGTATTGATCCGCAGAAATGCGATTGTGATTTTTATGTCGGTGGAGTTGATGCTCAATGCCGTAAACTTATTGCTAACTGCATTTTCGGCCTATCGTGGCGATGCCGCCGGACAGGTATTTGTATTTTTTATCATGGCGCTGGCTGCTGCAGAAGTAGCAGTTGGTTTAGCCATTATTGTGATGGTGTATCGCAACACGAACTCCATCGATATCAATGTATTGAACAAGTTAAAGTGGTAAA
>Ga0078894_10004245_pt1 | contig 10943 bp, 6 predicted proteins | sample LauGreSu1BDMLBSD_2_FD_67506 | JGI IMG/M metagenome (GOLD analysis project Ga0078894, IMG submission 67506) | Freshwater lake microbial communities from Lake Michigan, USA - Su13.BD.MLB.SD (version 4) (version 4) | ecosystem: Environmental > Aquatic > Freshwater > Lake | place: Lake Michigan, USA... | reverse complement strand
CGAACGGCTTCAATCAGAGAACGGTGTTCCGACGTGAGCTCGGCCTTATCAAAACCAAACAGAATGAGCGAATACCGGTCGATTGTCTTGTCCTGTGAGCCACTCCGCTGCTTCTGATCGATCGTCACTTCGTTGACTGGAAGGACCTTCATTTCTGATGGAACGACACGACCAGTTGTATCGCGCGCAACAAGCATGTACTCAATCGTACGAGCTCCTACAGGAATGTACATTTCCTGCTCGGCCACACGCCAGTCGACTGACGGAGGAAGAGCTGTCTCGCCATAGAAGGTCTTGATCAACCGTTCGTCTTCGGAAATGAAGACAGTCCATGAGGCAATTGGTACCTGCGGGTCGATCGATGGAGTGAAGCGAACGCCTGCTGGCGAAAAGACACGCATCGTGTCACTCGATACAACAGGCGCTAGAATAGACGCATCCGATGATGCGAGTTCGACGCGACGGTTCTCTGCGCGACCCTCCGCATCTGTTGTCGACGAAGGATTTGACGGTGCTTCGCGACGTTCGATCGTGATACGCGAACGATCAATTCCCCACGTCGACACCAAGTATGAACGAACACTCTCGGCACGAGCCTCGCCCTGTGAACGTTGCGTAGCCTCGGGCATGAGCTCATCAGCACCAGCAAATCCAGTAAGCGTCAGGGTTGCAGAAGGCTTCTCCTGCATGCGCTTACCCACGATGTTGAGCACCTGATGGTAGGTCACCATCGCATCAAGATTGTAGAAGTTGTCGAGTGAATAGCGATCAACTTGTTCGGAATTCAGCGGCGAATAGCGATCAGGAATCGTCAGAGACTTTTCATCGAAGAAGACGTACGGGAGCAGCGGTCGAATACGTGTTGATGCAAACTGCTCAATCTTGATTGCTTGTTCGCCAGTGCGCGTTCCATCTTCAGCAATACCCGCAGCAGTGACCGAAGGAATGAATGATACGTTCGTCTGGCCTCGAATCGGGAGCGGTGTGCGACGTGCCACATCAAAGAGCTGGAATGCATCGAGCGAGTCGACTGCTGAAGGTGGAATCAGCGATACGGAGAGACCTGCGCGTAGGTGGCTGATGGTCCATGAAATGTTGTCGACAATACTGAATGGTGCAAAGGTGTAATACACTTCCGGACTGATGAACATCGTCCGATTTGCATTAAGCGGGAGATCGTACGAAGCACCGACTGTGAACGACAGTCCAACAGAGCTTACGAACGGGAGATCGCCGCCGGTTTCGTTCCGTGTGCGACGGCCGGTCTCGAACGTGGCATTCGCGGGCTGAAGCATTGTCTCCTTCTGCTCAAAGGTCGAGGAGATTCGATACGCTGCTAGGATACCAGCCCGGAGAGCAAACTCTGGCGTGATGCGATATCCGATAAGTGGCTCAGCACCAATCTGTGCAAATGACGATGTCAGCGAGTGCTCGATTTCAGCCGTTGTCTGCGCCCCACCGGCAGTAATGATCGGTAGGGATTGACGTGATGTCATTGTACCAGAGAAACCGCCGTAGTGTAGACGAATATCCATGAACAGATTCGTCTCAATAGGCGAGAGGTACGTAAGGCCACCAAAGATGCCTGACCCAGTGCCACCTGTGAATTCCGGACAACAGTTCGGTACGCCAGGAATGGCACCAAATGACGCGGCGTGCATGTCGTAGGTATAGTTGCCAAAAAGGCCAACGCGCTGTTGATCAGACGAAGACTGTGCCACAATGCACATAGACGAGAGGATCGCCGTAGCGACGAGTGCGATGCAATGCTTCATTATCGTACTACCTCCATGCGTTCGACAATTCGTTGTGATGGGGTGGAGAGAACCACGTAGTACGAACCGTTTGGTATCACACTCACATCAAGTGGCACAAACCATGTGCCGGGGGAGAGATTCCTGTCGACCAACGTTTGGACAACACGTCCTGCTACATCGACGAGCTCAACGCGGGTGTATCCAGGTTCGATTGTCGATACATACACGGTGGTTGTTGAGCGAACTGGCATTGGAGCAATCTGAATCCCGGTTGCAAGCTCGGTGTTTCTGAACAACCGTGCTCCACCTTGATAACAGATGTCCGTGAGAGACACACGGCCAGCAACAGTGCTGATCTCGAGCGTATCGCCGAGGATCAGCGAGTCGACGCTGATGATGCCAACAGTATCGTTACCCCACGATGTGGTGAATTGCAACGTTGTGGCGAGCGAGTCCGACTGAGGAATTGGAATTGTAACGGGAATGAGGCGCGAACCATCCGGCTCGAACGTTCCTTGCGGTGTAGTACCAGTTGGTGTGAGGATCGTGCCATTCGTACGAAGAACAGCGCCGATCGATGTCACAGGTGTACGATCGAAGTTGACACGATTGGAGAGGTAGACGGGTACACCAACTTGTTGTCCGATGCGTGTCTGAACCGAACCAATACGAAGGGTTGCGCCGATGTAGCTCTTCACGCTCGCGCGCAGCAGCAGTTGCTCCGTTGTACCACAGATGGAGTCAGTAAATGTGTACGACTCTTGGTAGACTGTTCCGGCTGTGCCGCCAAGGAAGCGTACGGTAAGGTTAGACCGTTCGCCTGGTTGCGTTACCTCTGGCGTAATCGACTCAATGCGGAATCGTCCGATCGTTACCGATGTTCGTGGCCAGCGCAGCGCAACCGTGCCTGTGTTGAGCAGCAGAATACGCTCGATGAGCTCTTGTCCTTCACGAACGTTTGCGAAGTCGACAAGTGTGCGTGAGAGTTCAAAGCCGACACTGTCGCGACGTGCGCTGATCTGCGTGACGCTGCGTCCGTTAGGTGCGTTAATCGCACTCGAAGAAACAACAACACGTGCGTCCTTCACACCGTTCTTGAGTGGAGTAAACGCTACAGTGAATGTCTTCTTTTCACCAGGTTCAACGCGGATAGGGAGTGGTTCAGACGTAACGGAAAACTCGGCTGCATCGGCCCCTTCAACACCGATGCTGAAAATCTGCATCGATGCTTGACCGTAGTTGTTGACCGAAATCTCTTGCGATGGAATCGTGACGTTACATGGATTGGTTGAGAACAGCACGGTAGGTGTCACAGAGATACGCCCATCGCCCGAGCCTTCACCGTAGAGGCGCACACGAAGTGGCTGTCCCGACGTAGGTTGACATTGCAGTTCGCACGCATACCGTCCGAACTCGGTTGGTTCGAAGCGCACCGTAATTGTTCGCGCCTGACCTGGCTGGAGCGTAAATGAACCACCACCGTTGATGACGCGGAATTGCGTCGACTGTGGACCAACCAGCGTTGTTGTATTAATGGACACCGAGCCTGATGCGCTTGATGGCACGCGAATCGTGATGTTTGTGTCGACAATGGCTTGGTTCGCGATTCGTCGGCCAAAGTCGATGACCACCGGACCATCTAGTGCCGGAGTCGAACCGTTGCCTGTGATTCTGACGCGAACTGTACCTGTGCCAGTGACCACGTCCATATCAGCTGAGCGCGGGCCAATCTGGGTAGGTACGAATGAAACGTTTACCGATAGTGGGGCAGACGTAGTAACCGAGTCTGGAAGCACTGGCGTGCACAACTCGAAGTCGCGAGTATCGCCACCTACAATTGAAGCACCGAGGATCACGAGCGGACTTGATCCTTGGACAGTGACCGCAGTAGCCAACTTGTCAGCGCCGGATCCCAATGCTACACTGCCCATGTCAATCGTAGCTGCGGATGCTGTTCCGCCGAGAACCTGGAAGTTGCCGTTCGAGATATCGAGCACCGTGCCGATGCCTTCAAGTTGCCAGATGCGTGCAGTCTGATCTGTCGACGCAGTTACGAGGCGACGTCCATCGCTGCTTAAGCGGGCACCATAGAGGATTCCCTGGTGGCCGGCCAACGACGATTGCAGCGCGAGCGTTGATGCATTGTAGATCTTAGCAGTACCGTCGCCACCAGCAGATACGAGCGTTGAGCCATCTGGAGCGTACTGGAGCGCGAGAATTGAACCAATTACTGCTTCAGCTGAGGCAATGAACGATCCATCAGCGGCTGAGAATGTGGAGACAATGAAATCTGTTCCACCACTCGAAACACGTTGACCATCAGGAGAGATTGCCACAGCATAGATCTTTCCTGTGCGACCGAGCGTTGCGCACGTTGCTGTGACTTCGAGATTTGATGCGTCACGAACAGTTGTCTGCGTTCCTTCAGCTACTGCAAGACGCTGTCCGTTTGCGGAAACACTTAGCGCATGAACGGGACCGGCATCGACAACCTTTGTCAAGAGTGATTTCCAGTCAGATGTGCTGTATACCTGCAGCGTGCGAGCAGAACCCACGTAGAGCTTTGAGCCATCAGGTGAGAACGCTACACTGTATCCCTGGCTTTCCAGAGGGAGCGTTGCGATACGATCCCCAGTTGTGTAGTCCCAAATACGAACCGACCCATCGAACGATGCTGATGCAACGTAGGTTGTGCCTGGCATCACTGCCAGACCCCATACCCAGTTGAGATGCACGCCGACAATTCGTTCCTGAAGGCCAGTGCTTGCATCCCACAACCGAACAGTACCATCATGTCCGCCTGTAATGACATGCTTGTTGTCAGATGTGAACACGGATGCATAGACGGGGCGAACATGACCGCGGAGGATCGTAATGTTCTTCTCGTTGATCATCGTGCGCGACACTCGGATGCGTCCCTGTGCTGTGACCTCAGGTCCAGCTTGCCAGTCATAACGCAAGCCTGTTGCTGCTTCCGCAATCGGACGCCATGAGTTACCACCATTTGTGCTGAACTCAATACGAACCGGATCCTGCGGCAGCACATTTGTCCATGTGATTGGTAAGGTACGTCCAGCTAACACAGACTCACCACCGTTTGGTGACTTCAGCGTGAGAACCTCACCGCGAAGGGGCGAACCACCTCGAAGTGAGATCACCATTGGATCGCACGAGGTCGACGTCAATGTTAACGTTCCGTAGACGCCGTCGGATGACGTCGCATCGTACTCGATCACTAACGTCGCATCCGAACCAGGCTGCAGCGTAAGCGGGAGAGATGGTCCGCCTACAAACGTGAATGCAGTGGATGAAAAGGTCCAGCTCGAAATCGTGATTGGTAGGACTTGTGTGGAGAGCGTGACAACGCGTGTGACCTTCGACCCTCCTGCAGGTTGACCGAAGTCGATACCTTGGGTGGAGGAGAGCAAGCGTGGGATCGACGCCTCTGGAGCAGTGTATGCTAGTGCTCTCGTAACCGTACCAACAGTCATACCCACGGAACGAAGTCCGCCACATCGCTCGTTGGATTGCCACGAAATCGTACAGCCTGGCAGTCCCTTCGCATCTGCTACAAATGCTCGTGCATAGGCGATTGCATCAGCATTCGTTGTGATGTTCTCTGTCCACGCGCCTCCACTTGAGTCAGCGAGACGACGAAGGTCTTGTGTGAGCGCACTGCGCATTCCAATCACGTATACGCGAATGCCGAACGTGCGTGCTGTACCGAGCGCCGATACCACGTCGAACGATGGAGCGCCGTCAGTCATGAGCACAAGCGCACGTGCATTACGAGCATTCTGAAGGTGGATCAAGCCACCCATTGGTTGCGACAACAACCCCGTGGTCAGCTGGATGCCAGCCGAGCTGCGTACGTTGTCGACCACTGTGCCGTAGGTTGTCTTATCCGTTGATAGACCGTAGGCGAGATTCGCTTGGGCATCCATCGTCATCAATCCGATTTCGTCACCTGTCGAAGCCAGAAGCGCGCTAACACTACGAGCGGCGTTCTTCATGAGGTCCATCGACGATGGGTTGCCCGCCGCGGTGGATGCTGAAGCGTCGATGGCAACCAAGAGACTAAGGTTGCGACCTTGACTCGACGGATTGCAGGAGATCGTTGCTGCTACCTGCGCGCCGTTCTCCGTTACCACCACAGACCCATCTGCCAGCGCCTGGGGCTGTCCCGTGGCGTCTAACGCGATCACACGAGCAGAGATGGCGGGAGCGTTAGCAGGGTTCACGCGAAGTGGAATCACTGTTTGAGCTTGTGAAGCGAGCGTTCCAGTTAGGAGTATGCTCAAAACGACCAATAGCGTACTCGTACGTCTACAGCGCATATGTCCTCCGATGCGGCAATAAAGATGGTTCTCGTGCAGCGAGAATCACCACAATGATACCACAAATCGGCAGGAACGGCAGGGGTTACTTTACAGTGTTGATAAGCTCTATAATCACTGTTCGATTGTATGCGCGACCTTCGGGAAGTGCGTTGTCGAATCTGGCGTCAACTTCCCCTGAGCCCACGATTGTAGGTGCCGATACCTGCAACAATCGGGCAACCTCACGGGCGCGTCGCAGCGACAATTCTGCGTTGTATTCACGCGACCCCATTACATCGGTCGCACCGATGATTCGGACTTGTGTCGAAGGAGTAATCCTCGAGCGAATCAATGTTAGCAGGCGTGCATTTGCTCCGGTTACGGTGACATCGTTGAAGTCGAAGAGAATGAGCTGGTAACGCTCGATCTGGGTTGCGCCGAGGTTTTCAACACGACCCTTCGACACTGAAGAGACCTCTACGGGCAGGCTTACACGTGCGTCAGCCGACTGTCCGACGCTGTCAGTCGCAGCGATGCTTGCAATCATCGGTTCGTCAGTGAATGCAGCTATGTCAGCTTCTCGAAGGTCAACCAGTAGTGTATCAACGGGCACCTTTACGCGCTCGCTCCTGGCTAGTACTCGCGAGCCCTGCCGAACCTCGACGACTGCAGATGTGATCGGAACTGCAGACGTCACGCTCGATAGAACACGATACGTAGATGGCGTTACAGAAACATCCGTCGAACCAAGGGTCAACGGCGCAAGGATCCCAGGATATGCTGAGGTGATTTCAGCTCGCCTGTTCTCGTCAATTGCAAGCTTACTCTCGGAGGTATCCGACGCCGTCGTCATCTTTTGTGGCACTGCACGAACCTGCAGATCGATGCGATCAACCGACACGCCGAGCGAGACAAGGATGTCGCGGACAGTCTCAGCACGAGCACGCGCGAGAACGAGGCCTTGGTCGTTGGCATTGCCAGCAGTTGTCCCTGTAACCGTGATCTTGGCCCCAGGCGTGCTCATAATTCGTTGGGCGATCACATACAGCTCAGCATGCACGGCTTCACGGGGCTGGAGGCGCATGGTATCCTGCTGAGCTCGCGCGATTCCTCGACGATACCGCTCGGGAAGAGCAGACTCTCCAGTTTCGAAGTACACATGTCCAAGCATTGGGTGCAGCGTTGTCACCTTTGTCTGCTCAACGCGTACAGCTTGTCCGGGACGCTCAGTACCATTACCATCAACCCCTACAATTTGTACACTCACACTCGGTGGTGTAAACGCAATAACAGGCGGAGGTGACGGTGGCGGTTGGATTTGCTGCAAGACGGGTGTGGTGTCGATCGGCTGATCGAACTGCCAACCGAACGCAACGCCGAGGCGTACCTGCGTGACATTCCATGTCACGCCACTGGCTACACCAGTGAGAGGAACATGGATGGAGAGTTCAGGTGCGAGAAAGGAGCTTCGGCCCCTGCCAACAGGGAGCACATATCGAAGTCCTGCAATTGCCGTGGCACGAAGTGTTGCTGCCTCTGGAATGTCTGCCTTCGTATCGACCCAGACGCGATCATCGCCGAGAAACGAGCCGTAGTCAGCTGGCTCGACGAGGGTCTCGGTTTGATGAAATGCGTGCGTAAGAACGAGTCCAGCACGAAATCCAGCCATCAGATCAAGTGCACCTCCGATGCGATAGGCAAGAAGGGGCTCAATGCCAATACTGAAGAGTGATGCGTCAATGTCGTGCTGGAACAGTGCGTCGACAACACGTGCTGTATCGCGCAAGTCCGCAACAAACGACGGCTCTTGATCAGACAGCATACCCGACTCTGAAGATGCGGTTACGCGTCCGAGGAGTGTGAGTGATGGCGAGAGATTCCAACCATACCATGCACCAGCATACCAGGACATCCCAGAGCCTCCCGTGAACTCCGGACAGCACGATGGATACGACCCCAGCTTGGAGAATTGAGCGCTGTGAAGATTGTACGCACCACCAGCAAGAATGCCAGCTTCCTGCGTGCGCTGCGCTGATAGCGACACGGACGCAGCGAGTGCGACGATGCAGAGGATGGTCCGTGGGAGACGTGGCATAGGTGCGAACATACTAGAATGTCGAGTCAGTTAGCAGTGGTTGCACCGCTGGGAAACGTGACAGTGCTATTGGGCAGACGGACAGAGGTCGGCGATCGGACATACGCCACACTGCGGTCGTCGTGCAATACACGTCCTGCGTCCATGGGTGATGATGCTGTGATTCATCGCATTCCAACGCTCCGAATCCAGCAGCTTCATGAGCTCGAACTCAATTGCTACCGCATCCGTAGTGGTAACCATGCCAAGCAAGTTCATGATGCGCGTTACGTGCGTATCGACGGTGATACCGGGGATGTTGAAGCAATTCGAGAGCACGCAGTTTGCGGTCTTGCGTCCAACACCAGGAAGCGTCACAAGCTCGTCGAGTGTCATCGGTACTTCTGCGTGATAGTGCTCGATGAGTCGCTGACAGCATGCTTGAATGTTCTTTGCCTTGTTGCGGTAAAAGCCAGTCGAATGAATGTCCTGCTCCAACTCCTCCACAGGAACCTGCACGTAATCTGTCGGGGAGCGGTACTTCGCAAACAGGGATTTCGTGACGACATTCACGCGTTCGTCTGTGCACTGCGCAGAGAGGATGGTTGCGATCAACAGCTCGAATGGCGTCGTGAAGTCGAGTCCGACCCGTGCATCGGGATAGGCAGATGCCAGTCGATCAAGAATCAAGGCAAGGCGCTCACGCTTATTTGCGCGGGATTCACGTCGTGCCATACGTCACCGTTAATGCATCGGGGCTATCCCGATGGTAGATGTATGTTGGGTGATCGGTCTGCGCAATCATGATGCCTTTCGTTGATGCGCGCTCGAAGAACAGCGCATCCTCGGCATAGGGCACAAGGTCAAATCCACCAATGTCGGCGAAGACACTCCGACGCACAACGAAGGTGCCGCCAACAACGCATTCGGAAAGATGGATCTTCACCGTAGGATCGTTCTTGTCAATCACGTATTCATCGCCGATAATCAGAACTCCACCATGCAGGAGCTGGATGGCTGGATACGATAGCAACATTTGCCGACGAGAGGAGAGATGCTCAGGTGCGTATTCGTCGTCGCTATCGAGAAATGTCACAAATAACCCGGATGCTTCCGTGATCCCTGTATTCCTCGCACGAGCCGATCCACCGTGGCCTTGTCGAATGTAGCGTATACGGCGATCCATTGCTCCGTACTTTTGCACGATATGTTCCGTGTCATCTGTCGATCCATCGTCTACAACCAGCAATTCCCAATCCGATTCCGACTGCGCTCGCAGGGAATCAATTGCCCGTGGTATCAACGCAGCGCGTTGGTAGGTGCACATGATGATCGAAAAGAAGGGGACATTCATATGGGACGAAACTACGCACATCCAGCGGCATGCGTCGTGTCAGGGGGCTTGCAATGACACCGATTGATTTTTGGACAACCTGTGGTGCGAACGGAGTGGTGCTCGATAAGGCGCAGGTTGATGCGCTCGAGCGCTACCACAACGAACTCAAGTATTGGAATCAACGCGTGAACATGATTTCACGTAAGGATGAAGACAACATTTGGGATCACCACATTCTTCACTCGCTGATGCTGTTGAAGTATGTAAAGATTCAACAAAAGGCGCGCGTCCTGGATGTTGGCACCGGTGGGGGCCTGCCTGGCATTCCTGTGAAGATCGCACGTCCCGACATCAAGCTCTTGATGGTTGACTCAATCAAGAAGAAGGTGTCGATGACAAGTATGTTCGCGCAGCATACCGACCTCAAGGATGTCTCAGCACTCTGCGCTCGCGTCGAAGATCTTGTCAACGACCCAAACTATCGCAGCGGGTTCGACGTTATAATCTCCCGTGCCGTCGCCAAAACCGATCTACTCATCACGTGGGTGCGCCCCCTGATGAAACCAACAACTGTATGCGCGTTCCTCAAAGGGGGCGACTTGTCGGAAGAGATCGCTGAGGCGAAGGCGCATCATCCGGGACTGATTGTTGAAGTGCACGATCTCGACGTATTTGGTGTGTCCTGGTTTCGTGAAGATCAAAAGAAGGTTGTCGTGTGTCGATTCGCGTCGTAACCATCCTGACGTATGTGTCCATGCTTCTCCTGTGTGTTGATCACGCAGGGGCGCAGGTACGCATGCCTGGACGCACGCAGCAGGTAGCAACACCGCCACCACCACCGCAGAATCAATCTGCAATCAAGCTGGCACGTGTGAAGTACTCGGGTGGAGGTGATTGGTATAACGACCCAAGCGCAGAGATCAATCTGTTGCGCTATGTCCGAACGCACACGTCCATCAATGTTGATCCCGTCTACGAATACGTTGACCTATCAACGGACAATGTGTTCCTGTATCCTGTGTTGTTCATGACAGGGCACGGCACGGTGAACTTTACTGAGTCGGAAGTACGAAACCTGCGTGCGTATCTCGAGAACGGTGGATTTCTCTACATCGACGACGATTACGGGATGGATGCATCAGTTCGGAAGGAGTTGAAGCGGGTGTTCCCTGAACAGGAACTCCGCGAACTTCCGTTCGATCATCCGCTGTATCATGCTCACTTCGACTTTCCGAACGGACTCCCCAAGATCCACGAGCACGATGCGAAGCCCCCTCAGGGATTTGGTCTATTCGCTGGTACTCGGCTGTGTGTGTTCTACACCGTAGAAACAAATCCGAGTGATGGTTGGGCAGATCCTGATGTCCATCATGATCCTCCGGAAAAGCGCGAAGCTGCACTGAAGATTGGAACGAATATCATTGTCTATGCACTCCGCCAGTAATCATCCATCCCGC
>Ga0078894_10004244_pt1 | contig 10945 bp, 8 predicted proteins | sample LauGreSu1BDMLBSD_2_FD_67506 | JGI IMG/M metagenome (GOLD analysis project Ga0078894, IMG submission 67506) | Freshwater lake microbial communities from Lake Michigan, USA - Su13.BD.MLB.SD (version 4) (version 4) | ecosystem: Environmental > Aquatic > Freshwater > Lake | place: Lake Michigan, USA... | reverse complement strand
GCTGCCCGCTCCACCGTCTCGGCCACTCCTTCCCGCCCCGTCGGCACTCACGCAGAGTGGGGCCTAGCCGAAAATCGTGGTCGGATCAGACGGGCCGGTGGAGAAGCCGCTCGCAGAGGCCGATTTGGTTGTCCGCCCAGCGTTCAGCCGAGTAGGCCGCGGCGGCATGGCGGATCTCGCGGCCCATCGCGGCGAGGTGGTCATGGGAGTGATGCATCCTCTCGAGTGCCCGGCGGCAGGCATCGATGTCGTCGGTGGGAATGACGAAGCCCGTGTGGTAGTCGCGGACAAGTTCGACGCCGGCCCCGCAGTCCTGGCTGCAAATCACCGGGAGCCCGGCTGCTGCCGCTTCGACGATCACCTGACCCCACGGCTCGACGCGGCTGGGGAGGATGAACACACCCGATTCACGAAATACGCGCCCGAGGTCGGATGGCTGGAGGAACCCGCGGTTGTCGATCCCTTCGACTCCGGCGAGGAGTGATTCGAGGGGACCGGCGCCGCAGGTCGTCAGCGGCCATGGGGAATCGACCCGGCTGCGATAGTCCCGATAGGCGGCGACGAGCACGTCGATCGCCTTGGCCGGGACGTAACGGCCGACGAACAGAAAGCGTTTAGGCCATGAAGCATCCTCAAACCGCGGTGCACCTGCTGCCCGGAATCCTTCGTAGTCGATCGCGTAGAGGAGCCGGGCGACCTTCCTGCCGGGAACCCCCCAGGACCGCATGACCTGATAGCCACGGTCGCCAGGCACGTTGACGGCATCGACCCGCCCGAGAAGCCTACCGATCCGCAGGGGGGCGAGTCGCTGTCGCCAGGTGAAGCGGAGGGCGGTGTCAGCGGTCATCACGAACTTCGCTCCACGGAGTCGCGGGTCGTGAAGCAGGCTCACATACGGCTTGTGGGCCCATCCGGCAAAGATCACGACATCGGGACGCGACTCGACCACGACGTCCCGGACCTTGCCGACGTCGGCTCGCTCCGACTCCGACAGGACACGGGGAGTGAGATTGCGGAACAGGCCGGGATCGAAGGGCGCGATCGGGGAGGGGGCCCAGTGGATCAGCGTGACCTCGAGCCCCGGACGACGGGCGAGTTCATTGATGCAGGCAGCGAGGTATCCTGAAGGCTCGGTCCAGCAGTACGTGATGTTCATCGCGGGAGTTTAAGGCATGTTCATCCCACCGGCCAGCGTTCCGCCACGCGGAGATCTGCCGCCGGGATGCCGGGCTTTTGAATCGAGAAGCTCGCTCGCCTGGCTGCAAAGGATCCTCGCGAGAGCCCTTCCACGGGCGGCCGACGCCGGGAGCACGGTTGCATGAGACCTCCGCAGCCGTCGGCATGCGCCGCCCTTCCACGGGTGCTCCTCGTGTCGAGCACGCTCGAGGATGACGGAGGGGTCCCTGTCTGCGTCGGGCAGTTGGCCGAGGCGCTGGCCGGGATCGGGGTGCCAGTCGGCGTCGTCGGCCAGCATGCCGGCCCATTGGCCGCGGTCATCGACGGAGCAGCGCGAGGATCCGGGGTTGAGGTGGAGGGAGTGCGCGAGCTGTGGCATCCCCTCGGGCAGTGGCGTGCCGCCGCTCGTGTTCGATCACTCGTTCGGCAGGCCGCCACACGGGCCCGGTCGGAAGGACGCGACTTGGTCGTCCATCTCCACGGAGTGTGGGTGGCACCCGTACTCGCTGCGGGGCATGTGGCGATGGATGTCGGCGCGACGCTCGTCGTTTCGCCCCATGGCATGTTGCGTCGCGAAGCGTTGTTCAAAAGTCCGCTGCGGAAGCGTGCCGTGTGGGAGGTTTGCCTGCGGCGGCTCCTCGTCGCCGCCGACACGCTCCACGTGACCTCGCCGCGCGAAGGGGAGGATCTCGCCACGCTCCTTCCCGGCAGTCATCCGGTCCTCGTGCCGCTCGGGGTCGTTCCCCCTCCGGACGCCCAACGTGCGCGCTCGCAAGGGCGACTCCGGCGGGCCGGATACCTCGGGCGGATCCTCCCAATCAAGAATCTCGATCTCCTTCTGCGTGCCTGGAGCGCCGTTCGGCCCCGAGGGTTGGCGACTGTCGATCGATGGCCCCGGTCCCGCCGACGTGACCGCCGGCCTCCGGGAACTCGCGGAGCGCCTCGGCATCGGTGCCGATGTCGACATCGGTGGTCCCGTGCCGATGAGTCGCCTCGGGGAGCACTTCGCGGCGCTCGACCTGTTCGTCCTGCCGTCACGTTCTGAGGCGTTCGCTCTCACCGTGGGGGAGGCGCTCGCAAGCGGTGTCCCGGCGGTCGTCACCACCGAGGCTCCCTGGGGGGGCGTGGAGACGCATCGATGCGGGTGGAGCGTGCCGCCGACGCTCGCCGGATTGACCGATGCGATCGCTCACGCGACCGCGTTATCGGCGGCGGACCTCGCATCGATGGGGCAGCGGGGGCGGGCCTGGGTCCGCGACGACTACGCCTGGAAGGAAATCGCCAGGCGGCATCTGACGCAACTCTACGACGTGCCTGTCCCTTGGTGATCGTTCCCGAAAGCGGAGTCGCTGCCGCCGCGCCGCGGAGTTCACGGGGGCGGTTGCTTTTTCACCCACGGGGGGCGATTCTTCACAAGACTTTTCCGCCATTCCCACGGAGCCGCTATGAATCTCCGCCGCGCCGTGATCACCGCAGCCGGAAAGACCCCTCAAGAGCATCCGCTCCAGCGGCTCGTCGATCGTGACGGCGTCGTCCGTTCGGCGCTCGGCATCATCGTGGACGAGGCCTTGGCGGCCGGAGCCGACGAGATCGCCGTCGTTGTCCGTCCCGGAGACGAAGCGGCTTTCCTTGCCGCCGTCGACCGCCGCCCGGGACGGCTGGAAATGATTCCCCAGCACGAGCCCAACGGCTACGGGGCCGCCGTACTCGCCGCCCGGGCATTCGTCGGTGACGAGCCCTTCCTCCACTTCGTCGGCGATCACCTCTACGTCAGCGACGTCCCGGCAAGATGCGCCGAGCAACTCGTCGAGACGGCGCGGCGGGAAAACTGTGCCGTGTCGGCGGTGCAGCCAACCAGGGAGAATATGCTTCCCTGGTTCGGTGCCGTCGGCGGGCGCCGCGTCGCCCACGCCGCTCGCCTCTACGAGATCGACACCGTCCTCGAGAAGCCGACGCCGACGCAAGCGGAGCAGGAACTCGTGGTGCCCGGACTGCGTGCCGGTCACTATCTCTGTTTCTTCGGCATGCACGTCCTCACGCCTGCGATCTTCGAACTGCTGGCGACGGCGGACGAGGCCGGTCGCCGCAATCTTTCGGGCGCACTTTCTCGCCTCGCGCGGCAGGAACGATACCTCGCCCACCAGGTGGAGGGTGCCCGCTACGACCTCGGCCTCCCCTATGGTCTGCTCACGGCGCAGTTGGCCCTAGCGCTTTCCGGCCGTGACCGCTCCCATGTCCTCGCCCAGATCGTCGAACTCCTCGCCAGGCAACCGAAGATGTCATGAGCAGGCTCGTCACGATCATCACCGCAGCCGACCAGACGACACGCGACCGCTCGGTCGAAGGAGCCTGCCGGGGTGCGGAAAGTGCGGAACTCCTCGCCGAGGCAGCGGCCCTCGACGCCTTTCGCAGGGATTGCCCGAATCTCTACCGACGCGTTCGGGCGCTGTTCTTCCTGGCTTCGATCCACCGCTACCATCTTCCCGCCTCGATCGAGGATTCCGCCGCGACGGCCGGGCTGATTCCCCCGTCGGCGGTCCATCATCTACTCGGTCGGCGATTCGAAGAGGCGATCGATGTCCTCCTCGCGCGGCAGCAGATCGAGGGGCCGTCAGCCGCGCTGTCGAGCGCCCTCGCTTCGGCCTATCGGGAACTTGGGCTCCAGACGCTCGCCAACCAGGTCCGGCAGTCGGTGCGATCGCTCCGTGGCAATCAATGGATGTTCCGGGTCGGCCACCCGGACGACCACCCGCTCCGCATCCGGCCGGAACTGCTCCGGCGCGGCGTGCCCGGGGCGGCCACGCCGTTCCCGCTTCTGAAAGAATCGACGCCCGTCCGCATGGATCTTTCGCATGCCGGGTGGAGCGACATCTTCTTTCTGGGGATGGATTGTCCGGAAGCGGCCCGCGTCCTCAATGTCTCGGTCGATCTCGGGGTGCACCTGCGTGACGCGGTTCCCCGACCACCGGTAGAGGTCTTCCTCCGGGTGATCGATGAACCGCTGCTGCGGCTGACGAGCATCGATCTCGATGCCACGGCGGATATCAGCGAACTGGGGGAGGTGTTCGACTTCGGACGCGACCATCTCGGGTTGCTCAAGGCAGCGGTTATCGCCGCCGGAATCGTACCTCCGGGGATCGAAGGATCGGGGGAGTCGTTGGCGAATGTCCTCGCAGCCGTCGTCGGCGTGGGGCACGGCCTGGAACTCGTCAGTTCCGTCAACGGAATCCCGAAGGGATCGCGTCTGGCGGTCTCGACGAACCTGCTCGCGGCACTCATCAGTGTCTGTATGCGAGCCACCGGGCAAGCCCGCTCGCTCACCGGGGGGCTCGATGAGACGGAGCGCAGGCTCGTGGCAGCGCGGGCGATTCTCGGCGAGTGGCTCGGCGGCAGCGGTGGAGGCTGGCAGGATTCCGGCGGCGTGTGGCCGGCAGCGAAGCTGATCCGCGGGGTGGTCGCCGCCGAGGGGGATCCGGAGTACGGTGTCAGCCGGGGGCGTCTGCTCCCCCGGCACGACCCGGTGCCTCTCGGGGTCGATCTCCAGGAGTCGCTCGTTCTCGTCCATGGAGGGATGGCCCAAAACGTCGGACCTATCCTGGAGATGGTGACGGAGAAGTATCTCCTCCGCAGCGACGCGGAATGGGTGGCGCGGATCGAGGCCGGCGAGGTGCTCGACGAAATCATCGCCGGCCTCACCGCGGGCGACGCAAGGAGGATCGCCGCCGCCACGACACGCAATTTCACCGGTCCGCTGCGGACGATCATCCCGTGGTCGAGCAATGCCTACACCGAGGCGCTCATCGATGCGGTTCGGGCCCGCTTCGGCGATCGATTCTGGGGGTTTTGGATGCTCGGCGGCATGTCGGGGGGTGGGATGGGATTCATTTTCGATCCATCCGCCCGTCTCGAGGGGCAGGAGGCCCTGGCCGGCATCATGGCGGCGACGAAACGCCGGTTCGAACATGGGCTGCCGTTCGCCATGGAACCGGTGGTCTACGACTTCACCGTCAATGACCGCGGCACATGGTGCGAACTCCGTGAAGGTCCCGAGGCCCTCATGCCGGCGCCCTATTACGCGCGTGTGGTGCCGGGGTTGCTGCGGACGGCACGGCCGGAATTGACGGAGTCGAGGCGCAGCGAGCTCGACGCGTTCGGGGCAGCTTGCCGGTCGCGGCCCGAACTGGCCGGCATGGTGCACACCCTCTTCGATCGACTGTTCCCTTCCGGCGGCGCCGCGCAAACCACCACGCGTGATCTCCGCAAGGCGCTCGAGTCGCTCGGTTTCGACGACATGGAGCACGAGCAGATTCGTGCGGATTTGCGGAGCGGGCGGATCGGCCTGGCGCAGAATCGGCTTCCCGCTTCGACAACGATCGAGGATGTCGCCGATGACGACGTGGAGTGGGTCGCCAGCACGGCGTCTGCCGCGGCGTCGGGAGCGAGGGAGCTGGGCCTCGAGGCTTTGGCCCGCGGCGAGGCGGCGGTCGTGACGCTCTCGGCCGGGATCGGAAGCCGATGGACGCAAGGCGCTGGAGTGGTGAAGGCGCTCCATCCGTTCTGCCGCCTCGCCGGCGGCTGGCGGACGTTCCTCGATGTCCACGTCGCCAAGACGCGACGCATCTCGCGATTGGCCGGCGTGGCCCTGCCCCACGTGGTCACCACGAGCCACCTCACCCACCGGCAACTCGAGGCAGCCGGCCTGCCGGTGATCCTCTCGCCCGGAAGGGCGGTGGGGCTGCGGTTGGTGCCGATGGTCCGTGACCTGCGCTTCGCCTGGGAAGAGACGTCGCGGCAGGTGCTCGACGAGCAGCGTGAGAAGATGCGCGACAGCGTCCAAGCCGCGCTCGTCGGCTGGGCGGAGCGTGTGGGGGAGGGGAGCGACTACACCGACAACGCGCTGGCGCAGTGCCTCCATCCGGTCGGTCATTGGTACGAGATCCCGAACATGCTCCGCAACGGGGTCCTCGCCGGTTTGTTGCGAGAGCGCCCGCGGCTGCGGTGGCTGATGCTCCACAACATCGATACCGTCGGCACCGACCTCGATCCGGCGATCCTCGGGCGCCACATCGCCGGGGGGGCCACGCTCGGTGTCGAGGTGATCCCGCGGCGGATCGAGGATCGCGGCGGCGGTTTGGCCAGGGTGAATGGCCGGCCACGCCTCGTCGAGGGGCTGGCGATGCCACGCGAGGAGGACGAATTCCGGCTGCGGTTCTACAACTCCGCCACCATCTGGATCGACCTCGACGCGTTGCTCGCCATTTTCGGACTCGCGCGGGGCGACGTGGTGGCCGCCGGTGACGGTGAGGCTGGTGCCATCGCGAGAGTCGCTGCGGCGATCCGCGCCGTCGCCGCACGGATGCCGACGTATGTCACGCTCAAGGATGTCAAGAAGCGATGGGGACACGGCCAGGAAGACGTCTTCCCGGTGGCGCAGTTCGAGAAGCTTTGGGGGGACATGACCGCCCTGCCGGAGGTCTCCACCCGGTACTTCGTCGTCCCCAGGGTACGGGGGCAGCAACTCAAGGACGTGGCCCAACTCGACGGCTGGCTGCGGGACGGCTCGGCTGCCGCCGTCGAGGCCATCGGCGACTGGACATGACCGGTCAGCGGGGCTTTTTCCGAGCTTCCTGCCCGCCGTGCGGCCGTGCGGCGGGGGTCGCTCTCGCCCCGTCGCCCCATCTGCTACGCTCGCGGCCATGAGTCGATCCGAGCCCACGCCCCACCCGCTGTCCATCTGGGTCGTGAACCCGTTCGACGACATCCCCGGTGAGGGGCTGCCGCCGTTGCGTTTCTGGACGTTGTGCAGGGTGCTCGCCGGCAGGGGGCACGATGTCACGTGGTGGACGGCCGATTGGAGCCATCGACGCAAGGCTCCGCGCCGCCCTGTGCCACGGGTGGTCGAGGACGAGGAGGGTTTCGGTGTTCGGCTCGTGCCGGTCAAGCCCTACCACCGCAACGTGACGCTCGCCCGGCTACGGAGCCACCGTGACTACGGTCGGAATCTCGAACGCCAGGCGACCGCCGCGGTCGCCTCGGGGACGCTCGAGCGTCCGGACCTCATCCTTGCGAGCCTACCGCCGCTCGAGGGGCCCGAGGCCGCGGCTCGTCTCGCCCGCCGTCTCGATGCCGTCCTCGTCGTCGATCTGATGGATCTGTGGCCGGAGACGTTCGAGCGTCTCCTCCCAGGCCCTGCGTGGATCAAGAGCATCCTCAGCCCGTTGCTGCTCGGCGGGATGCAGCGCCGCCGTCGCGCACTGCTCGAAGCGGCCGACGGGATCTCCGCGGCCACCCGTGCCTATGCGGACTCCGCGCTGCGGGATGTCGCGTCGTCCGATGTGGCGCGGCCCCCGTACGTCTGTCATCATGGCGCTTATCTCGCCGAGTACGCCACTCCGCAGCGGCCGCATCCCATGGATGAGCCCGTCAGCGTCGCGACGCGGCCGTTGGCCTGCGTCTACGCGGGGAGTCTCGAGCAGGGGCAGGATCTCGAGACCGTGCTCGCCGCCGCCCGAAAGCTCTCCGCGGCCGGGACGGCCATCGACATCCATGTGGCGGGGGCAGGGCGATTCGAAGCGAAGCTCAAGGCCGATGCCGCGGCGATTCCCGGACCTTCCCGTGTGGTCGTCCATGGTCTGCTGCCCCGCGGTGCCTACGCGAAGCTGCTGTCGGAGTGCGACGTCGGCCTCGTCGCGGTCAAGCCGGAGTCACTCGTGGCGGTGCCGTACAAGGCGTGCGATTACGCTGCGGCCGGCCTGGCGATTGTCAACGCCCTGCCCGGCGAACTGGCCGAACTGATCGACCGGCACCGTGCCGGCCTCCCGTACACGGCCGGCGATCCATCCTCGCTGGCGGCGGCACTCGGGGAACTCGCCGCCGACCGGGGCCGCCTCCTCGAGCTCCGTCAGGGCGCCCGTCGCCTCGCCGAGGACGCCTTCGATCGGGAGCAGACCTATCCGCGGTTCGCGCGGTGGCTCGAGTCGCTCGCCGGGTGACGCCATGGAATGCGTCCTCACCGGCGCGCGGGGGTTCGTCGGTCGGGGACTGCTCCCGATCCTCGCTGCCTCCGGTCATACCGGTACCGCAACCGGCCGCATCGCGCCGACCGACCTTCCGCACGGCTGGCGAGGAGCGACGCGCCACGAGATATTGGCGACGAAGACAGGCCAGCCCCCGGAGGCGGTGATCCACCTCGAGGTCGAACAGACGCCGTCACGGATCTCGGCCTCCGATTCCGACGCCATCGATAGGGTGAACGTCGGCGCTACCCGCGCGTGGCTCGATTGGGCGGCGAGGCATGGTGTGCGGCGGTTCGTGTTCACCAGTTCGATCATGGCCACCCGCCCGACGTCAGGTCCCGGTGCCGAGGACGACGCGCTCGAGACCGGCCCCACCTACGGTGGTTCGAAGGCCCGCGCCGAGGCGGAGGTTCGGGCGTGGGTGGAGGCCGACGCCAGCCGGCAGGCGGTGATACTCCGTCCTGCTCCGGTCTACGGCCCGGGCGATCGATCGAATCTGCTGGCGTTCGCGCGGCGTGTGATCTCGGGCCGACCCTCCTTCCTCGGGCGGGGTGATGTCCGTCGGTCGTTCGTGTCGCGGCGCAATCTGGCGGCGGCGATCGCGTTCGCCCTCGACGTCCCGGTGACGGGCTCGGCGGTGTTCCAGGTCTCGGATCCGCGCACCATGACGCTCGCCGAGACAGCGGCGTTGATCGCGGAACTCGCCGGCGCCCCGAGGCCGCGGGGCATCCCGCTGGCTGTGGCCCGGATCGCGGCGCCTCTGGGGGATCTGGTCGGGCAGCTCACGGGCCGGTGCATGCCACTTTCCAGCGCGAGGCTGCGGGCCCTCCGGGAAGCGAGTGATTTCCCCTCCGATCGGCTCATTGCCATGGGATTTGCCCATCCCCAGTCGAACCGGGAGGGGCTCGCCGAGATGCTCGACTGGATGGCAGAGGAGCCGGCTCGCGCTCGGGAAGCATCGCCGCCTCCGGAAGGTTGAAGGTTGGGCCGGAAGGGCATCGCCCGCGGAACCAACCTCGGGATGAGACCTGTTTTCTCGGGCCGAAATACATCCCGGAGGGGGGGCAGGGCGTCGGTCGCGAGGGTCGTAGCGTGGGCTCGTGCGGCGAACCGGGGCATCCCCGCGATCTTTTTCAGGCTTTGTGGCCCGCGAGCAGATATTCTTTCGGAAGCGACGCCGGCCGGCCGGGAAAGCCGATGGCCGTCCGCTGGCCGCCCGGATGCCCGCCGATGGCGTATGTCACCCTCCGAGTCCTGCACGGCACCGACCGTGGGAAGGTCTTTGAACGGCTTCCCACGCCGGTCACGATCGGCCGTGAAGAGGGGAACACCATCCAGCTCAACGACGAGCGGATCAGCCGTTACCACCTCAAGCTCCAAGAGGACAACGACAAGGTCGTCCTCACCGACCTGGAGAGCACCAACGGCACGAAGGTCAACGGCGAGGACATCCAGGTCCGGATCGTCCGCGACGGCGACATGATCGCGCTGGGAAGGTCTTTGTTGCTGGTCGGTTCGCAGACCGACATCGATCGGCGGATCGCGGAGATCGCGTCGCGGTTGCCCGCCGGCGACGAGGCCCGTGCCCGGGATCTCGGACAACGTCTGCGGCGGATCGCGTCGGCGCGTCCCGAAGCCCCTGCCGATCTCTCGGACTTTCCCCCGCCGATCCTGCCCGGCCGGCTTCCACCCTGTCCGGAACGAATGAGTCCGGCGCAGTCGGCGGAGTTCGTCGAGTTGTTCGATCATGTGCTCGCCGTGCTCCGCGAGGCGACCGAGGGGGCGGTGGTGCGCCCCGGGGCGGAGAGCGTCGAGATCGACTTCGCCCATTGGCAGGGGATCCTCGATCTCCAAGGCAAGATGTCCGCGATGCTGCGGGCGATCGCAGAACCGCGGGATCGCTGAGCGACCCGCGTGCTCGCGCCTCGGGGCTTGCCCCGCGTTTCCGCACGCTGCCGAGGGCCAGATACCGCGCGGTACACTGCGGCTCCCGTGGAGTGGTCCGGCGCCCCTCCCGGCATGGCCCGGCACGTCTCCGCCGGCCCCCCAAAGACTCCCTCCGCGAGGCCACGGATGTCAGCCCGCTCCTTCGTCCACCTCCACTGCCACAGTCATTACAGCCTCCTCGATGGCGCGAGCTCGATCGATCGTCTCGTGTCGCGCACGAAGGAGCTGGGGATGAACGCCCTGGCGATCACCGACCACGGCAATCTTCATGGGGCGCTCGAGTTCTATTCCGCGGCGAAGTCTGCCGGGATCAATCCGATCATCGGGTACGAGGCCTACATCGCTCCGGGGAGCCGGTTTCACAAGGAGGCCGGCACCCAGAAGGAGTCGAGCTACCACCTCACGCTCCTCGCCAAGGACCGCGAAGGCTACGCGAATCTCCTCCAACTGGCCACGAAGGCCTTTCTCGAAGGGTTCTATTTCAAGCCCCGTATCGACCGCGAACTCCTCGAGGCCCATTCCGGCGGGTTGATCTGCCTGTCGGGCTGCCTGTCGGGGGAGTTCAGCCGATCGCTCGTCGGCGTCGGTGCCGATCAACCGGAACAGTTGGCCAAGGGACGCGAGGTGGCCGGCTGGTTCCGGAATCTCTTCGGCGACCGCTACTACCTCGAGATCCAGGACAACGGCCTGCCGCTGCAGCGGCAGGTGACGCTCGCGGCGCTGGAGATCTCCCGTGAGTTGGGGATCCCGCCGGTGGCGACGTGTGACTGCCACTACGTGAATCGCGAGGATTCCGTCGCTCAGGA
>Ga0078894_10004242_pt1 | contig 10946 bp, 10 predicted proteins | sample LauGreSu1BDMLBSD_2_FD_67506 | JGI IMG/M metagenome (GOLD analysis project Ga0078894, IMG submission 67506) | Freshwater lake microbial communities from Lake Michigan, USA - Su13.BD.MLB.SD (version 4) (version 4) | ecosystem: Environmental > Aquatic > Freshwater > Lake | place: Lake Michigan... | reverse complement strand
ATCCACCGGGAACGTACTCAGGGTTCCACGGATTTTTCACAGGACCGAACGCTGAGTTCTCGTTAGATGAGCCCATGGCGAACTCGTCCATATTGAGCTTTCCGATCGAGACCGTCCCCGCGGTTTTTAGTTTTCGTACGACGGTCGCGTCGTACGGCGGAATGAAATTTTCAAGGATTTTGCTCGACGCGGTGGTCCGAACACCCTTGGTGCAGATCACGTCCTTGATACCGATCGGAATGCCCAGAAGCGGAGCTGACTTTCCTTGCTCGAGAAGTGTGTCGATCTGAGCTGCTTCTTGAAGCGCGTTCTCAGCAGAGATCAGGTTGAAGCAATTGAGTCCGGAATAGCTGTCTGCCTTATCCAAGCTCGCTTTGACTAACTCGGTGCAGGAGAACTGCTTCGAGTCGAGACCAGCGCGCATGTCGGAGATAGTGAGAGATGCGATGTCTGACATAAATCTTGATTACTCAACGATAAGTGGAACGCGGATGAACGTACCGGATGAATCAGGGGCGTTCTGAAGGAGCGCTTGGGTATCGAGCATCGGCTGCGGAGGGATGGTGGTGTCGCCGAGTGGTGTCGCATCAGGAACGCTGCCGGCCTCAAGCATCTGATCCTCACGAAGTACGTTGGTGGAACCGTGTACGTGACTCATCGCCTCAACGCCGGTTGTGTCTACTTCATCCAGACGCTGCACATACCCAATAATCGAATTTAGGTGTCCAGTAACGACAGGGGTGAGGGTCGGATCCAACTCTAAGCGAGCGAGACTCGCCAACTTCTGTACCTCATCTTCGGAAATCATAAAAACTAATGTCCTTAGGTGGTTAATGGAAGGGTCATCCACCGATTTAGGCAGGTAAAATAAAGCACCTTTGCCCCTGGGAATCAATGTCAGGCTCGGTATTGATGGTCGGACTCCTGATAGGCCTTTTAAAGTGGGGCTGTGGGTGGTGGTGCTTGGGGGTGGGATAACGCGATGACGGCTAAAACCAGTTCATATGACTACGATCTCCTGGTCATCGGGAGCGGTCCAGCGGGACAACGCGCAGCTGTCCAGGCCTCCAAAATCAGAAAGAGGGTCGCTATCGTCGACCAACGGGAGGTGGTCGGAGGGGTATGCGTCAATGTCGGCACGATCCCCAGTAAGACCTTTAAGGAGGCGGTGGTGTTCCTTTCAGGCTACCGGCAGCGCTCTATCTACGGCATGGGGTACCGGGTTAAAGGGGATATCACGATGTCCGACCTCACCTTCCGGTGTAACTGGACGATGGAGGCTGAGATTGAGACCATTAAGCATCAACTTCAGCGTAACCACATCGACATCCTTCATGGGCACGCCCGCTTTATAGACCCTCATACCCTTGAGATCTCCTCGTTATCTTCATCGAGCGCGATCAAACGAACCGCTGAAAAGTTTGTCATAGCCGTTGGAGCCCAGCCCCTTCGTCCACCTAACATCGAGTTCAATCAAACGACCATCTTTGATAGTGATAACATCCTCTCCCTGAAAGATTTGCCTCGTGAGCTTACCGTTGTTGGTGGTGGGGTGATCGGCACTGAGTATGCCTCGATGTTTGCGGCGCTCGGTGTGAGTGTGACGATTGTGGATGCGCGTAAGCGATTACTTGGCTTCATGGACGGTGAGATCATCGAGTGTCTCCAATACCAGATGCGCACCATGGGAACCCAACTGCGTTTGGGTGAAGAGGTTGAGAGTTGCACCTCGCGAGATGACGGACAGGTGGTAACTGTTCTGAAAAGCGGCAAGGTGCTGGTATCGGATTGCGTTCTGTACTCAGCGGGACGCTCAAGCGCGACGAAGGACCTCGGTCTTGAGAATATCGGTTTAACCGTCGGAGAGCGGGGAAAGCTTGAGGTGAATGAGTTGTACCAAACCTCCGTGCCGCATGTGTACGCGGCGGGTGATGTGATCGGATTTCCGGCGCTCGCCTCTACCGCCGCTCGTCAAGGGAGGCTCGCGGCGTGTCACGCGTTTGGGATCGACGAGCACATTATGGAGATTCCGCTGCCATACGGGATCTATTCGATACCTGAGATCTCATATGTTGGGCAGTCAGAGGAGGAGCTCACGGAAAAGGGCGTTCCTTATGAAACTGGAATAGCTCGCTACCGCGAGATCGCGCGGGGGCAATTGCTTGGAGATGAGAACGGGATGCTGAAGGTGCTCTTTCACCGAGGCACGGGAGAGGTGCTCGGTGTTCACATTATCGGGGAATACGCGACGGAGCTTATTCATATCGGTCAGGCGGTGATGGGTCTCAACGGTGGTTTGACCTATCTCAAGGACGCGGTGTTCAACTATCCGACGCTCGCTGAATGTTACAAGGTCGCGGCGTTGGATGGGTTGAATAAGTTGAGGGCGTAGGGGGGCAGCGTGATCCGGAGGGCCCCTGTCCTCAGGGGCCGGAACCCGCACCGAAATGTCCGAGCGGATTCCGGCCCGTCAGGAGACGGGCCCTCCGGATCGTATTTCGTGGTTACCCCGCGCCGGAATGTCGTGCTCTGGAAGTAAAAAACACCTGTCCGAATCTGTCCCCATATGACCGCATTCGAGCATACCCCATTTTGAATTGAGCATGAGGTGTTACAACCGGCGCTCGTAACTCTTTGCAGGGGGAGCGAACATGGCAGCGTACACACCACGTGATGAAAGCGAATTAGCGATCTTTAGCCGATTTTCCCGCGCGTTTAGTCATGTCGTTCGGGGCGATCTCTCCGTCATCACCAATGAAGTATCCTATCTCGCGACCAGTATGCCGAGTGAGGAGCTGGGGCGTGTGCGTAACCGATGCTCGCAGATAGCCGCCACGGTCTCGAAGATCGCTGGTCTGAGAAGTGAGATAGCCACCACGCCCCTCGGTCTTGATGAAGCCGCGCGCATCTTTGGAGCGCGGCTGAGCTCTTCAACCTCAGAGATGGTCTCCGTAGATCGAGTGAAGGTCGAGCGTCTCGCCTCCATCGTTCGTCAGATGTTCGCTGACGCTGACGCTCCATGGATAGCTGAGTGGTCCTCTGACCACGGCCTCGTCCTTTCGATACGGATCCCTAAGTCTCCCGGTCAAATCAGACGATACGCGTCGTGGAGCAGTTTCGCCGCTGGTGAGCTCGGTGAGCGCGCGGTGATCGACGCGGTTGTGGCTGATCTCATTATGAGGGCGCACGAGTGGCGCCTCGGCATCGAGCTTGAGGAGCGTCTGATAACGTGTCGAATATGTATTCCTCCAATGACAGTCGTTCAGGACCAACTTCAATGCGCGTGACCTCTCGATATGTGTGATGTCCTTCTTATCGACGATGACGGGGAGCTCGTTGGCAGTTTGGCGCGGGCGCTCTCTCCACGTATCGCTCCCCTCAAGATAAGTGGAGCGTCGAGCGTGGATGGCGCTACCGCTCTTTTTCGACGCCATCGTCCCCAGGTGGTTGTTGTGGATCTCTGTCTCGATGAGCGACAGGGGACAGAGAGCGGGTTCCAACTTATTTCGCACCTTCGATCGATCGATGCGTCGAGTCGAATCATCGTCGTAACCGGGCACGGCTCTCTCTCGCACGGAGTGCGAGCGTTGCGGCTTGGGGCGGCGAGCTTTGTGGAGAAGCCAGCGGAGCCGGAGCAGCTCGCACCGATTATCGTAGATGCTGCGCAGCACGCTGAGCTTCGGCGAGCATTTGATAGGTCGCCACAAACATACGGCGAGTCCCCAACAGATCGGTTGGTAGGACGAAGTGACGCTAGTAAGTCGCTTCGCGATCGGATCTCCTTCATCGCGACCTTACCTCAGCCGGTGCTCATCTTGGGCGAGACAGGAACAGGAAAGGGTTTGTGCGCCCGACTTATTCACGAATGTTCTCCCCGAAGATCTCGGAGTTTCGTGCATGCGCAACCGAACTTTGGGGGAGGTGACCTCGCTCAAAATGAGCTTTTCGGGCACATCAAGGGGGCTTTTACCGGAGCGGTTGAGTCTCGCGCCGGTCTCGCGGTTGAGGCGCATGAGGGAACGCTGTTTCTTGATGAGCTTGATGAGTTCGCTCACGAGATACAGGTGCGCCTTTTGGATCTGATCCAAGAGCGGCGGGTTCGTCCCGTTGGGTCCGACTCCTTTCGGAGTGTAGATTGTCGATTCATCGCGGCGATGAATCGACCCCTCGATGAGGCCCTCGCGGGCACCAAGCTTCGCCGCGACCTCTATCACCGTTTAGGTCACAACGTTGTGCATCTGCCGCCCCTTCGAGAGCGACTTCAGGATATCCCCGATCTTTGTGAAGCCATTCTGGGTTCGATGCGAAATAAGGAAGAGGTTTGTGTCAGTGAGGTGCAGCAAGAGGTGTTGGATTACCTCTCAGCGCAACGATGGCCCGGCAACGTCCGGGAGTTGCAGGGGGTGGTAGAGAACGCGGCATATCACGCGCACTACCACGGTCGAAACACTATCACGCGTGATGACATTCCAGCCACGTTCGGTGCCTCGACTACTAAACTGCAACTCTCGTTTCACGAGCGAACTGAGCGATTCAAGCGCCACCTTGTTGAGGAGGCGCTTGCTCGATCTGACGGTAGTCAGGTTCGGGCGGCCCGGATGTTGGGCCTCGATAGGGGAACGCTGAGACGGATTGTGGCTCGGTCCACTCTCTCATCATGAGGGAGGTGTACCTCTACCGTATCGATGTACTATAACCTCCAACATGGGTCGCGTGAACGTCGTGTTCCCAAGAGGTTGCAGGTGAAGCGGGTCCTAGAGCTCATAACGTACTGTTTAGTTCGAATCACGGTGGGCGCATTGAGCACGTTGTCTCAATCCGCTCGTGTCGCGCTCTTTGGAGGGATCTTTCGTCTCGCGTTCGCGAGTATTCCCCGATTGCGGCGGACGATAGACCAGAACCTTCGCATCGCGTTCCCTGACAAAGACGAAGCTTGGCGAAATGATATCCGAAAGAAAAACGCCACCGAGATGGCGAGACTCCTCGCCGATACCGTGCGGCTGCCATCACTGACGCCCGAATGGGGGGAATCGCACGTTGAGATTCCAGCGCTTGAGGCGTATCGCCAACGGTTACATGAGCATCCCTCTCGCGGTGTCCTCATCGCCACGGGACATCTTGGAAGCTTCGAGTTGCTGGGGCATGCCATCGGACTTCGTGGGCTACCTCTCGCGGCGGTGGCGCGCAAATTTCAATCCCGTCGGTTTGACCGTTGGTGGACAGGTCTACGGGAAGCGCGAGGTAATAAAATTATCGATCGTCGCGGCGCTTTTAAAGAGGTCGTGAGTTGCATCTCCTCAGGAATGTCGGCCGCCATTCTTTTCGATCAGAACGTTACCCGTAACCACGCTGTCTTTGTTGATTGGTTCGGCGTCTCGGCGGCTACGACTCGCTCGGTGGCTTTGGCGGCGCTGCGTACGGGGGCGCCCATTTTTGTCGCCTCAATTCGATATTGTGGTAACGACCGGTATCACGTTGATGCCGCTGAGTGTGAATACGCAGATATCCTGAGTGATGAGAAGCTTTCCGCTGACGAGAAGGTTCTCGCCATTACACGGCGGTTGGCTGATGCGTATTGTGAGATGATTCGAAAATTCCCCGAGGGGTGGTTTTGGATGCACCGTCGATGGAAAACGAGACCTGATCTAGAGGCGACGAATATATATTCTTAAACGGTATCACTTTCCGTTCATCTTCTTGGTTCGTTTTTTCTTCTTCTTCACCAACTCAAGATCGAGATGCTCGGCGAGGCTCTCCGCGGTCTTTAATTTGATATCCCGCTCACCATTCATAAATCTCCTCAGAACAGCGTGGTCTATCTGCGCGCCACGCGCTATGGCGTAGCGAGATTGCTTTGAGTTTAAAATCGCGGCTTTGAGACTTTCTGCAAGGGTCATATGGGCAGGGCTCCTAGGGCCTACTTTCCGAACGTTAGGCTGAAAAGATAAACGATGGCCTAAGCCCCCAAAAGTTGGTCGGTTGACCCATATCGCATCGGTTTTACGGCCCCTATGACGCTGGTAAGGGAAAAAGCCTGTTGGAACAGCTATCGGTTAGAGCTTCAGGAAGAGCTCGTGTAGTGAGGGATCGTCGCCGAGTTCGACGTGGAAGGAGCATGCCCAGGTATTCCCTTGGGCAAAGAACACGGGGTGTTGGTCGACCGTCGCGAGCGCCATCGCTGACTCCATACCCTCGGATGGGGGTAGGGGATTAAGCAGCGGAGCCCTGATAAATTGAGCCTCGATCGGCTTTGGAAGGCCCGCTATGGACAAGGGAACGGTAAACGAATCGAGCTGCGAACCGTAATAATTCCTGTGCGCCGCGATGTTAATCAGGTTGAGGGATTCTTGGGTGGGGTTGGATACCGTTTTTGCGGCGAGGATGGCCCCCGCGCAGATTCCCCACACCGGCTTCGTCTTGGCGAACTCCTGTATGGCGGGGATGAGGTCGTACAACTTGAGAAATCGGAGCATCGTAGTGCTCTCTCCCCCTGGTAGGATCAATCGCTCCACGGATTTGAGCTCTTCCTTTGTGCGAACCCTCATCGGTTGAGCTCCAAGGGCGAGCAGCATCTTCTCGTGCGGTTCGATGCATCCCTGAAACCCTAGGATACCGACACGAGCGCCCACGGCACTACCAACCTCGATTAGCGAGCAATCCTTCAGGGGCTATCTTGCTTATCTCGAGTCCTCGCATGGCCTGACCGAGACCACGGGAAACCTCTAGCAATTTCTTCGGCTCTTTATAGAAGCAGGTGGCTTGTACAACCGCCTTAGCGAGAAGAGGTGGGTTCTCAGACTTAAAGATACCCGAGCCAACGAAAACCGTTTCAGCTCCTAGTTGACGACAGAGAGCGGCGTCCGCTGGCGTAGCTACTCCGCCGGCAGCGAAGTTAGGCACCGGGAGTTGCCCCAATTCTCGAACTTGGTTCAGCAACGCGAGCGGAACGCGATAGTGTTCAGCGCGCTCTGCCATTCTCTCTGGGGAAAGGGTCTTAAGCTCGTCGATATTGCGGCGGACCTCTCGAAGGTGACGAACAGCTTCTATGATATTTCCGGTGCCAGCTTCACCTTTAGTTCGGATAAGAGCCGCGCCCTCATGTACTCGACGAAGAGCCTCTCCGAGATCGGTAGCTCCACATACGAAGGGGGTTTTGAAAAGGTGTTTATCGACGTGAAGAAATGGATCCGCTGGGGTCAGAACCTCCGATTCATCGATGAAGTCGATTCCGATCGCCTCGAGGATTTGCGCTTCGGCGAGGTGTCCGATTCGAACTTTCGCCATAACAGGGATACTTACCGCCGCTTTGATCTCTTCGATCATTTTGGGGTCGCTCATGCGAGCGACTCCCCCGTCGCGGCGGATGTCAAATGGAACTCGCTCAAGAGCCATAACCGCCACCGCTCCAGCGTCCTCAGCGATACGTGCTTGCTCAACATCGATGACGTCCATGATCACGCCGTTACACAACATCCTGGCGAGGCCAACTTTGATTTCAAATGGATCGGAAGAGGTGCCGTTCTTTGGGGTCATGGCTGCTCACGTTAATCAGAAAAAGCTTTTGTTTCACTTATGTGTTGGTTCTAAAACCTTTGAGGGGCTCAAGCTACCACACTTACCTTCGTCGTAGTTCTTTAAGTAATGATTCTAGCAAAGTCACGAGAGGAGTGGCCAGTCAGGGGAAGTCAGAAAAAGGTGGTGACCCCAAGGGGACTCGAACCCCTGTTTGCGGCGTGAGAGGCCACCGTCCTAACCACTAGACGATGGGGCCACACTTTTCTTAACTGCCGGAAGGCTAGCATGGCTTGGAATCCGTTTCAACTTTGGGGGGCTCCAGAGGGCAATCAGTATCAGACTGGTTAAATCTCTTCATGATAGGGTAGGGTAGCCAATAACACCGCAGGGTTGGGCGCTTTTTCATAGGGTCCGGATGTATTGATGAGTACCCCCCTGCGTGATAGTGTGGCTAGCTCAATTTCTTGGAATAGAAGTGAATATTCGCCCGTGGTGCAATGGCAGCACGTCAGGTTCTGACCCTGAAAATCGAGGTTCGAGTCCTTGCGGGCGAACCATCCTTGCCAACTCCGTGTGTTGGTCGTTTCCTGGTGAGTCGTGTCGCCAAGGGCTCTTGAGGCTTTCGCTTCTTGTAGCGAGCACGCTTGCTGTCGGGTGTGTTAGGTATTCTCCTTCGCCCAGTGCCCAGCCTGACAACGCTATTTTGATGGATGTCGCTAACGCGAACGTCGGTACCTTTACCTCCGAGGATCGCGCTCGTTCGAGCGCTCTTCACCATTTTCTAGTTGGCCAGCTTTCTCTTAACGACCAAGACTTCAAAACCGCGCTCGAAAATTTCTCCGCCGTCGTCGAGTTATCTGATGAACCAACGCCGATGGTGCACTCGAAGCTCGCAGATCTCTATCTTCGCTTTGGTGAGCTCGATAAAGCGCTTCAGGCCGCAGAGACCGCGTTGCGAGAGGATCCCGCGGATCCCTCCAATCGGTTGCTCTATGCTGGAGTGCTTGAGGCGCTTGGTCGAGACGCGGAGGCCGAGCCTCAGTACAAAAAACTTATTGAGGAGTATCCGGGTAAGTTTGACGCGTATGTTTTGCTCTCCAATCTTTACGTTAAGCAGGGTCGCTTCCAAGATTCGCTCGACCTCCTTAAGCGGCTTGAGCGAATGGATCCCTCCGATAGCCTCGCGCACTACTATCTTGGTCGCACTTATGAGCTTATGGAGCGCTATCCTCAAGCCGAATCGGAGTACATGCGGGTATTCGAGAGCGATCCGACCCTTTCACGTGGTTCTGTTGAGCTTCTTCGGGTGTTATTGAGGAACAAAAAATCCGACAAAGCGAAGGCGCTCTGTGAACGGATGCTTCAAAAAGATCCGACCAACGCTGTTGCGCGGAAGGTGTTGGGGCACCTGATGCTCGGTGAGAGTAAGCTCGATGAGGCGCTGAAACACCTTGTTGTGTTGGAAGGAATTGAAGCGGACGCCTCCGACACTCGCTTCAAAATCGCGCTGATACAGATGGAGAAGCGTAACTACGAGGAAGCGGTGCGAGAGCTCAACCTTGTGCTCGCTACTAAGCCTGATCACACAGAGGCGCGGTACTACCTGGCTTCGATCTACGCCGGAAACGGAAAGCGAAAGGAGGCGCTCGACGAGCTCTTCATGATCCCGAAAGGCGATCCGATGTTCGTTAAGGCTCGTACGTTCGCGGCGTTTGTGCTGCGACAGGATAATGAGCTGGTACGCGCGAGAGATGTAGTCGCGGAGGCCCGAGAGATCGAGCCCGAGAACAAAAACCTTCTTCTCTATCAGGTGCTGATCCTGCGTGACCTCAAGGAATATCGCAAAGCGGAGTCCCTGATGAGGGAAGCCCTGACACGAGAGCCAAATGATGAGCGACTCCTTTTCAACCTTAGTCTCGTGGCTCACGAGCGAGGCAAAGAAGATGAGGCTCTGGCGTTGATGGAGCGGGTCGTCGCGATAAATCCGCGCAATTCAGACGCGCTCAACTATCTCGCCTATGGACTTATTGAGAAGGGTAACGATGTAGAGCGCGCTCAGGCGTTGGCTCGCCAAGCCCTGGAGGTGAAACCTCAGGATCCGTATTACCTTGACACCCTCGGATGGGCTCAGTTTCGGGCAGGCAAACTTGAGGAATCCGAGGCTACGCTCGCGAAGGCCAGCAGCGGAGCGGGGGATGACATAGTTGTCCTTGACCACTACATTCAGGTGCTCATCGCTCGTAAGAAATATGATAAAGCGGTGGCGCTTATGAAAGGGGTGAGCGAGCGCGAGTTGACCGAGGAGGAGCGGGAGGATGAAGACACGGCCTCCGCCTTCAAGCGAATAAAGGATCGCTTGAAGAATTTACTCCGTGAGCAGCCAGCCCTTGCCTCGGTGGAAAAGGTGTCCTTCAACAGGAAGGAAACTCCTATCTATGAGCAGCAGACCTCTTTTGACCTTGAGCTTCTGACCGGTGAATTGCCGTAGGATAGGAAGGCCACGGGCCGGAGAACGCGTATGATATCATCCATGTTTGAGAGGTTGTTTCGCGGCGTCACCGTGTTGACGCTCGTAACTTTGATCACCGGGTGTTTTCGCCCATCGTTTGAACCGGAAGGGGCGGTAGTTTCCCCGATATCGTCGCGACAGCTATGCGTGGAGCTCAACACGAAGCGAAAGCCGATTCAATCAGTTCGAGTTCTCGCGGACGCGACCATCTCCTCCGTGACCGAGAGAGCGTCGTTTCGTTATGTGGTTGTAAGTAAAGAGCCCGCGAGCTTTCGAGTCGATGTGCTCCCTTTGAACGGCGCGTTCACCTTGGGACTTTTGGTTTCTCATGAGGGACGGGCGTTATGGCTCAACTCTCAAGAGAAAACCTATTCCGAGGATCGTGATGAGCGACGCCTAGTCGCCGAGTATCTAGGACTACGGGGAGTCTCTCGTGAGACCGCCGTCGCTCTCATGACAGGAATGCTTCCTCCGTTGTCGTGTTCCGACGTCACCGTCTACGGGGTGGAGAACGGCGACAAGATAATCGTCGATCAACGCGCCCATGTGGCGTGGCGTGTACGAGGAGATTCCTCTGAAATCGTGTCGGCTCGAGTACTTGATCCGAAAGGTGAGGTTGTGGAGATGGAGGCGTCCGTAGGTGGTGTCGAGGAAAACGCTCCTCGGAAATTAGCCCTAGAGATCTTCTCTCCGGGGAGAGCCCGAGTCGATCTATCGCTTACCAAAGTCGCGCTTAATCCGCCCCTGTCGGAGCGGCTCTTTGAGGTTAATCCGCCGTCGAACTATACGCTCGTAGACTAAGCTGACTATCTAGAAGCGGTCTCATAAATACCTAATCGTGCAAAGGTAGAAATATACGTCAGGGTGCACGAGCACGTGCACGCATGACGTAGAGGTAGCCGTTTGTACGTAATCGTATTCC
>Ga0078894_10004240_pt1 | contig 10946 bp, 7 predicted proteins | sample LauGreSu1BDMLBSD_2_FD_67506 | JGI IMG/M metagenome (GOLD analysis project Ga0078894, IMG submission 67506) | Freshwater lake microbial communities from Lake Michigan, USA - Su13.BD.MLB.SD (version 4) (version 4) | ecosystem: Environmental > Aquatic > Freshwater > Lake | place: Lake Michigan, USA... | reverse complement strand
CGTAGAGCAAACAGCAACAGAAGCTGCACCTGCAACGAATATAGCTAATAGCAAAGCTGCTTCTCTAAAAGAATCTTACAATAAAAAGGCTTCTCCTTCTCACATCGCAGAAGACGCACAGACAAAAACACCTCGCACCACGCTCCGAGATAAGCTTAAAAAATGAATGAAAATCTTCTAAGGCAATACATCGTCGAGATTATTAGAAAATGCGGCGATGACTGGTGCTTGTATACGAAGAAGAAGAGCAAGAAGACGGGTGAGCGTCGACGTCTGGGAACACATTCTAGTCGTGCGGGTGCAGAGCGTCAGGAGAGGGCAATAAAAGCTAGCGGAGGTTGACGCTGTTTTGAAGATGATCGCCTATTTAAACATCGATACAGGTGATCAATGGCTACGTTCTCGACGACTATCAACCCAACACCTTTCGGTTTCTTCGACTCAGACGCAGCCTTTCAGTCTGAGGCTGATTCTATGGTCACCTTCGTCAAGAGGAAGCTAGGTGACGATGTCCTCTCAGTCGAACTCACCAAGAAGGAGATCTGGGCCTGTTTCGAGGAGGCGTCGTGCGAGTACTCGAGACTGATGCACGAGACCAAAATCGTCTCTGAGCTGACTAACGTCCTCGGTCTACCAACGGGATCCGGCGACTTCACCAACAAGTACTCACAGCGGTCGCTAGAGTACCTCCTGAGGATGGCGGAGCCTTATGCTGTCAATTCTTTCGTAGGAGGATCCAGTAATCCCGTTTTCGGTTATTTCGATATAGTCGCGGGACAGCAGGACTATGATCTCTACAAGGACCTCAAAGACGCCGTCAGCGGATCTGTAGTCTTCGACAATCTAGCGTCTGGATCTAAGGGTAAGATGAGGGTTGTCGAGCTCTTCCACTTCGAGCCCCTCGCAGCTCAGCACTTCCTCCTCAATGCTTCTAACATTACTAACTTTCTCGCCACCAACTTCAACTACGAGTCCTACGTTAACTCTAGCATCTTCTACGTCCTCCCAATCTTTGAGGACGTCCTCAGGAGAGGGATGCTGGAGTCTGCATTTAGGGTGAGGAGGTCACACTACTCCTATGAAATCATGGGAAGCAAGTTGAGGATTTATCCCATACCCATCACCGACCTGCAGGTGAGCAAACTCTTTTGTAAGGTACTGCCGCCCCAAGACCCACTTAATCCTTCTGCCTACAAGGACGACTCTATCTACGGCGTCTCCGGCCCGGCGTCGATGCCACTCGGCAATATTCCTTTTGGGACGATCAATCAACCTGGAAGACAGTGGATCAGGCAGTACACACTTGCACTCTGTAAGGAACTACTCGGCCTCATCAGGTCAAAATTCCAGAGCATACCGATTCCCAATGCCGACCTTCAGCTTAATGGCGAAAGTCTCGTCTCAGCCGCAAAGGAGGAGAAGGACAAGCTGCAGACGCAGATGAAAGAGTTCTTGGGACAACTCACACATCAGAAGCTCCTCGAGGCCGATGCCACCGCTGCGGAGTCACTCAACAAACAGCTGAAATATATCCCGATGCCAAAAGGTCATGCGATTCGCATAGGTTGATTTTTATTTCTCTTTGTGCACTGAAAAGAACACTATGCTTTTGTAAGGATTGAATAAAAATGGCGAGATTGTTCATAGGGCCCAGGGAACTAAACTTCATCTCTGACATTACGAAGGAGATCATTAAAGATGTAGTAGGTCAGAAGATCTATTACTATCCCATCTCCGAACTGAAGACGCAGACACACGTCGTCTACAACGAGGCTCTCAAGAAGGTATACGACAATCCGATAGCGATAGATTGTCTAGTCGACAACAACTTCCAGACAGACACCAAGATTGATAAATTTGGAATCGATGCACAGTATAAGATCGAGGTCTTCATACAGCATCGCGACTTGGTGGACAAAGGAATCAATGTTTGCATAGGAGACTTCTTCTCCTTCTCGGACGTCTTCTATGAGATCACCGAGCGTGTCTTCATGCGCAACATATACGGCCTTCCTGAGCACAAAGACGGCGTCAAATTAGTCGGAATTAAGTCTCGTCAGAATCTGTTTGATGCACCCGTCGTCGGTCCTACAGACATCATGTACGCTGATGCTGACGCTATTCAGGAGACATTTGTGCAACAACGCGGTCAGGCGCTAGACCAGCACGGCGAGCCGACAGGAGACAAGAGGGACCTCATTGAAAACGGAGTCCTCACACCTCCTCTGACAGGACCCAAGGAAGTGTCAGAAAAGGGCGATCCCGACTCAGTAGGGTCTGCTTTCTACGATGAGTGAGGCAAAAAATGGCTACTAGATTCAAGACAGGTGCTAGATCTTTTAACGGTATGGCACCTCTGCCCTCGGGGTATGAAAACACAACAGGCACGCCCGACCTCAGTATTCCTTCTTGCGGTGTGGAAGACGTCGACGTAGCAGTTTTCAATTTATTCGACAAGGAGATAATAGCTGAATTTGGGGGAATAAATTCTGCTCCTTTACAGAAGGTCCCTGTGGTGTTCGCTGCAGGAGAGAAGTGGGCTATGCTCAAGAACGGCAGGCCTCTCCGAGACAGGAACAGCACTCTTATCTTGCCACTCATTACCGTCATGAGAACCGAGATGACGCAAGGAATCGCCGAGGACGTGAACGGCCGCGGCATAAATCAGCAGGTCGGTGAGATAGTCATAAAGAGGCGACTCGATAAGACTGACAGGAACTACCAATCTCTCCTCAACAAGCTTCTTCTTTCGGGACAAAGAAACCTTGCAGTCGGGCCGACAGATCCTCAGGTGCAGGGACAAGTCACGACAGAGAGAAAAATAGGAGAACTCTCTCAGACAAAGGATGCCATCGACGGCGCGTATCTCAATCAGGTGCGCACCAACAACGTCTGGGAGACCATCGTCGTGCCTACTCCTCAGTTCTATACTGTTAAATACCAAGTCACCGTGTGGACTCAATACACGCAACACGCAAACCAGATCATTGAGAAGATCTTCAGTTCTCTCTTGCCCCAGGGGCAATGTTGGAAGCTCTCGACTGCAAAGGGTTATTGGTTCATAGCGAAGATCGAAGACGGCAGTCTTGCGCTTGAGACGAACTTCGACGACATCTCCACGTCGGAGAGATTCATAAAGCACAACTTTATCATCTCCGTGCCTGCTTACTTCTTCGCATCGACAAGCCCGGGTGCTCCTGTACCTGTGAAGAGATACGTCTCTTCGCCCACAATTATATTTGAAACTACGTCGTATGACCCAGTAGAACTGGGCTCATCGACACAGGTCTCTGAGTATGAAGTCGGCTCCGACGATCCGACCCTGCCCATCGCAGACCAGAAGAACAACAGGCCTGATCAAAGGACTCGTAAGGTCAAGGACAGATGGTTCTATCCGGTGCAGCCACTATCTTCTATAGGGACGACGCTGGAAGATCCTGCAATTAACGGTTATATCTCTCCCGGAGATCCACCTCCTGCAGGCCCAAACACTGCTATTCCCAGAGGGTTTTCTATAAAAGTTGTCAATAAAACGCCCAGGGGTGAAACAGTATTTTCTGGGGCCTCTTTGGGGGGTCTAGAAATTGTTTTGTCAGACAAGGACACTAAAATCTAACAACGTCTAGAGATTCCTGCGTTTCTTGTTGATAGTTATGCTGAGAATCACGGATTCAAGGAGATAGTATAATGCCCGAGCAGACATTTAAGTCGCCCAACTTCTACGAGCGTGAGATAGATCTATCCGCTCCGACCGTTACAGGACCGGTGGGTGTTCCTGCCGCTGTGATTGGTACTTCGAACAAGGGCCCGGCTTTCGTCCCAGTGACTGTTGCGAACTTCAACGAGTTCGCACAGGTGTTTGGAAGTCTAGACACGAAGCAGTTTGGACCGTACGCCGTCAATGAGTTTTTAAAGCACCGCACCGCTTTGACCTACATGAGAGTGCTTGGTGCAGGAGCAAATGCTTCTTCGGAGGACCTCGACGATACTCTGTCGTTCGGAGTCGTGAAGAATGCAGGTTTCTTCTTGTCTGGCAGTACAAGTAGCAGTGCTACAGACAAACGATCGCCCGGCGTAGTGCAATTCATCGCTGCAACACACAAGAAGTCAGCCAAGGGCGACATTGGTATGCCGATGTTTGAGGACAACGACACGGTTGGCTCATCTTCGATCAGCATCAACCTCGTAAGAGGTATGCTTATGACGCCCAATACATCTCGCGTGATGATGTTGACGAGCTCAGCTATAGTGCCTGCAGCAGTGGACGATCTGGTTCTCGATCATGCCCGAGCCGACGCCGATGGAAAGTTCAAGATTATCATTTCTTCTTCACTCGGGGCACCTTTCTTTACAACTGACGGTGCAGCGGGTATAAGAGTCCTAACAGCATCTTTCGATCCATCAAGCAAAGATTACTTCGGCAAGATCCTCAACACGGATCCAGATAAGTTCTATCAGGAGCAACACTACCTGCACGCAGATTTTGCCGTCGATGTCAACGTTGCTTACGTCGATTCAAGCTGCGCGGTAGGCGTCCTCTCAGGGTCCGCCAACAGCACTTCAAACGGCGACACTAGCAAGTACTTTAGAGAGGTGTTCGGCTCATTCAACACGAGATTCACAGCACCCCAGACTTCTTACTTCATCTCTCAGCCCTTCGGTACTACAGAGTACGATCTCTTCAAGTTCGAGGCTCTTGACGATGGTGAGTATGCTAACAGTCTGTACAAGATCTCGATCTCTAATATCAAGGCATCAACGAACGATGCAAATAAGTACGGCACGTTTAATGTGCAGATCCGCGACTGGAACGACACAGACACATCACCTATGGTGATCGAGCAGTTCACAAACTGCTCGTTGGATCCACGTTCTGCGAACTACATCGCGAAGCTCATCGGCAACAGGAAGCTTTTCTATAACTTCGATACTCTAAACCAGAGCGAGAAGCGTCTCGTTGCTGTAGGAAACTACGAGAACCGATCGAAGTACGTGAGGGTAACTGTTAGCGATGCGGTGGAGAATGGGAATGTTCCTGCCAACTCACTCCCCTTTGGTTTCAGAGGGCCTGAGCTCCTCAAGGTCAACCCGAACATCTTGTCGTCGTCTGTCCTCCTGCCTTCAAACTCAAGGCTTGCGCTAAGCGGTTCAATGCTTACAGGATCTTTCTTGCCGCCTGTGCCTCACAGGTTCAAGGTGACACGCGGAGAGATCACAAGCTCTGTCGCCTTCGTGGGTGAGCCTGGGCCTTCGGAGCAGGCGAACCTCGCCTACTACTGGGGTGTGAAGTTCGAGAGGAACAGCACATCTTCGGATCCGCAGTCGAACAATGTCCTCAACTCGAACGTTGTTAATGAGAAGAACATGCTTCTCGATTCATTCACCAAGTTCGTGGGAATCAAGAAGCTTGATGCATTGATCACGGGTTCTGCAGCCGACGACATGCACAACAACAAGTTCTCGCTCGCCAAGGTCGCTCTCTACAACACATCGTTCAACGATCTCACAAGCTCTGTGAACGCCCACATGAGAGAGGCAGCCTACATTAGAAACGCCAAACTCGATAGCACAGACTACACGTGGACTGAAAGCTCGAGGCGCAGACTGACATTCGCAACGCTGCTCTCATCCGGATCGGCACCGCTGTTCAACAGGTTCTCTTCCTTCGCGAAGTTCACAAACTTCATGTACGGTGGTTTTGATGGAACAAACATGCTGAACAGAGACGCACGTCGTCTCAATGACAAGTCGTTATCTTTCGACGTCGGCGGCGGGGCGGCTTCCGGAGCTACAGTCCAAGGGTTTGCAACGAATCCATCGGGGGAAGACGTGAGCAACAACGGTGTGGCATCCTACCTCGCAGCGGTCGACATTATGACGAACCCACTCGAGGCGAACAACAACATCCTCACAATCCCTGGCATAAGGGAGCCGTTCGTCACAGACCAGACGATGAAGAAGGTGAGAGAGTACGGACTCGCTATGTACGTCATGGACATACCGTCCTACGACGATAACGGCGATAGACTGTACGACGACTCGTCCAACAAGCCCAACATCAACTACACAACGAATACGTTCGACGGCAGGACGATCGATAACAACTACGCTGCAGTGTACTACCCAGACATCTTCATCGACGACTCAGTCAACCGCAGGAAGGTGAAGGTCCCAGCATCTGTTGCAGCGATATCGGCACTAGCATTCAACGACAGGGTCTCGTATCCTTGGTTCGCACCCGCAGGCTTCAACCGCGCCGCTTTGGACTTCGTGACCAACGTCGCAGTGAGGCTCAACGTCGGCGACAGAGACAGACTCTACGAATCGCGCATCAATCCGATCGCAACCTTCCCAAGGCTCGGCTACGTGATCTACGGTCAGAAGACCCTACAGATCAACAAGTCAGCCCTCGACAGGGTCAACGTCCGCAGGCTCCTTCTGGAGATCAAGCGGATCATCAGCGGAATCGCACAGCGGATCGTGTTCGAGCAGAACACACCCGCGGTCAGGAACCGCTTCGTCGCAGACGCATCTTTCCAGCTTGGTCTCATACAGGCGCAGGCAGGTGTAGAGGCGTTCCAAGTAATCATGAACGAGACAAACAACACGCAGGAAGACGCCGACCTCAACAAGTTGAACGGCAGGATCGTGGTCGTGCCAACCCGCGTAGTTGAGTTCATCGCTATCGATTTCATCATCACAAATAGCGGCGTTGAGTTCGTGTGAAAATAGAGTCTAAACCATAGTTAGTAAACAATTGGGAGCAGATAAATGGCACAACTGAAATTCGGTAGCGCAGGCGTAACAGCGAGAGAGATCGATATCTCTGGACCGGTGACGCAGCAACCTGTCGGCATACCGGCAGGCATCGTCGGAACATCACTACAGGGGCCGGCCTTCGTCCCCATCACGGTCGGTACACTCAGCGATTGGTACTCAAAGTTCGGCCCCACAGACGGCAAGAAGTTCGGTCCTCTCGCCGTCGTAGAGTGGCTCAGGAATGCGCGTGCTGTGACGTACCTCAGGGTTCTCGGCGCCGGCGACGGCCGCATGAGAAGTGAGACTACCGGCAAGGTGACCTCTGCGGGCTTCGTTGTCGGCGAGCAGCAGCCGGGTGAGACAGGTGCTATCTCGAGCAATCCATATGCGAATCTCAGTGGACCCCCTGGTCGTCTGTACTTCCTGGGCTGCTTCATGTCGGAGTCGCTCGGCTCGACATTCTTCAGCGATGCAGGTCTTCAGGGACTGACTGCCGGCGTCGGAGTATCTGGAGGGAAGACTGCTGTTCCGATCGTCAGAGGCGTCCTGATGGCTGCCTCGGGCGTCTTGCTCCGCCTCTCGTCATCAGCCCTCGCCGGAGGTGGAACTGCTCCTACCTCCACGACGCTCGGAACAGATGCTGCGGCGCTTGGCCGTTCGATCGGAAGCGTAGTTCTCTCGAACTCAGGGGAGCCAAAGCAAGAGTTTACAATGATGCTCAACGGACACGTAGGCGCTGATGCAAGATACCCCAGAGTCCTCACGGCGTCCTTCGATCCCCTCTCGAACAACTACTTCGCAAAGTCCTTCAACACGGACCCCTACAAGCTGCAAGAGGCAGGACACTTCCTCTATGCAAACTGGGACGTGCATCCCAGCCTCGCCGTCATAACAGGCTCAGGTCTCATCGCGGCATCCGCCGGTGCTAACGCAGCTGCCAACCCGAACGTCGGCCAAGAGCCATCCGCATTCCTCCTCACTTCATCGCTCAGCCACAACGTCGGTAGCTCGACAGTGCCCAACTACGAGACGTTCGAGGACAGGTTTAACCACGCTGTTTCTCCATGGGTCGTCTCACAGAAGTTCGGCGGAAAGGTTCAGAACCTCTTCAGGCTCCACGCACTTGATGACGGCTCTGATATCTCGTCTCTCTTCAAGGTATCGATAGAGAACCTCACGGTTTCAAGTGATCCTCTCAACAAGTACGGCAGCTTCAACGTCGTGCTCAGGAAGTGGAGCGACAGGGACCTCGCGAAGGAGAACCTCCCCAACGAGGTTTACAACGGTGTCAACCTTGACCCTTCGTCTGATCGCTACATTGCGAAGGTCATCGGCGACGTGCACGCATACTTCGACTTCGACCGCGAAGAGTCTGCGCAGAAGATCGTAATTGAGGGTAACTACGAGAACAGGTCTAACTACATCCGTGTAGAAGTACACCCAGATGTGGAGAACGGATTTGTTGACCCGACGGCTCTTCCCATGGGCTTCCGGGGTATCGACCACCTCGTAACCTCAGGCTCCGCCCCAATGCAGGGGATCTCTCTGAACGACGCACCCAGCGTCAACGTGGGCAAGAAGGCCCAGACACCTCCGCTTCCCTTCCGCACGAAGATCACGACCGAGGAAGAATGGAGCGTCAAGGAGCAGACTGAGCAGAATTTCTACTGGGGCGTGCAGTTTGAGCACCCTGAGTCTCTCCTCAAGAAGAACGGAAGCATCCTCCCGAACGCTTCTCTCAAGAGCTTCGTGAAGTACTTCCCCAACTTTGCGGTGGGCGACGCCAAGTTCCTCACAGGCAGCAACCCGGGTCAGCCTGACTCGGCCGCCCTCGGCATACTCGATTCTGATAGGTTCTGCAACAACCTGTTCACACTTGAGAACCTGCAGGTCGTCACAGGATCCAACACCTTCGCCGACGCCACAAAGTGGTCCAAGGCGGTCTACGTCCGCAACGGAGCAGCAGGCACTGTGAACACAACAGAGATAGCTGCAGACGGCAAGGGCGACGAGAACAAGCTCCGCGCATTCAAGGTGGAGGACCTCCCCACCAACAAGAAGTTCGCGAAGTTCACTATGATCATGCAGGGCGGAAACAACGGTGTCAACATCTTCAATGCCGAGGAGGCAGAGCTGAACAACACCGCCGTCATGCAGGACATGGACATCGCAAACAAGCGTGCAGCGAAGCCCGAGGAAGGACCCAACGTGAGGACCTACCTCAAGGCACTCGACATCATGAAGAACGTCGTCAACCTCGACATCCAGGTACTCGCTTTGCCCGGAATCCGTGAACCTATCGTCACAGACGCTGCGACTCTCGCAGTTGAGGAGAGGTTCGACGCGCTTTACGTCATGGACATCGAGCAGTTGGACGAGAACGGCGACATGGTGACGAAGTCCTCGCAGCTGCCGTCGGTATTCAACACCGTCGAGTGGTTCAAGAACCGTTCGGTCGACACCTCGTTCGCCGCGGCATACTTCCCCGACGTCCTGTACCGCGACCCGGTGGGGATAAACCTTCAGGTTCCTCCCTCCGTCGTCGTCCTCGGCGCGCTGTCCCTCAACGACGCAGTCGGCCACCCATGGTTCGCTCCTGCAGGCTTCACGCGCGGCGCCCTCCCACAGGCAGCGCTCGAGGCCCGTGTCAAGCTGAGCCAGAACGACATGGACACACTGTACGACAACTCGCTCAACCCTATCGTCGCCTTCCCAGGCTCACCACAGAGCGGTCTCAACCCGAAGGGCGGCATCGTGGTGTGGGGACAGAAGACGCTGCAGACGGCAGCCTCGGCCCTCGATCGCGTCAACGTGCGTCGTCTCCTCATCGACATCCGTCGTCAGGTCCGCGACATCGCGCAATCGATCCTCTTCGAGCCCAACCGCGAGGCAACACTCGCGAGGTTCTCTGCAGCGGTCACACCCCGTCTGCAGAGAGTCCAGGCGCTCGCAGGCCTCGAGCGTTTCAAGGTGGTCATCGACTCCTCGACGACGACCGCGGACGACATCCTCAACAACACGATCCGCGGCAAGATCTTCGTCCAACCCACGAAGAGCATCGAGTTCGTCAGCCTCGACTTCGTCGTCGCAAACAACCTCACACAGGTCACCTGATGAAGTACAGCAATATTCTCCGTAAATCAACAACGGTTTTACCCTGAAGATTTACGGAGAATATTCCTACTGTAAAGCTCAATCACAGGAAATCAACATGAGAATAACGAGAGAACAACTTCAAGAGATGATAAGAGAGGGCGTCGCAGAAGAACTGAGGCGGACTCCCGTGAAACACCTCATGGAGGTCATCGGTGAGTCCGGCGGGACTCTTTCTGAACTCGATCCTTCTGACCTCATCGAGTTCGGCGACGCCTACGTTCGACTAGGCAGAGAAGCCCGCCGCGTCTTGAAGATGCTCGTGGACGACCCTGAGGGAGTCGGCGACGACGCCGAGGTCGAAGTCGACATGATCGAGAGCGAGCTCGGAACAATGAACCAGATGATCGACGACGCGATCGCCGATTGGCGTTCACGTGAACCGCAGTCTTGAAATAACAAAACCGCTATTGACGATTTCAAATAAGCCACATACTTAAAAGGACAACAGGAGATAAGACATGCCCGCAGAGACACTTGACGTTACATCGATGATTCCGGCCAAGTTTGAGCCGAAGCGCAAGAACCGCTGGGTCCTCATGATCGAAGGCATCGATGCCTACATCATCAAGACCACTGCACGACCCACCATCACAACGGAAGAGGTCGAGATCCCCTTCATCAACAGCCGCCGCTATCTCGCCGGCAAGACATCGTTCGGCACGATGGCCGTCACCCTCCACGACCCGATCGCACCAAGCGGCGCGCAGCAGGTCATGGAGTGGGTACGCACACACTTCGAGTCGGTCAGCGGCCGCGCAGGCTACGCAGACTTCTATAAGCGCGACATCCAACTGAAGCTCTTGGACCCCGTCGGCACCGTCGTGGAGCTCTGGGACATCAAGGGTGCTTTCATCACGGAAGCAAACTTCGGCGAGGTGACGTACGAGGACGGCGGACCCACGGAGATCTCAATGACTTTGCGATTTGATAACTGTGTTTTACAATTTTGACGTTAACATTCGACAAAAAAGAAGAACAAAAGCAACAGTCAAATATACAAGTAAAGAGATCTGTGGTATATTTAATACCAT